>Ga0208958_1000877_pt1 | contig 33403 bp, 31 predicted proteins | sample RifOxyB1_FD_184032 | JGI IMG/M metagenome (GOLD analysis project Ga0208958, IMG submission 184032) | Soil microbial communities from Rifle, Colorado - Rifle Oxygen_injection B1 (SPAdes) | ecosystem: Environmental > Terrestrial > Deep subsurface > Rock core/Sediment | place: Rifle, Colorado...
GATAGTGTCGGATATTTACGGAAACATACCGGTTTTTTAAGCTTTTTTTAATATTGAAGTAAAAAGAATGCCGGGCATAGAAAAAATATACCCGGCTGAGGTTTACTTGGTGTTAGTTTTGACGGCGACGCATTTCTTCCAGTTGCTGATTTACTTCTTCCAGCTCTTTGTGCAAAGGTCGCATATAGAGATAAAGACCTAAATACACGAGGCCTGCCGCCGCACCCAGCACCAACCCATATGCAATTACCGAAATGACTGTTTCAAGCATTTGCGTTTTCCTTTGTCAAGAATGCCAATGAATCTTAGGATGATTGTACCAGAAATACAAGAAAATATCAAACTATGGGTCTTTAATTAGACTGTTTTGAGCTTTTTGAGGAAGTCTTCATTGTCTTCTGTTTTGGTTAAGCGCTCAAGCAGGGTTGGGGTACGCTCATCATCACTCATGATATCCAGCATTCTTCTGAGGGTGTGAATTTGTTTTAACCTGTCTGGCCCATAGAGAAGCTCTTCCTGGCGTGTGCCTGATTTGCCAACATCAATGGCTGGAAAAATTCGCCTTTCTGCCAGTTTTCTGACTAAGTGAAGCTCCATATTGCCTGTGCCTTTGAATTCTTCATAGATTAGATCATCCATGCGAGAACCTGTATCAACCAGACAAGTGCCAATAATTGTTAGGGATCCGCCTTTTTCAATTTTTCTGGCAGCACCAAAGAATTTTTTGGCTGGGAAAAGAGCTTGGGGGTCAAAACCACCAGTTAAGGTTCTGCCTGAGGTGGGAAGAGCTAGGTTGTAAGCACGGGCTAAACGGGTAACAGAATCAAGAACCATGACAACATTTTGTCCTTCTTCAACAAGGCGTTTTGCGCGCTCCAGGGCAAGCTCCCCTATTCTGGTTTGTGCCCCTGGGGGTTCATCAAAATTACTGGCAGCGACTTCACCTTTCCCATTGGTTACTTGTTCCATGCTGCGCTTGATATCGGTGACTTCTTCTGGGCGCTCTCCGATAAGAACAGCGATAAGATGGGCCTGAGTTTTTTTGTTTTTTTCATCTTCTGGATAATTTGCGGCAATTCCAGAAATAATATCTTTTACAAGCCAAGTTTTACCTGCCTTGGGAGAGCTTACAATTAAGCCTCTCTGGCCAAAACCTATCGGGGAAATTAGGTCAATGATACGGGTAGTGACGGGTTCTTTTCCGGTTGTGAGCATGATTTGTTCGTTTGGATAGATTGCAGTCAGGCTTTCAAAATCAATTCTCTCCCCTAGTTCTTTGGCTTCACGACCATTGATAGTTTCTACTTTTAATAGACCCCAATAACGCTCGTTTTCTTTTGGTTTTCTGGCAAGACCGCCAATAAGATCACCATTTCTTAAATTAAAGCGCCTGATTTGGGAAGAGCTTATGTAAACATCACGGTCTGAAGGATGAAAAGAAGGGCGAAGGAGGCCTGAGCCTTCATTTGCCACATCAAGAATGCCTACAATCATTTCAGTAGGTACTCCAGAGTCAGGGAGAACACGATCGTCAACAACCAATGAATTTGCAGGGTGTGGTGGTTCTTCTCTTAAAATTGGGCGTGAATTGTAATTGGAATTGGAATAAGTTCTAAAGGCCATAAAATCAGTTCAATTTATTCTAAAAATTTTCTTAAAAAACTTAGCTTACAAACATATTATCTGAAAGATATTAAAAAATCGTAGAGAAAGCTTAACCTTCTTTAAATGTATTTAAGAAGTTAAGTTGATTATATGAAGGATAATGGGTAATGTCAACAGAAAAAATATGTGCCAGGCAAAAGTCTTAATATGCCTGGCACTGATAGCGTTATTCTTTGAACCAGCCGTCGGTCTCGACAAGAAAGTCGTGGCGAAGGCAGTTTTTGTTACCATTGCTCACGATATCATACAGCATGGTTCCAGGCACCTGCGCCTGTGACAAAGTCAGGGTCTGACCCATGTCTGTGCAATACTCTTCCAGCTTTTTTTCGATTTCCACCATTTGATTCGGACCACAACAAAGCCACAACGAGACTTCGCCTTCTTCTTCCCCAGCGAAGACAACAGCAACAACCGTGTCTTTGCCTTGTTTCTGGGTGTAGGTTCGAATAATTTGCATTTTATCATCCTTTGAGTAATCGATTAGATGTTCGAACTTGAGAGTATTATAACAAAAAATGGAGATTAAATCAAGTTATAGGGTGTATTTTGTGTGTAGTTTCGGTAGGAAGTTATTAGAGAGTTATACCCGTTTCCCCTTCGGCGTATTTATGAATTAAGGCACTAATAATCCTTTGGTAAGGAATCCGATTATTTTTGGCTTTCGCTTTCACTTTGATTAGATCGCTTTTATTCACTCTTAAGGTGATACGCTTTGTCTTTTGTAAGTCTTTATACAGATCTGTTGCTTTTGCGAAAAGTTCTTTTGAGTCCGTAAGATTTTTGACACTAACATATTCGCCTTTTTGCAAAGCTGTTTCGATTGATTTTTCATAATTGTCTAGTAACAAGCTGTTTTTGATTAATTTCATTTTTTTAGATATTTTTATGTGTAAATATTACTTTACAAAAAGTAATGCTTTTTGTTAAGTGCAATTTTCATTAGCCTCAACAAATTCAGTGTTATTTACTTTGTTTCAGGCTAATCTGAGTTATAATTTTGGAGCTGCTATAACAATTAATCTTTTGTCTGTGGTGTGTGGAGGGTAACAGGTTTGAAGAATTAGTTCTTCGTAGCCTCTTTTTTCAAGCCAGGTTGTGTTTGTGTCATTTACAATGATAAGTTTGGTTATTTGGTAGGTATATTTTTGGTTATTGAAGAAGATTATGATTTCGTCCCCTCTTTTGGCATCAGAGAGGTTATAAAAGATGGAGTTATCATTGTAAAGATCAAGCGGAGATCCTGTTGAATGGGCAAAAAGATAGATTGAATCACCTTCCCCTGGTCTTGCCGTACTTTTGGCATGGGCAATACCGGTTCGCAGAGCTTTTTGATATTCTTCTTTATTTAGCGGATCAATGTCGGGAATTATTGTGCTTTTGGCACCAAGAGTTGGAATAACAATGGAAAAAGAAGAGTCTACCCCTAGACTTTCTGCTTCGGAAGCAGCTGAAACAGTAGGAACTGCTTTTTGGGAAACTGAGGCAAAACTAGTTGCACCTAAGACCTTTTCTTCATAAGGCATCTCTTTTTTGCGCATGATTTCATAGATTGGCTGGTAATTGTAAACCAAAAGCGAAATAACAAAGCTTGTGAGTATCATTCCTGAAGTTCGAATAATTCCTCGCTTTATTCGATAAAGGGGGGTAAATTTTTTAGGTAAGAGATTTATTTCTTTCATATAGTCATATTAAAACAAATTGTCAGTTTTGACATTTTGTTTGGCAAGCTAGGAATTCCTATATATCGAACTCAAATTATAAAGATTAAAAACCGTCATTTTGTTTCGAGTTTGCTATATAGATAGATACCAATTAAACCAAAAAGGACTAATAGATAGACGATGTACTGTTCTGAGCCTGTTTTGGGAAGGCGAGCTGAGACCTTGGGTGTTGGGGTAGGAGTTGATTTTTTTGAGGTGCTTGAAAAACCGCCAGTAGTAGGGGTAGGAGTTGGAGCAAGTGTGGGAATAGGTGTAGGTGAGGATTGACTTATACTATAGAGACTGCAGTTTGTTCCCCGTTCTTTTACGCGTACTGAACAAGACTTTGTAGAATTGGCTGGGTAGTAATAAATTACACCACAACCAGAGGTTGGATTTGCACAAAGGGAATTGTTGCGGGCATCTGAATACTGGGCATTTTCATCATCCAGACTACAGCTTCCATCTTTATTAGTATCTCCTTTGGGACAATTAATGGTTTCACAGCGGATAATATCTTCCCCACTGGGACACTGGGCCCATGACTGGGCATTAAGATTGGTATTGCCTGCTATAAACAAAAGAAAAAGAATAAATATAGAGACAAAAGTTTTAGATTTTAGTGACATAAATTTAAAAAAATAGGAAGAGCAGGAAATTAATCAAAAATTTAGAAGATTTTGTAGTGTATCAGTGTGAGAGGATTTGTCAAGGGTAAGAATGAGTGTGCGTTTGTTTGGATTTTGAAACGCACACTCAGCTTGTTTTAGTTAGGTAAAATCGGCGTCTTTTACGCTAGAATTCCTTCGACGAATAGACGGTACATTTCGTCTGCGATTTCCCAGAGCTTTGCTTCTTGGGCATATTCTGTCGGCTCGAACTCGATTTCGAGTAGTTTATGAAACCGAGAAAGAACCGCTGAGTCAACCAGGTTTGTCTCTGCTTGTTGTGTCCAAGCTTTCCAAGTCAGTTGTGACCGACTTGGGTCTGAAAGATAGTCAGCAATTTGCTGGCTATCAAGAGACTGCGCATAAGCTTGAGCTTCTTGTTGATTCAAAGTTACGCTCCTTAATTAGTGAAAAAATAAACAAGAGACAGATTATCACATTTTGAGGTTGATTTGTCAAGTTATAGGGTTAGTTTGTTAAGGATGAGATATTCGAAGTAAGAGTTGTTTTGTAAAAAAAATTGGGTGTGTATTTCGTTGTGATATACACACCCTTTAAATTAATCCATTTGTGGCATGGGAACGTTATAAATAATACGAGTTATCAACAGTGTTCTTGAATCACCATGGTTTCCTCTGCCCATGACATATTCATTTATTTCGACGAGCGGATCATTGATTTCAACTAGAAACAGATTAATTTCCTGTTCATTCCTTCTTACCAATTCCGCACGGACAACATCGCTTGTTATTGATGGACTTAGTTCAAGGATGAAAGTCTTGACTTGCTTCACAGTATTCTTTTCTCCTTCTGTTTACTTAGTTTAAAAGTTCAGAGCTATTATGAAAACTAATATCAACATCAGCACCGTTTGATGCTTGTTTAAGGCCAAGAGCAACAACAATCAACGGAACTTCATCTCCCCCACAATTCTCAAGCTCAACTTCAGCAATCTCTTGCAGGCGTTTTAAAACGCAGGAGCAGACCTGGTAGCTATCTTGGGCATGTTCTAGCCACTGTTCCCAGGTCAAGCCTAACCTTTCATATTGCCCAAGAAGGTATTCTGAAATTTGACCAAGGGAAAACGACTCAATAATGCGGCTGATTTCTTCGTCTGAGTAAGGCATTATTATTTCTCCTTAAATTAAGCTCAGATGTACAGTGGGGTGATTATATAGATTTTCTGAAGAAATAACAAGTTATAGGTTTATTATGATTAATGACAGAAGATTATTTTTAGGTAAAGTATTCTTTTTTCGCTTTTTTGATAATGCGATCGGCCGTAAGTTTTCTAAAACGTTTTGGGCTTGAGATTGAACCTGCTAGGTTATCAGTCTGAGCCATCTGTTTGCCATTATGGATGAGATAAATAAAAACAATTGGGATAAGGGCAAGACCGAACCATTCTAGAAGTTGTGGCCAAAAGAAAATCAGGATTGTATGCTCCCCTTCTGGAGTGCTCCAAGCATTTGCCCAGGTGTTGAAGTTTGTATGGGGAAGAAGATTTCCTTTTGTGGTAAAGGCAATCCAGCCTGGATCAAAGGATTGGGAAAGGGTAAGGAATGATTTTGAATCGGAAGCTATTTCGGCTTGATACAGGACAGAAGAGAGTTTATTGAAACTTTTTAACGTTGAGGTTGAAGTAATACGAGAGTCCCGACCCAAGTGAACTTGCCTAAGCCAATTGATTGGTATTTTTAAAAATGAAAGGTTTTTAATAGTATTATCAGAATCTATTCTGCCAAACGATCTTGTTTCAAGGTTTAGAGTATAGCCAGAATTATCGTATTTTTTAGGCAAAAGATAAATATTATTTTGAAAAGCACTCTCTGATAGTAGATTTTCGATATCAAAGCGCTTTGTATTTTGATTGTAAAGATAGATTTTAAGACTACGACCGGATTTGTTTTCACCAGTAATATTTAGAAGATAGCTGTTTTGATACTTAAGGTTGTGGTAGACAAAATAATCACAACTGACACCTTTCTCAGAAGCTGTATAACTAACACCTGGGGTCTCAAGCGTTTTTGTTGCTTGACCGGTTTTTGTGGTGCTGCAGTTGTAAGCTTCTGGATAACCACGACTTACAGAAAAGCTTTCTGTCTCGGGTTCGATTAGGGGAATTCGAGCAGTTAGTTTGGTAATGTTTTCTTGGGGAAGTGTAAAAAAGGAAAAGATATGCTCACTAAATTTATCGGTTAAAGAATAACTTTTCTCAACTAATAATGGATAGTGGGTAAGGCCTATTTGGCTAAAACTGACCGACCCTGTTTGATTGTTTGCATCGTTTCCTTGAGCAACAAAATCAATCCAGCTGATGGGTTTTGTAACGACAAGTTGTTCTTGATAAGAAGGACCATCTTCTGGACGAGCATTAAGACAACTACCACCATTGTTGAGACAAAAGAATGGATAAGCATTTGTGGCCAAGAAATTAAAGTTTGTCTTAAGTAAGCCTGTTGGGATATTAATGGTATTACCAAAGCAAATAGCTTCTTTGTCAACAGAAATAGTAAGCGAATTATCTTTGTATTCTGCCTTGCTGATCGCGTTGGGATTTTGGCAAAGTCTGGCTTTGGTAGTAAGAAGTATTTTATCTAGATTAACTTTCCGCGGAGTGTTACTAAAAAGTCTGACTGTGATATCGGGGTTGGTAAATAAGCTTCCAAGATAGATTTCCTGATCGGTAGAAAGGTTATTTTCAAGAGAAAAAACTTTGTCATTAATTGCAAGATATGCAAGATTATGGCTTGTAAGCTTAAATGTTTCTCGCAGCTCAACATTGTTTTCAATTATTTGACTACCATCATTAACAATAAGCTGTGGCCCGGCATATACAATTCTAACTTTCAAATCAGAACTGCTTTTTTGCGCATAGATTTTGAGTGGAATTTCGTTGGAATTGTCAAAGTAGTAAGGAAAGTATATTTCAGGACGAGCTGTGTTTTGGGGAAACAACTTGGAAATATCGATTGAATCTTTGTTGATTGTTGTTGTCAACAAGGATCGATTGTCAAAATTTGTGTATGGGTATATGGGAAATTCAGATGTAGCAACATAGTCCCCTTTTTGGATGTAGATTGAGTCGTATTCTGAATAGGCTTGATCTGAATTAATAAATGAGTAGTTGGTAAGAAGCTTAATTGGATTTGTGTCAAAGTCGGTCTGATAGATTTTGAGAAAATTGATCTGTTTTACTAAAGATAGATGCGAAGATGAATTAATAAACTCATCAAAGGTGTTGTTTGAAAGAAGTTCTTTATTTCCTCCGGGATTAATAACTGACTCGTCAAAAAGAAGATATTTCACATCATATTTTTGAAGAACCTTTTCAAAGGTTTCTGGTTCGTTATTATAGAAAGCAAAACTTAATTCGTTGTAAAGCGTTTCGTTGTATTTGTTCCAACGATCAAAATCGCGGTCAAGCTGCGGAGAGGCAATACCAAACCATGAAAATCCCGCTCCTTGATATCCCCAATCATAATAGACCCAGCCGGTACGATTATGCAGCGGAAGTTTGGCGATACGACCAAACGGTTGGCTATTAAACCAAGTGTTTAATTCAGAGTATTCAGTGGGAATATTTATTCTCATTGAAGGACTGATAAGATTTCCAAAAAAGAAAGGTTTTGTAATAAGAATTAAACTGATTGTGATAAGGCTGGAAACAATAATAAGAGCAGATTTTTGAATAATGTGTCTTGGTAATTTACCAAGAGCGATAACAGCGTAGCTTAACCAAAACGAAAATAGAAAGCCAAACTGGATTGAAAATTTGGTATAGGGAGTTCGCATGACTTCTTTAAAGAGTGGTATTTTATTGTACAGAAGTTGATAAAAATACCAAAAAGGCGGGTTGTCATTAAAGAGAAAAAATAAACAAAAAACCAATGGGGTGATGAATGCGAAGGAAAGCTTGCTTTTAGAAAATACTGATGCAATAAGACCTAAAAGAGAAATTGCAACAATTAACCACTCGGCATAAATAACATAATTTAGACTAAGGTGGTTTTTCCATTCGTCGAGTAAAAATACAAAGTCTTGTTTTGGAAAATTATATTCTTGCCATGAAAAGAGAAAACTTTTGTTTAGTAGAACATTTTCTAGGTTGCCATATTCCTGGCTTTGTAGATAAGCTTCAGGAGAAAAAAGCTGATTGGTTGAAGAGTTGGTTACCTCTACTCCATGAAGTACGGTAGCGTAAATATTAGGAAGAAACCAAAATAAGTTTGGTAGAAGTAAAAAAATAATTGGTTTAGCCGCCATCAAAAGCGACTGTTTGGACAACAAGACAAAGCTAAAGATAAAAAGAACAATGAACCCTAAAAAAGCATAGTTAAGAGTGGCTGCATAGGCTTGGGGTGCAGAAAAGAAAGATAGCAAGAAAAGTGTGACAAGATATTTGTTTTTGTGATTTTGGATGTAAAGCGTGATACAAAGCAGTAGCCAGGGTAAAAAGGCATACTGGGTAGCAAACATTTCAAATGGCACGTAAAATTGCTGCAGTGTACCCAAATTAAGAAGATAAGATAAGGCTCCAATGAATCCAGCGATTTTAATATAAAAGTTATTATTTTTATTTGTGTGGATAATAAAGTAATAAACTCCAAGTGGTCCAACAAGTAAACAGATGAAAAAAAATAAATACCTAAGTACGGAAAGTGGCAAGACAAATGATAATATCCACAACACCAGAATACGTGGTAATTCGGCCATATGAGAATGGATTGCCACTGTCCCCAATCCCTGTTCTTCACGCCAGACACCAAACAATACTCTTTTCAGATTAAGGACAAAATTAAATTCGGGATGCAAAGTATCCCAACCTGAAAGCCAAGTTCCAGGCTCGTAATTGGAAATGGAAATTGCCGTAATAATGAAAAACAAAATCAGGGGAAAAATATAATTGGTAATTTTTATTTGCTTCATTCCTAATCTAAATCTTACCATTTTTTGGACATAAAAATGGCGGTTAGAGGTTGTAAAAGAAAAACTTACAACTTAACCGCTAAAAAATGCTTTAGTTAATTGTCGTCACTTCCAGGTTGGTATTGACTTGGAAGCGATTGGCTCGCCCATACAATGCGTATACTTCAACCTCAAGGGCGGCTTCAATCAGATCGGCGTTGTGGAAAAGATACACCACCACCGGCTGTTCGGATTGAACTTTAACGAGCCAGTTCAGGTCTCCTTCCCCGATTGCTGAACCCTCAAGATATACCAGAGAGTTGAGGGGAAACTCAAGACCGGCGATCTGACAGGCAAGGTAACAGAATATCGCTGTTCCATTCCCTTCTGGGACATTTACAGTTTGCGGCTCAACGGCATTCAAAAGGAACTTATGCCCAACTTCCTGGCCGTCTACTGTCACCACTTCATTACGTTGATCCGGTTCTTTTTCAACTTCAACTTCGACCGGATTCTCAACAGAAACTGCGGTAGGTAGATCGGCCAGATTCATTATTCCATTTTCATCTAGGCCGGGAACTCCGCGAAAAACCACCTGTCTATACTCTGTCGGATCAATACCCATTTCAAGGGCGATTTGACCAAGGTTTTGTGTAAGCCAGAGAGCGATTGCACTTCCGGTGTCATCCACTGGGAAATAAAATACGCGTCCCTTATCTTTGATGTAATCAAAGTTGTGACGGGCGCCTTCCCATGCATCCACCTTGAGCATACCAATCGGGTCACCGAGGCTTAGATAGACCGCCAGTGTCACACAAGACGTGGCAGGAATGCCAACTTCACCTGCGCGCATTTGGAAGCCTTCACGCTGACCAGCAAGGGCAATCTCAGTTACCTCAGAGACACATTCTTCTATGACTGGATTATCTTCCGTATTTATTGTCTGATCATTTCCAACCCAGATACTGTCACTGTAGGAATTGCATCTTTGTTTAATTACGGAAAATCCGTTTTCAGATGAAATCAACATTTCAGAAGACGCAATATCTGACTTGGAATAACCCTGTAGAAGAAGAATCGTAACATTTTCAAGCCGCGTGTCGCTAACAATCCACACAGGATTTGTTGTGTAACCAATTATTTCTCCTGCTGAATTAAATGCTTGAATTTGAACTTTGAGTTGGCCTAGGCTTTGGTCATAATTTTCATAGTAAAGCTCAATTATCGCAATATTGTCATGTTCTACAACATCTGGTGGAATTACAGAATTACGACAATAAAGGGCTGAAAACATTGGCGTTGGTTCATTTTCGGCATTTGCGCTAAAAAAGTTGCCAATTGAATTAATGAACTTTGCCCCAAACTGCCAACCAAATGTTAGGTTGCAAGCAAAAACAATTGTTAAAACAATGATCATAAATACAAGCGATTTTGCTACCCATCCTTTGTGTTTGGTAATTTCTGGATCTGAGTCTTCTTTGTTAAGAAAACCAAACGCACTACGCAAAAATCCAAAAAGGTTTGAAAATAGATCCACGATGTATCTCCTTGATTTTTTTTCTAATATTAACGAGCGGTATTGGAAGTATAAACTATATTGACCTATTAATCAATATTATGGGGTTTTGTGTAATTTATTGTTTTTGCCAAAAAAAATGGCGGTTAGAGGTTGTAAAAGAAAAACTTACAACATAACCGCCAAACAAACATGCTTAATCCGAGACGAGATTACTATAGTCTACCCAACCGCCTAGGAATTTGTTATAGACACCATAGGAGACAATATTCCAATTGGTGCCATCCCAGACGACGACATAGACATTAACAAGCCCGCAGAACGTTACCTCACCAGTTGAGAGGTCGGCTACGGCTGAACAGTTGGCCGGGTTAATATCGGGATAGATTCCCTCAGGCCGATTCTCTGCCCAAGCGGCGGCTGCTTCTTCGTTGACAACTAGCATTTTGCTGATGTGCAAATCCCGCAAATTTACTAGTTGTTCTTCGCCCCATGGCATACCTGGGGGAAGATAGAAATTGCCACGCCATGAACCGTGTTCGGCAGCGACACCAACTTGCACCGGTGCGGCTGAGGCGTTTGCCAAAACCACAACATCGGTTTCAAAACCACTGGTGTTATTCAACCGGGGATATACCCAGTTGACTGACCCACCCAAGCTATCCATCACTTCGGTATAGTGGCCGAGTTCGTTGTCAAACAAAACATTCTGGGGGAAATCGGCAACAACAGGCGTTGCATACAAGTGATGCAAACGATCGCCCGTCATGACGCGCGCACTTCCTGGCTCCAGAGTAAACACACCATGAGTTTCTTGACCTTCCAGAGTCGAACATGTGACCTGAGGGTCATTAACTTCCCAACAGTTGTCGCCAGGTGCTTGTTGATAGCCGATTAGACCATCCAAACTCGTCGGTAAATCCGCCGGATTTTCAGGCGGTTCGGGCAACTGAGTTACGACAGCTCCAACAGGAGTTGGCTCAACAACAGGTTCCGGTTTGACTTCGGGTTCTGGTGTGGAAATAGGCTGAAGATCGTTGGTATATACATATGCATCCACCGGATACATAATGTGTGAAGTCCAACCGTCAGGACCACATTGTCCAACGTTCGGATCTACCACAACGACTTCTTGTCCCGAATTCAGAAACAAATTTCCGCCACCTTCGACTGGAACGTAATCACAGTCAAGTGAGGCAAAAACTACAGCTTCACCACTACCATCAAAAGGAACGATGATATGGGTAAAAGGAATGTCTTCCTGGGCAAAAACTGTCATCGGGATCATACCCAGAACGACAGCTACAACAGTGAACACGATCAGGATTTTGTTCATTCTTTTCTCTCCATCACTAATTTCTTATTTTTCCAGATATGCAAGCCAGATCCATCCTGAAGCTGGCTCGTTGATGAGTGCCCATTTAAGGGAAACATCCCATCCTATGACGTGGACAGTTTGACCGTTTTGAATTTCTCCAATTGGTGTACCATCAGGACTTTCTCGAAGGCTGGTATTAATCATCCAGCTTTCAAGCTTCACAGTAAAAACCTGATCAACGCTAAAAGAAACCGCACTGGTATCAACCTCACTTTGTGATTCTTGTGTTTCAGGTTGAACAGTGGGAACTGGCGTTGAGACTACTTCATCACCTCCTTCTTGACCTTCGTTTAGAATTTCAGGCGCGGGTGTTGTGACTACCTCTGTACTTACTACGACAGGTGGTGGCGCGACAACGATCGTTGCACCAAGTGTTGCTGTTGCGGGTGTTAATGTCCCCTCACCAACGGTGAGAGAGCTACCGCCACTTAACACGAGGTATAAAACGACTAATAAGCCGCAAGCGATAAGAATGAGCAGACTTCCGAAAAACAGAAGTTTCCCATTCTTTTTATTGTCCCGGCTTGTGAACCATTTCAAAACTTGGTGGATTTTATAAAACAGCCAAGATACCACTGCTACCACCATTGCTGCAAGAGCGATTGAGATCGCTACAGCAAGCCAGCTTGTGTCTAAAACATAACCTCCAACAATAACACCTGCGGGCACCAGAATGATGGCAACCAGCACCTCATCAAACAGATTGCCTTTATCCAGAAGGAGCACTAAAGAAATACCTCCTAGGACTAGGGCACTGATGAGCTGATTGAGGCCAAATACATAATCTAGGCTGACAATCGCCAAACCAGTTGCTGGCGGAATTAAAATCGCCATCAAGAGGATTAGGATGTTTTTGAAACAACCCGCAACGAACCCACGAGGCTTTTCTGTCTTTTTTACCACTTCTACCTCCGCCCTTTTTGGCGTAGATGATACGAGAAACGATAAATCTTCCTCTAAATCAGGAACGGGCAAATCTTGAATATCAGGCCGCGTTGGCGTTGATACTGCCGTAACTGATGCACGCCGATTAAAACGCCCACTATTGGAGGGCTCACGAGAACTCATAATTTCATCTCCTTAAACTAAGCATGCTTTGTTAACGAGCTAAAAACAAAATTCTCTGCTTTTTTGCAGAAAAGAATAGACAATACCTCATAAGAGATATTACCAACTCGTTTCTACAAACAACAAGATGGGATTAAATCACTTCTTCTACTTTTTGTTTTTGGGAATACACAAAAAGCCCAAGTGAAACACCAATTAAGGCAAAACCAATAAATCTTGGATTAATATCTGCAATTCCAGCTGGAACTATTACTGGTTCCTCTGGATAAGAAGCTCCACAAACTACTGGTTGACCATAGGATTGAGTACAAATGGTTTCAGCACGCAAAGGCTTGACCATGGAAATGGCCAATACAAAAAAGGTGATGATGAGAACTAGAATATTTTTCATTTTATTTTTTAGATTAATAAAATTAATATCAAAAAAGAATCCTGCTTCTTACTTAATGAAGGATTGAGTATTATATACCCTATATTTAATATTGTCAAGCTTAAAACGAGGGTAGCTAAATTTCGAGAAGACGAGCGTATTTAAAAAGCCTGGTTTTGCCTGTAAGGTCAAGGCAGGTATAAAGGATTAAATCTGCCTGGAGGTCATTAACTGTCTCCCCTTCTGACTCACCATATACAGCATAAGTGTATTTGTGCTGACGCCAAATAATTTCGATAATATTTCCTGCCTTTAGTTTTGGGAGATTGTAAAAGGAATTTGTACGACGGTAAGAATTACTCCAGGCAAGATAGCCAAAACGGTGAGCAACAAGAATGGTTGGCTTGTCTCTTTTTTGGGGGGTGCCAAAGTTTCCAACACGCCAGACGCCTTTTCTTAGAGCTTCTTCATAATTTTCAATGCTTGCCTCATGAATTTGGGTATCTACTGAAAGGGATGGGATAAGTATTCTATTTTGAGTTGGCAGGTGTGAATTAAAGACAGGTTGATAGTCTGGTTTTTGATCAAGGTAGATTACTTCTTTATTATTGACCTTACTTGCGGTTTCGACTAAATAGCTGGAAACAAAATTTTGTCCGTTTGTACTAAGAAAATACCATATTGAAGGTAAGTAAGAAAAAAGAATAAAACCAAAACCAATTAACGCAGTGGTAAGCGCAAGATAAAATGAGAAGTTCTTGTTTTGAAATCTTAATTTCATTTGTTTGATAGGTTGGTTTACACCAGTTTACACAAAAAAATCAGCTCCAGGAAGAGTGGGTAGTATGCCTGCCCTACACACCACCCACCCTTTCTAGAGCTGAAAGAACAAAAAATCTTTCACCAATAAAAAAAGAAGGCCTTGACAAAACAAGGGTCTTATCACTAGTCTAATACTGATTATCTTATGAGTGCTTGTAAAAAGCCTGCCCTTGAGATAATCGCTTAAAAAGAGCATTGCTATTCGTGAAAAAGGTTTAAGCAATTTATTGTTTAAACACACAGCGCTAGTGATGCTCTTTTTTCTGTTTTCAAAAAAAATATAACACCTCTTAAATTGCTTGTCAAATCCCATAATCAATTACTGACTCCCCTATAATATCATGTAGTGTTGTTTATACCGATTAATCGGAACTATCTTGTAATAGTTTCTCTTTGTGCATAACTTATTATTTCTTGAAAAGTGTGCTGATGATTAGTCGAAGTGAGTTATCTTTAGCTGAAGATACAATATTTCTAATGCCTTGACGTCTTGCTTCTTTGATTCTTTTTTCTTCATTTGGAACCCTTCGTACTTCGCCCAGAAGTCCAAGCTCACCTATGGCAAGTGTTTTTTGTGATGTTGCCTTGTTTAGATATGCACTAGCAAGAGAAAGTGCGATAGCAAGATCGGCAGCTGGTTCTTTGATGACAATGCCGCCTACAACATTAACAAACACATCCTGATCAATAATATTGACACCTGCGCGCTGGGTTAAAATCGCAAGAAGAAGCTCTATACGACGTGAGTCAATTCCTTGTGCAATTCTTTTCGGATATGGCGTTTTACTGGGAATAACAAGGGACTGTATTTCAACTAAGAGCGGTCTTGTCCCCTCCATTATAGATGCCAGAATTGACCCTGGTACTGCTTTGTCGTGTTCGCTCATAAAAAGGGAGCCAATATCATCTACTGAAACAAGACCCTGGGATTCCATTTTAAAGATTCCAATTTCATCTGTAGGGCCAAAGCGATTTTTGTGGCTTCTTATGATTCTTAAATCTGTTTGTTTATCCCCTTCAAACCAACAAACAGTATCAACCATATGGGCTAAAGTGGCAGGACCAGCAACACTTCCCTGCTTGGTTGCATGTCCAACAAGTATGGTTGGGACTTGTGATTTTTTGGCAAGTTGAACCAGACGTGAGGCACACTCTCGGACTTGTCCAACAGAGCCTGACATTCCAGAAAGATCATTTGTATACATTGTTTGGATGGAATCAATAATAAAAAGAGAGGATTTACTAGTCTTTAACTCTTCAATAATTGAGTCAATATTGGTTTCGCTAATAATTTGTATTTGGTTGCTTTTAACATTCAATCTGTGGGCACGAAGTGAGATTTGTTCGGCTGATTCTTCACCAGAAACATAGATTACATTTCCCAAATTTTCGGCTAATTGAAGAAGAATTGTAGACTTTCCTATTCCAGGCTCTCCAGCCAGAAGAATCACTTGCCCAGGAACAATGCCTCCGCCAAGAACACGATCTAACTCACTAATTTTGGTAATAACTCTTTCTCTTTTTTGAGGGTTAATGGAGCTTAGTTTGATTGCTTGTACAGGAGGAGATTTTTTGGCGCGAAAGCTTGATTTTTTTGAAAAAGAAGTTTCATCAAGGGTTTCTACCAGGCTTCCCCAGGCACCACACTGAGGACACTTCCCTGCCCAACCGATTTGTGAAAAACCACATTGTTGACAGATATATTTACTTCGCTTTCCCATGACTAGAAGCATTATACATGAAGCTAACATCCCAAAAGTGGTAACCCTTAAGTAACAAGAGGTTACTTTAGGAATACTAAAAAAGCACGGATTTTTGTTTTTTGTCCGTGCTTTTTATTTGAAAAAATTAAAGTGTTACTTCAGCGAATAGTATTCAAGAGACTCAAACATCCAAGGCTCAACACAAGCAGACTCGTCTTGTGGAAATTTGAGCTGCATTTCTTGGTATTCGCTTCCCCGCCAAACAAGTGTTATTTCAAACGCTGGAACCCATTCAAATTCATTTTGTGCATTAAAGCGCCAACTTTCGGCTTCTTTGTTAAAGCTTATCTGATAATTGTTGGCATGTGCCCAGACTATCAGAAACAGGATTGCCTCGGTTGGACTTATACAATCTTCTTTTTCTCCTTCTTCACCGTGTGCAATACTTGGGTGCAAAATCGGTGCAAAAAGAAGAATTAAGAGACAAGCTATAAAAATGAATCGAAACACCACTTTTCCTTTCGATAATTAAAGTACAGTAAATCTTAAAGGGAATTATATCAGAAGAAAGAGAATTTTTACTTGTAGCCGATTGGTTTAGCAGTAAGAACCAAGCCTAGAGCAATTTTTCGTTCTCTAGCATCAATACTCTCAATGTAACAATTTACTTCTTGTCCACGTTTTAAATCTGTCCCTGGTGGAATTTTGGTCAGATGAATTAAGCCTTCAACGCCCGATTCTAGGACAACAAAGGCACCAAAGTTACTTTTTCGAAGAACTGTTCCTTTAACTTTTTGATCAACTGCGTATTTTTCAGCAATTGTATTCCAGGGATCGGACTGGGCTTGTTTGATTGAAAGGGCGAGTTTGCCTTCTTCAGATTCGATAACAATAACTTCTACTTCATCGCCTTCCTCCAATACTTCTTGGGGTTTGCCTACTTTGTCCCAGGAAAGCTCAGAAATATGAACCAGTCCTTCAACTGGAATTTTCTTTCCTTTAAGATCGGCTTTTAGCTCGATAAAGGCACCAAAGCTGGTTAGCTGGGTTACTTTACCTTTGTATTTGTCACCTGGTTTAAATGAATCAAGGGCTTGTTTTTGAAGTTTTATTTCTTCACCTTCACTGACTGCTCGTTCTGAAAAGACAATACGTTCTTTAGCACGATCAATTTCAAGTGGTTTAACTTTAAATGGTTTGTCAATTAAACTTTGAGTATCTTTGAGGACTTCTTTGCCAAGCTGAGTCAAGGGAACAAATCCTGAAAGGGAGTTGTATTCAATAATAATGCCTTTTTCAGTTACAGCCCGACCATAGACAGTAACTTCTGTGTCATTCTTAAGAGCTTTTTCAAGTTCAAGCCATACTGCTTCTTCGGCAAACCTGGCAAGAGAGAGATGAACTAGACCATCTTTGGCTTCTGGCTCAACAATTTCAGCTTGAATGGTGTCCCCAACCTTAAGGGATCTTATGTAAGCTCTGGCAGTATCAAATTCTTCATCAGTTACTACTCCTTCAGATTTTCCACCAACATCAAAAAAGGCTTTTCTTTTTTGAACACTGGTTAATTTGGTATCAATAATTTCACCTTTTTTGAAGGATTTAATTTTTGAGCCGTAGAGCGCCAAAAGCTCTTCCATTGTTGATGGATTTTTAGATGAAGATTTAGTAGCTGATTTTGTTGCCAAGATTCATTTCCGCCTTTCTAGTTAATTGTGAGTATTATACAAGGGGTTTATGAAACCTGCAAGAGTCGTGTCAACCGTTCAAAACTCTCTTATTAATTTAAAGATAGATATAATTATAGAAGGAAAACTCGCGTAAATTACGGAGTGGGAAAAATGAAGAAATCAAAAGGCGGTAAAAAATTTTAAGAGAGTTTTCTTACCGCCGATTTTGTTAAAGGTGTAAAACATTTAGGGGAACGGTTTTATGCTGATTTACCCCTTTTATTTTGGCAACCGATTTTTATTTTTAGTGCCACCTATTTTTGTTCTGTTTATCGAAGGGCTAGTCTCGGAAAACCTTCGCAGTTCAAAAATGGTCCAACACTCCAATCAGATGTAGCCACAGCTATGAACGTTGGGCCTCAAAGGCTGTGTTTGTCGTATATTAATTTCCCCAAGTTCAGAGTCTGAACACTGAACATACGTTCTAGTAAGTCAGTTGGGTAATATACGTGTACTACAAACTGATTTCTATTTCACTGAGAGAATTATAACATAATATGCATGGTTTGTCAAGTTATGGGGTATGATCGCAATCTCTGTGGAAATACTTGTCGCGATATTGTATAGAGCCATCCAATAGCCCTATTACTTACGCAAAGGTAAAAGAGGGAAAACAGACAAAAAAAATACCGGGAGAAAAAACTTGATTTCCTCCCGGAATAAAATACTACTGCATTTCGATTGCTTCAGACAAAGTCGGAAAACCACTACAAACATATTCAGGGACGTTGTCCGGGCAAACTTGAACTGATGCCTCTGGCGGTTCACCTTCAAACCGGATGACTTCTAGCATGAGCGTGTTCCAACTTGGAACCACCCACGAAACAATCACTCCTTGATTGATATTCATTGAATCAAATTCAAACTCTGTTTCAGTTCCCTCTTTGATGGCAACTGTCTCAGCGTAAAACAGGTCGAGTTCGAATGTGTCAACAGGGAAGGTGCCGTAGAGCGACACAAAGTATGCAAACTCGGCTGCTTCAAAAGCATAGAAGCGATTGTCTTCCCAGATTAATGCCCCTTGTTCGCCACTATCTGCAACGATTACGCCATTTTCAGAAATAGCGGAAACATTGTAGTCTCCAACCCATGCTATTGTCGGAAACCCTTCGTTGTCAAGAGCGCGAACGGCAAACCAGCTTTCACCCTCAAGATATTCATCTATGTGAGTACCAACAAGGTATACATCATTAGAAATACTTTCATAGACGAACACTTTGGCTTCCTGACAAATGCCAGGGTTGTAGATATAGCCAACCCAGCCGTTGTAATTGACACGGACAAAACTCTCAAACGGCGGTTCGCCGTAAGTACCGACGTTCGCACCGTCTGGTACGAGTGCGTCCTCAGCTAGAGGCTTCATCATCGCGCTGTCGCCATAGATAACCAGGTCTTCACTGCCATAGCGGTTGAACGCTTGGCAGATATGGTAGGCTTTCGGCTTGTTTTCGACCGTGCCTGCGTTGCCGCTTTGAGCCGACGCCACATGAGAAAAGGCCAACAGCAAACCACCTACAATTACCAAAACTAAAAGTGCAAAACAGAATTTCTTCATCAGATTCCTCCCCTTTTGGGGTTCTAAATAGATCAGAAGATGAGGTAGTATAACATAAAAGACAGGTTAATTCAATGTTATAAGATAATAAGTGAAGTAAGTTTGTATTAGAAGTGCCGGACAATTGTTGTGTGTTGTCCGGCACTGTTTTTACCAACGAGAAACGATTTTCTGATTAATCCACTTTACGAGCTGCTCTGGATTGTACGCTCGTGGTGGACGATACAACTCATGGGTTGCTGCGTTGAAAGTGTTGCCTTCGGCAGTAAACAACCCATGCCCGCCTTTATAAATAGGCATGATACTTACAACTTGGTAAATCCGTTGCTCACCCTGAATTTGAGTGTTGGGGCGAACCAGTGCTGCGTAGCACATCCGACCAAAACCTCCAACATAGAGCCAGAGCGAACTGTCCTTCTGCATAAGATCTGCAGCTGTATTGAGATCCATAATAGAATCAACCTTTCACAACTAAATGGATACTATAAGATAGTATAGCAATAAAAGTGAAATTTTTCAACATTATGAGGTGTGAACAATTTTGGCTTATGAAGTTTGTTTATCAAAATAAAACCCGGGTAGTTTTTTAATTCTCTACTCCGGGTTCATTGATTTATCTAGTCAATCTTGGCCGCTGCGTCAATATGTTCTTTGATCCAATCAGCCAGAAAAAATATATCCGGCACATCGGCAGGACGATATAATTCACCATTTTCTGGAACAAAACGTTTGCTATGATCTTCACCGTAAACTCCGCGAGACAGTGGCAGTAATGCAAAAACTGATGTTTTATGTGTGTTTTCACTACCAACAACTGTAACGATCATGGCAGAGTGATATTCCCCTTTGCCGCCGACATACAGGAAGTTCTTTCCTCCGGCTTCTTGTAGCAGCATGGCGGCCATTAGGTATCGCTCAAGGTTTGTGATGTTAAGGAATTCTATAACGACACGGGCGGCACAATTAGCTTCTTTGATGTTGAGAAAGAGCGAAATTAATTCTTCCTCAGTTGGAATAAGGGATGAAAGCTTTTTTGCCCCACTTCGGTCTATATTTGCAACGGATCGGGCTGGAAAAATTTTATCTAGAACGTTGATTGAACCTTCAATTGCTTCCTTGATTGATGCAAGGGACAGAGGTTCATGTTCGGCAGTGCCCAGAAAAAGCACAGTCCAAACTTTCTGGTCTGGCTGCCACTGGATTACTGCATAATGTGACCTGTCAATTTCCATCCATCCGGCAAACATACATTTTTGCACCACAATCAAGGTGTCATATCCCATCGTGACAACTTGAAAGATATATTTCTCATCCTGTGTGATGAAATGGTGTAAAAGCCGCACTTTTTGTTCTTTTCCTGGCTCAACACGTTCATATGTCTGAACAGAGACAAAAATTCTTCGGCCCAGAGCACTTAATTGACCACTGGAATTTACTAAAACTTCAAACGCGCCATTAACAAGATCGCTTGAAGTTCTGCTTTTTGCCCAACTTGATAGAGGGGCTAAAAAGTCAAAAGACCCGTCGCGGTTTTGAGCAACAAGTACGTCAAACACAAACGGTAAGCGCCCCCAAACACCAATAGGTCGATTTTTCACTGCCATTCCCATTTACTCCTTTTGTTTTGTTAAATTAAGCTAAACGAAAACTAACGTAATGAAATTATATAATATTATGGGGTTTATTGCAAATATGAAGTATGTATTTTTGAGAACTTAATTGGCCTGGCAATGACTTATTTTCGCGGTGAGTTGCCCCACAACTATCGTCGGCGCTGGCGTGTTTCACTTCTGAGTTCGGAATGGATCAGGTGGGTCCACGCCGCTCTAATCACCAAGCCAATTAAATTCTCAAATTTAATGTACTCTAAAATCTGAAGAGAAAGTATATAGGCAGTAATAAACAAAGTTTAATACTCCCTACGGTCGTAAAAAGTCAATTGACCATTAGTACAGGTAAGCTTAACAAATTACTATGCTTCCACTTCCTGCCTATCAACCTAGTGTTCTCCTAGGGGTCTATAAAAGCAAAGCTTTTGCAAGCTTCGCTTATAACGAGTCTTAATCTCGGAGTGGGCTTCCCACTTAGATGCTTTCAGCGGTTATCCCATGGGAATGTAGCTACCCGGCTTTGCCATTGACATGACAACCGGATCACAAGGGATTCCCCCAACCTGGTCCTCTCGTCAACTTGTCCTTTGTTACCAAAGGGTTAGACTATACCTTCATCATACCTCGCACACAATTTTGAGGGTTAGATGCTTGCCGTGTTATGAGTGTTATAAACTTTGCTAATAAATTAGCAAAAACATCTCATCTTCATTTCGTAGAATTTTACGAAAATTCAGTCGTTAAGGGGACATTAAACCATGACTTATTAAATCAGCTTTAACAGAAGAATAATGATTCTTCCTCTGTCTTGGAGCATTATTTAAGCTTGAAATTTTATCAGCGATTTTGCTGATTTGTAGCAAGCCTTCAGGTGTTTTTATATTTGTTTCCTGGTATTTTACTGCCTTTAACATAAGATTTGCCTGAAGATATTTAATTTTTAAATACCTTCTGAGTTTTGTAAGTACTGATTTAACTCTGGCATGACCTTCAATTCGAAGTTCAGTCATACCATCGCTACGATCATATACGTAACCAAAACCAATGATGTTTTTTAATTCTTCAAGTACGAGTTTATGTTTTGTTTTTTGGTAAAAACAAATTGTGGTTTTCACCCGATACTTAAAACGAACATCATTTCTGGCTCTTAGTTGTAGCATAATACTACCATCACAATCTAAAAAACCTGCTAAATATGCTCTTTGCTGAGATGTCATTGAGTTTAAGTCTTCCCTTGGTGTTGTCCTCTATATTAACAGGACCAACAATCTATACTTTATGTATAGAGGAGTTCACCAATTTGAGCAAGTGACATCCTAATATTTCTATTAGGAGCAGCATTGTTTACTGAGGTCAGCTCTCCTCAAGACTCAAACGCTTCCACCGGATAGAGTCCGACATTATTGTTACATAATTGTTATATATGGCTAGCTGATTTATTTTTTCTCGCTAGCTCCCTATGTCGCCATAGGGGTCCGACCATGTCTTTACTAAATACATTATGTAAATAGTATCTGGCGTATGGCCTGTGGGGATTCTCCAACTGATGGAGTCTTTCCTGCTAATGATCTCAGTTTACGAATTTTCACTAATACTTTAATTCCATACTAGTATCGTAAGTTTATGCGAGACTTTCTAGCATATAGCCAGATTTATATCCTTTCATTCTTTTTTTTAAGCTTTGCGTTAAAGCTTTATTCTTTTTGGACAAAAAGATTAATTTGGTTCATGTTTGCATGAGCGTCTAAAAGGTAAGACAGTTTGGATGTCACGGTTAAATGTTAAACCGTCAGCTGTCTTGCGACGCTCTGAACCCAGCTCACGTAGGATTTTAATGGGCGAACAGACCAACCCTTGGCACCTTCTCCAGCGCCAGGATATCCTGAGCCGACATCGAGGTAGCGAACCGCGCCGTCGATATGAACTCTCGGGCGCGACTACTCTGTTATCCCCGGAGTAGCTTTTATCCGTTAAGCTCCGTGGGCAACCATTGCCCATCGGAGGATCACTAAGACCTGCTTTCGCACCTGCTCCACCCGTCGGTGTCGCAGTCAAGCTGGCTTATGGCTTTACCCTTACACCGCCGTTTCCATCGGCGGTAAGCCAACCTTTGTACCCCTGCGTTACACTTTAGCAGGGTACCGCCCCAGTAAAACTGCCCATCTGACACTTTCCCTTAACCAGTGTTCATGGTTATTAGGTTATAGATTTGCGCATTTCAAAGGGAGGTGTTTCATTTTTGCCCGAAGGCTCCCTCCTACACTAAACAATTAAAATACACAACTCAATGCCAGACTACAGTAAAGCTTCACGGGGTCTTTTTGTCCTGGTGGAAGTAGGCCGCGTCTTCACAGCCAACGCAATTTCGCCGAGTGAAGGGTTAAGACAGTTGTTAGCTCGTTACGCCATTCGTGCGGGTCGGAACTTACCCGACAAGGAACTTCGCTACCGTAGAACAGTTCATTTTTGTTACTTTAGAGTAATTCAATTACTCGAAGACCTAAACATTTCTATTAGGTTCCTTATGTCTCCATAAGGATCGGACTATATCATCATCACTTGTGTGATGTTTGGCGTGTAGTCTCTGAGGATTCCAAAACGTCATTAATCGAATATTTTCTTGTTCTTCCTTTACCCTGATTTAGATTTTCTCTTATTTCAAGTAATTTAATCAAACCATCTTTGTTAAGATGCTCTTTTTTATACATAATTTTGACGGCTTTTTTAAAAAGCTTAAAATTATGATTTTTATTACTTGAGAGAAAGTTATATTTAGTAAAAAAAGGAATAATTTTTTCCTGAATTTCGATTGGATTTGTTATATCAAAGGAATGTAAACCGTCTTTTCTTTTTTTAATGATTCCGCACTGAAAATAGTGTTGCATCAAAGTTAAGACTGTTTTTTCTCTTTGAGAAACATTGAATGACAACACTGGTTGCCATTGTTGTTTATAATCAGATTTTTTCCGGAGAGAAATATTAAAACTTCCCTCACCATCAATAAAACCTGCAAAATACCAACCAATTCGTTCAGGAACTTTAATGTTTTGTTTTGATCTTTCCTGCTGATTGTCTCTATTCATTCGATTTTTACTACTGACTTTATTTAATCAGCAGTACGAATGACCTGTCAAGATGTTCCAGCATATAGCCAAATTTTATAACTACAATCTGCGTTCATAGTTACTGCTGCCGTTTACCGGAGCTTCATTTCAAAGCCAATCCAATCCGAAGACTGGAAAAACCCATCCACTTAACTTACCGGCACTGGGCAGGCGTCAGCCCGTATACTTCAGCTTACGCTTTTGCACGGACCTGTGTTTTTGATAAACAGTCGACCAACAATCATTCGCTGCGACCCCACATCTATAAATAGTGCGGGGTAGGACATCTCCCTAAGTTACGTCCAGCTTGTTTGCCGAGTTCCTTAACCCTCCTTCTCTCGATCGCCTTAGTCTACTCGACTAACCCACCTGTGTTGGTTTGTGGTACGGCTTAATTTGAATCTCGCTGCGAAACTTTTCCTGCAAGCTGAATGGTCTAAAATTGCCCTATTCTCATAAGACTTTACACGTTGCTCGACGATATACCTGCTTGCGCAGGTAAACAAACTACCGGATTTTCCAGGTAGTTCTACCTTACAATATGTACCGCAATTCAATAAGCGGCTTTAGATATCCTGCTTGGTCATTCCCCAGCTCTCGCTGTAAAGCGAGTGGGCGATTCAAAATAAGTATTGGAATTTTAACCAATTGTCCATCGACTACGCCTTTCGGCCTCGCCTTAGGAGCCGACTAACCCCCGGGAGACGAACTTCACCGGGGAAACCTTGGGTATTCGGCGGTCCGGATTCGCACCGGACTTGTACGCTACTCATGCCAGCATTCTCACTTCCAAGCGCTCCAGCAAACCTTACGATTCACCTTCACCGCCCTTGGAACGCTCCCCTACCACGTTTGCGCTTAAAAATAAGCACAAACATCTCCAGCTTCGGCATTTGACTTAATCCTCGATAAATCTTCGGCGCCACGCTCCAGTCGACTAGTGAGCTGTTACGCTATCTTTAAAGGATGGCTGCTTCTAAGCCAACCTCCTAGCTGTCTAAGGAACATGACTTCCTTTTAAACTTAGTCAAAATTTAGAGGCCTTAACTGAGAGTCTGGGTTGTTTCCCTTTTGTCGTATGAGCTTAGCCCCACACGGCTGTCTAGCACTTTACACATTGGTATTCGGAGTTTGGTTGAAACAACTCGGGTTACCCCTTGTTGTCCCATCCAGTAGCTCTACCCCCAATGCTCTTTTTAGTGCCACGGTCCCTAAAGACCTTTCGGGGAGAACCAGCTATCTCCAGGTTCGATTGGCATATTACCGCTATCCACAAGTCATCCGAACAAATTGCAACTTGAACCGGTTCGGGCTTCCACCTCGTTTTCACGAGGCTTCACCCTGCTCATGGATGGATCACCTGGTTTCGGGTCAACCACATACTACAATCGCGCTATTCACACTCGCTTTCGCTATGCCTTCACTCTAAAAGAGTTTAAGCTGCAGTATGCGATTACTCGCTGGCTCATTCTTCAATAGGCACGACATCACCACATAAATATGGCTTTGTCGGTTTGTTCGCACACAGTTTCAGTTACTATTTCACTGGGCGTCTCGCCCTTCTTTTCACCTTTCCCTCGCGGTACTAGTTCACTATCGGTCCTTTCCAAATATTTAGCCTTGGAGGATGGTTCCCCCAGATTCACACGGAGTTGTCGACCGTATTACTTAGGAAATCCCTAGGTGTTATTTTGGTTTCGCATACAAGGCTTTCACTTTCTATGGCAACTCATTCCAGAGTTTTTTGCTACCGCAATAACTACCACATTGGGCTCCTGCAACCCCACTCTCACATTCTAAAAGAACATGAGTGCGGTTTAGGCTGTTCCGATTTCGCTCGCCGCTACTTACGGAATCTCAATATTGATTTATATTCCTCTGGGTACTTAGATGTTTCAGTTCCCCAGGTTCCCCTTTATACCTTAATAAACCCTGCAAGCAGGATTACTTGGGATATAAATACCTTAACGAATTAAGGTGGGTTGCCCCATTCGGATATCGCCGGATCAAAGCTTCGTGACAGCTCCCCGACGAGTTTCGCCGCCATGCGCGTCCTTTCTCGGTTGGAAAGACCAAGGCATCCACTGTTGTGCGTTAGTAGACTTATTACGACCTACTTTTTTCCCGCCTTACGCGGGAAAATACTTCTCTTCAGATTTTAAAGTACAAAATCTATCTTAGAGTATAAAAGTAGAAAAGGATTAAAAAATACTTCCCTACTTTTTTACTCTAAAGTCTGTGGACCTGACCGGGCTCGAACCGGTGGCCTCTACATTGCAAATGTAGCGCTCTAGCCAACTGAGCTACAGGCCCATATGACCCACAAGCAGTCCAGGTTTGGGCAACTTTTCAATTCAAAAAGTTCTTCTTTTGAGATTTTGGGAAATAAAAAATGAAGCTTAAATTCTCACCCACAACAAACGGGATATTTAGGGTTTAATTTAGTATTATTTTTTTCATTAATAGTCTTTCCGAACTCAAAAGTTGGTAGGAGTATTATATAGAGTTCAGATTAAGGAGTCAACAGACTAAAAAAGGGCATCAACTATCAAGAAAATTGATACCCTTTGGTTTTTAAGCTTGTTTAGGCAAGATACCCAAGAATTTCGTAACCCATAAACGGGTTTAATTCCTGTGAGAATAAAGAAATTTTTAAATCAAGCGCAGGAACATAAACGTCTGACGGTGCAGTATGGGGTTTATTCACAGTCAATCTCACCCAGACTTTACCTCGACTAGTAATGTGCTCGCGCTGAATCGGAATACCGCCTTTGTAATATGACAGCGGTTCTTTATCCAAATCCTGGACGAGAATAAGCACTTCTTTACCACCAAGGATGTGGACAACGATAATTTTGTTCGGTTGATTTTCAATCTCGGTTCTGAGCGTGAAAATGCTTCGTTGGTAAACAACCGCAAAATATCCCTCGGTTTGCCGAAGCAAGTCTTTGACCTTTTTAATCACATCCTGCCTGTTATTATAGACTCCTAATAACAAAACATTTGTCAGTGTAAAAGTAGTAACAAACCCCGCGATAATTATCGTGCCTTTTCGTCCAATTTCTTCTGAGGGTGTAACAAAAAATAAGCGCACAAAAAACAGGTGTGCGAAAAAGGCAAGAACATACAAGGCAATACCAAGTTTACGTTTCACGAGAATCTCCTTCTCAACGTACAAATGAAAGAAAATGAAACTACGGGATTATAACTTATAGGTTAAGTAATTGCAAGCTAAAACTAATCTGGGTTTTTTCCTTTCATAGTTTCAGGGAAATAAAAAACTCTGGATGTAATGGAAAAATCCAGAGTTTGGAAAATTAAACGGAATGTTTTTTTATTTAGGTGCGATAGTAACCCCAGGCAATTTTTTGATTCAGGTCTTGACCATGAACAATCACAGAAAAGCCTATTTTGGACAGAAAAATTTCGGTTTCAGGTTCATACTGCGTGATGGTATTCCAGACTACCCAAATATCACCTCTTTGTATTTTACCACCTGGAATGTTGTCTTCAGAATAAAGCTGAAGCCCGTTGCTTACTGGAACAATGCCGCCATGATGAACTTCGTCTTCCCGAATCCGAGCAAGAACAATGTTTGTCCCTGGTAGCTCTTTCGCTGCTGTCCTTAGGATAAAAAGGGTGTTGCGATTGGTGGCAACCAGCATAGCCTGTGTGTGACGAATAATTTCTTTATTGTTAAACTCATGCTTTTCAATTTTTGACTGGTTGTCTGAATAAAGCACAAATAGAATCAGGTTGGTAACCAAGAAGGCTGCTCCCAGAGCAACCACAACAGCTACGGCACCGATTAAATCAGTATCTGAAATCTCATAGGCCGTATTAGCAAGAACAACAGCGAAAATGAGAATCGAAAAGATATATAAACCGATTGGGAGTTTCCGAGCCATGAATATTCTCCTTAATGATGTGCAAATAAAACGTGTTGTATTGTAACATACAAGCTTGACAAATGACTAATTATGGGGTATACTTATCTTTAGTTCGTCTTTTTCTTAATCGCTTATTTAATGAAATTGAGAGGAAGCAATGAAGACAACAATTGTCTTGAGTGTTTGTATTTTGATTGCTGGCATGTTTGGCATTGTCGCACCTGCCTCAAATGTTGAGGCTGCTGAGACTCTGGTATATCAAGCAAAAGTTGATGCGGCTAATCCCGTGTTTGAAATAGAAGTCCAGATTCCAGAAAACACCACATATACATCGCTTGTGGTAGAAAAGTTAAATTATGAATCGGGAAATGGATGGCCAACAAGCAGTTGGCAAATACCTCAGTTGTCGCGGAATACTTTTCATTGTCGCGCCACCGGAGGAAATTGTGGCGGTGTGACACGAGGAATTAATACTGGGGCAATTGGAAACGTGCTTACCATTCAGGGTAATTATGTGTATGGTGCGGGAGACGAGGTACAAATCGTGATTGATTTGTACTTTGATAATGAGTTGAAGCGTGGCGCATCTTGCTCGATTGCCTATAGGCAACGCGGATACCAGGTTGATTTTGAAATCACCTGGGCTGGCAGTTGTACATATTGCTGGAAACAACTGCACTATGGCGATTTGCAGGTTGAGACACTGACGGGACCTGAAGGCGAGGCTTACTTTAGCCATACATACGCCAGGGGAACATACACCGCACAAGTGTCAATTACCGGTCCGCAGGGTGGCATTATGTGTGAAGCCAACCTGGTGATCCCGAATGATGTCGAGGTTGGAATGACAGAACCGCCATATCAGCCTGAGCCTGATTATTGTGAAGTTATGGGCACAACCGAAATGTTTGGCGAGGCCAGTGAAATGCGAGTCTGGGGAAATGCAATTGTTACTCGCAGTCAGTCGGGAAATTTGGAGATTTTCGGATTACCCGATGGAATGTTGAGCATAGATGCAGAAATCCCTATTGTTGATCAGTTCGACAATTTGGTTCTGACGGCAGTTGTTGCAAATCCCGGTGTCTGTTATTTCATATAAAGACTTATCCCAGTGGAAAAAAGAGAATATTTCACTGGGATTTTTAATGAAGTAAAACTTGACAAATGACTAATTATGGGGTATAATTGTTATATAAATTTGAAGCAGTTCACATCTTCTGACTGCTTTTTTTGTTGGGAAGGAACTCAAAAGAGGGGCGGCTGGTCCTACCTTTATTGGCTAGCTGACGAGCCTCCTCTTTTGAGTTTTTGAGACAATATTTAAAAACGATTACATTATTTTTTTTAAAACGATTAAAGACAACAAAGTGGATGAAAATCATTTCTTCTAATTTGTTGTGTTTAACAACACACTCGCACCTTTTGTTTCGCTCGTAGCTTATGGGAGAAAAACAATGAGCAACAAGGAAAAGATGTTTCCGGTTTCCAGTGCATTTGCTGCCGTTATCTTGTTGATCGTATTGGCCTTGATCGCGGCTTATACCCCGGTCACTTTTGGCCAAGAAGATTGGGTAGCCACAGATTGGGATCAGCCGGTTCGTCAGGTGATTGCCGTTGAATACACTGGCCCCATTTTGTGGGACATCCGCGGCACTTATGGCGAAGAGGGCTTGGTTGCCGTTGAAGGTGCCCCCCATTTTCAGATTCTCATCTGGGAATTGGATGAGACTGGGATGATCAAGGCTGGTTATGTTCTTGATGGAACAGGCCTCACCTTTTCACCCAACTGCGAGGCGATGATGTACAAAGCCGATGAGTCGTGGGCCTATTGGGATTTTGACCTCCAGATTGATATTCCGCTGGATTATTGGACTCATGCGAGCTATTCGCCGGAAGAGACTAAAATCCGATGGGATCGTATCTGGCAATCACGGTTTTATACACCGGACTGGATTGAGAACACTTCTGTTTGGGAACCCAGGTTTCTGGACATTGAGTTCCCTTATTCCTATCCCAGTGGTGAAACCCAGGTCCTGCAGAATGAAAACGCGAAAGCGTATACCTGCGAGATGTAGTATAGAACAAAAAGCCAGTGAAGAGAGATCTTACAAATCTTTTCACTGGCAACATTTTTATTGATTTTTGGCCCTAGTGGGGCGAACTTAAAGTTACTTCAAAAGTAAGGTTAATCGTTACCCTTACACACTTTAAATTCGCCCTATTGGGGCTTTTTTTGTTTGAAAGTGGTAAAATGGCTTTCCTTTTTAAGCTACGCAGAAAAAATACAAAGGAGAAGATTTTGTGAACTTGACACAGAAGAGACGTACATTAGAACATAAAGAGCTGGAAAAGCCTGAATTAAGAAGAGGGAAACCAAAAAAAAGAGGAAGACTACATATTCAATCTGTTGGCGAGATTAAGCCAGAAATGAGAATTCTTCGTTTTACCCCTGAGATTGTTGAGGAAATAAGAATCAAAGAAAAGCCATATAAGGATGATTTGGGCAATTGGAGGGTAAAGTTTGAAATAGTCATAGACCAAACTCAAGGCGACATGATTCTTGGTAATTGGGGTGTTGTTCAGGTAAGTTCAGGCTTTTTGGGCTTTTTTGCATTGTGGAATCATCGCAACTATTTGGTACGATACGGTCCGAGCGACTAGGAACAATGTGTAGAGCAGTAAGTATAAGAAATTTACTGCTCTACTTATTAATTGAGTTTTTGCGAAATCTTAGGTAAAATTGTGTTTATCGTTATACTTTTTTGGGCGTTTGGTTTATGCGGTATACTCCTCTTACGTGATTTTACAAATCAAGTAAGAGATTATATATTCATCAACTCTCGTTTGTGTAAAATACAAACTCGAGCTGTTGAGCATAGAACGCTTTCCTGATGGCTCCGACTGGCGGAGACATATCGCAATTTAGCATATGAGGGCCGATAGTTCACTGGTAGAACGCTTCTCTGATAAAGAAGAGGCAGATGGTTCGATTCCATCTCGGCCCACAAGAATACGCTAAATTTCGCTATAAGAAAGAGGTGCAAGGTTCGACTCCTTGAACGCCCACAAAAATAGAGTTTCACTTTCAAGCACCTAGACTACAAGTCATATTTTGCTTTGACCAATGGTAACTACTTTTTGTTCTGGTGTTTCTTGGGTCGACGCTACTTCCATAAATTAATCCATAAATTCAATAGTTGACAGAATATCTTCATAATACGGCAAATCTTCTTGATAATTGTTGCTGTAAAATTCGGCAAAATAACTGTTTTTACCTGCAGAAAAAGTATAGATAACGCCGTATCTATGACTTTGTAGTGGAGTTATTACTTTTCTATGCATTTTTAGACTGGCAATTTCAATGTCTGTTTCATTAACTGTTTTTGTTACTGGATCACTTTGCCCAAGGAAGTTTCCATTACCAATTGATAAATATCTGTTTTGGCCTCGAAATTCTGCCACTCCACCATTTTCTGAGGGATTGGAATCAACTGTCAGCTCTGTTGGATACTTTATCTTGTAGTTCAAGAAGGGGTCAGTGTATGACTTCCAACTAGATGTATTAGGCAAGTATCTGAAGGTTGAAAGAATTTGGTCGAAAATGGCATATTCTGTGAGCGATGAAAATTTCATTGATATGTTAAAGCCAGAATACTTACTCCCTTCAGGTAAATTAATTAAAGCTCCGGCAAAACCATCACCTGGTGTTCCTTCGATCGGAAAATTATTTTCCTCAGTATTGTTTTTACCCATTACTATAAGTATTTTTACTCCATTTTTGTTAGTGATTTCTCGACCGAGGCGAGGAGAAACAGCAAATGATTTATTTAATACTGATTTAACGTAAAATTGATTATCTTGAGAAAAATAGCCTTGATAGTCTCCAAAGCCACCCATTCTATCAGCTTCATAGTCTGTAGAGGTGGCGCCAATAACGAAATTTCTACCACTACAAGCGCCTCCACTTGCAAATGCTTGCTTAATTATTTTGAATGAAAGGCTGCCTTCATAAACAAGACAATATTGGGTTCCAGCATCTCCATTAATTTCTTTACCACTGTTTTCTAATAAACCAAGTTTTGGAGGTAATTTATAACTAATATTCAAAACACTGTCCGTGTATTCGGTCCAATTTGCAGTTGGATCTGGACTTACTGTCGGCACGATCGTTGCCACCGGTGTCGGAGTCTGTGACACTTCATCTTGTCCCTTCATCAAAAAATAGACTCCAACTCCTCCTGCCACCAAAACCAACACTAAAATAATAATCCCAACAATCAAAAACGATTTCTTTTTTGAGCCCTTCGGTTTCTCCATCATTTGGGCTGGGGGAGTTGATTCTGTCGTTACCATAACTGCCGGTTCCGGCGGCATTGCCACCGATTCAACACTCTCAACAGAACCCAGTGTCTGATTTTCTGCCGATAATGTATCTACTTTAGGTTGAATATTATTTTCCATAACTATAAAAATAGTAGCACTTCTTAATGTTTTTAGACAGATGTGTAACGTTTAATTGGACTCAGTTTTTTAATAGGTTTGCGTTTTTTAATGGCCCAATCGAATAGAAGAGTAAAATTTCTAATCATCCGTTATGCTTTTATAAAAAGCGAGTGGTTTTTGTTTGGTTAAAAAGACTTTTTTATGCCTGTTTTTTTAAACGAAGATGACTATATAATTAAGTACTAACAATGAATAACCAAGCCACACTTTTTTTGAGAATGCCCAGAGGAGTTGAGATTACGCCTGAATCAGCTCAAACTTTTCTTTCAACCTTGACTCAAATTCAATCAGTGGGGGGTTTTGCAAAATTATTTGGTTCAAAACCTCAAGTGCTTTCACTTGAGCTTGTTTTGGTTAATCAACAGATTAGATTTCAAATTACTTGCGATTCTGAGCTCGCTCAATTTGTTGAGGCACAAATGCGCAGTAATTACCCTTTGGTTATTATCGAGAAAACAGAAGACCCAACACAGAATATTCCACTGGAGGTAATGGAGCTTAAAACCAGGAAAGGAAATTTTTACCCTGTTGCTTACTACAGTGGATTTGTAGAGATTGATCCAATGAGTTCGGTTTTAACCGTGCTTTCAAAAGGTGATCCATCAGAGGTCGCTGTTGTACAGTTTGCCTTGGAATCTGTTGGTGGTGGTTGGCAAAGCGCGGGGGCACGGATGGCAGAGACTGGTGGAGGTAAAACAGAGGATGGAAGATATATCAAACATCCTGAAGAGCAGGTTATAAAAGAGAAGATTTCATACCCTGGATTTTTGGTCTCAATTAGACTGGCGGCAAATACCAAAAAGACTTTGAATGAACTGAAAAGTAGTTTTGGGGTTTATACCCGTAGTGATGGTAATAGTTTCACAGTAAAAAAGGGTGGGTTGCTTTCATCAGCCGCTAAAGTAAAAAGACAATTTAAGGAACGGGTGGTAACAGGGAAAATGATTCTGAATATTGTTGAGCTGGCAACAATGTGGCATATGCCAAGTGACAAAATAAAAATTGCTTCAATTGCTTGGGGTAGTGCTGTCTTGTCTGAACCACCTGATAATCTTCCGATAGCAGCTGAAAAAACCGAAGAAGAGAAAACACATATCAACTTTTTTGCCAGAACACAGCATAAAAATGCCGATGCTATATTTGGAATTAAAGATACTGACCGGGCGCGTCATATTTGGGCTGTTGGAAAAAGCGGTACTGGAAAATCAACCAT
>Ga0208958_1000879_pt1 | contig 33379 bp, 40 predicted proteins | sample RifOxyB1_FD_184032 | JGI IMG/M metagenome (GOLD analysis project Ga0208958, IMG submission 184032) | Soil microbial communities from Rifle, Colorado - Rifle Oxygen_injection B1 (SPAdes) | ecosystem: Environmental > Terrestrial > Deep subsurface > Rock core/Sediment | place: Rifle, Colorado...
CGCACCGCTCGCGGTAGCGGGCGAGCCGCTCCCGGGCCCGGGCCCGTCGCGCCGCGTCTCGGGCCCCCTCCGCGAGCGCCCGATCGGCCTGTGTGCTGCCGGTGCGGAGGCGGTCCACGAGCCCCGCCACGGCGTCCGCGGCCGTCCCGAGGGCCAGCGCCGCACGGGCCAGCGCGAGCGCCAGGGCGCCCACCTAGACGGCCTCCGGGACCGACTCCGGCGTGAGCACGGAGACCATCGCGTGGCAGCGGGCGCACTCCAGGTGGTCGAGATCGGCGGTGGTCGGGGCGACGCCGACTGCTCGGTGTCCGCGGGCGGCGCACTGCTCCCACCCCGTCACCCACCCGCCCCCGGCCCGCGTGACCCGGTAGTCGTCGAGGTCCACGATCGGGGCCAAAGCGTCCACTACAGCGCCCCTCGGAGGGTGAGCCACGCGGCGATGGCGTCCAACGCACGGCGCGCACGGGCGGGGGCCTCGCCTCCCGCGCCCGCGTCCACCGCGCCCACCCACCCGCTCGCGTCCGCGTAGAGGCGCGACCACTCGCCCCCGAGGGACAGGAGCCGCTCGACCGTGGCGAGCGCCGCGCCGGGGTCGCCCGCGGTGGCAAGACGGTCGGCCTCGGCCTCCTGCACGCGGTACCAGCGATCCCACGCGAGCGCGTACGCCTCGAGTTCCGCGACGGGCCCGGACGGCGGGCGCTGCCACGCGGCGCACGCGGTCAGGATGGCGGCGAGGAGGGCGAGGCGCACGGCTACGCCGAGGCGGGCAGGTCGTCGTCGGGCGTGGCGCGCTTCCGCACCGGGCCGGAGGCCGACCACAGCCACGCCGACGAGAAGCCTGCCCCCATCGCTCCCTCCAGCGCGGTCCGCACGGTGGACACGTCCGCGTCGCCCCACCCGAGGTGTTGCGCCCCGAGCTGCACGAGCGCGCCGAGGACGGCCGCCACGAGCGGGAGGTAGACGCGCGGGAGGCGCCGGAGGGCGCCGCCCCACCGGCCGGCGGCGTAGACGACGAGCACGACCACGAGCGCGCCGAGGGCCTGGAGGGCGAGCGGGTCGATCGCGGGAGCAACGGCGGGCGCGGCGACGACGACCACGGCTGCTGGTACCGACGTGTCGTCGGACACCTCGGCGTTGGGCGCGCTGGCCGTCGTTGCGACTCCTCCGCCGAACTGGCCGAGCACTGGACGCGCGAGGAACGCGGAGAGGAGGGCGAGCGTGGCGGCGAGGGCGAGAGCGGGTCTCATGCCGCTAGCGTACACCCAACAGCGCGGCGCCCGCAACCGCCTACCGCTGCCACCCGTGCGTCAGCACCGCCGCGAGGACCGTGCCGCCCGCGGCGAATAGCGTGCCCACGAGCACCCACCCGAGGCGCGCCCCGCCGCGCTGGCGAGCCTCCACGGCCTCCAGTCGCCCGAGCAATCCCGACGAGCGGCCGTCGCCGACGATGGCCTCGTAGACGGAATCGAGGCGCTGGGCCATGTGCGCGAGGATGCGATCCATCTGCTCGTCGCGCTCTTCGCGATGCCCTCTCCGTGCCGCGCACTCCAGGCGCTCGGCGACGTGCTCCGCGTGGTCCGCCTCACGCCCGTCGCGCACGAGTTCGCGCGTGCTGCGCGGGTCGGGGCGCGGTGCAGGGGTGCGGGACATCGCGCGAGGGCTGGAGCTACGGCTCGAAGACGACGAGCGTCCCGCCAGTGAGCGGCTGACCGTTCGGGATCTTGGTGACGTTCATGGGAGTCTCCTGTCGGTAGATGCGCCGGGCTAGCCGCCCCACGCGATGCAGTCGATGACGTCGTTGGGCTGATTGTTCGGCGTCACGCCGCCCGCGAGCGTGAGTTGCACGTTGTACCCGCTGACAATGTACGCCTCGTTCTGCGGGCGCATCCGGTTGATGACCACGCAGCCCATCGGCTGGAACGGGAACACGAACTCGAGCGTACCTGACGCGATCTTTGCGGCGGTGAGTCCAGGCGCCGTCGCCGCCGCCCAGTGGGTATGCGTCTCGGCACGACCGCCACCGCACGGCCCCGGAGACCCGTTCACCCAGTCGTCGCCCACGGTCGCCAGCGTGTCGTTGCAGACGGTGCCTGCCTCGCTCGCGCCCGGGGCGAGGGCGCCCAGCACCGCGCACGAGTAGATGCGGACGTAGTTGCCGACGACCGATGCCCAGAAGTTCTGCGGGACGACGCCGCCGGTGTAGGCAACCGTCGCGTCGCCGCCGGGGTACGTCGTGGCGCGGATCGCGTTGCGAAGATTGGTGCGCGCCGCTCCCACGCCGCCCCCTCCACCGTTGTACACCCATACCCGCCCGTCCGTGCCACCGACTGGCGGCGTGCTGTCGCGGAACTCGTAGACCGTCGTGCCGATTGTGACCGTCTCGCCATTCCCGGGCTGAACGGTGATCAGGAGCGCGTTCGTTTCCGCCGTCCCGACGTTGCGTGCCGGGAAGGCGCCAGCGCCGAACTTGCACGACGCGGACCCGGGGTGCATCGCGGTCGCGTCGAAGTACGCCGGCGCCATCGCGGCGCGGCCGTCCGCGGTCGCCGAGAGCGCGCCCGCCGCCGCGATCTTCTCGAACACCGCGGCGGTGAGACTGTCCGCCGCGAATTTCGCGAGGAACCGCGCCACGTCGAATGTGTCGTCGATCATCGCCTTCGCGTTGATCGTGTCGTCCTTGATCTTGCCGCCCTCGATGGCGCGGCGCACGCGGAGGTCGGCGATGTTTCCGGCCTGGATGCTCGCGTCGCCGAAGGTCAGCGTCACCAGCGCGAGAGGAACGTCGCCCACCGTGAGGACGGGTTGCGGTGCCACGGGGTTGCCAACGAGGCCCGCGCGGCGGGCGATGGCGCCCGCCGCCGTCACCACCACTGCGTCCGCCACCTGGTCGCCCGCCAGTCCGGCCGGCACGACGAAGCCGGCGAGGGACACCGGGGCCACGATGGTGCGCGGCACGCCGAGGTGGCTGTAGGCCGTGCCACCGTTGGCGGCCTGGACGCGCACGGTGAGGTTCGGCGCGGCGGCGGGCTCGACGAGGAGCTCGTCCCCGCTTCCGACCACGAAGCCCATGCCCGCGCTGGTCGTGGGCGGGGTCGACTGATCCATCGCGAGGTCGGCGATCCCTGAGTCGGAGATCACCGCACCCGTCACGTCCAGATCGCCGGCGATGGTGGTCACGATCCCGGGGCGACCGATCGTCAACGCCGTCGTGGTCGGGGTCGTTCCGATCAGGCCCGTGCCCGCCGCGCGGCGCTGCAGGCCCTCGCGGTCCCACGTCCAGATTCTCGTCACCGGATCGATGCTCACGGCTACACGAACTCCGGCGGCATCGCCTCTGTGGATTCCTCGACGCCGTACAGCGAGCAGTCCGAGTCCGCCGCCGCGATCCGGATGATCCCGAAGTAGGCGTGCGTCCCGCCGTCGCTCACGAACGAAATCGACTCGCCCGCGTAGACCGGCTTGCTCGCGGTCGTCGCCGTCGCAACGGCGAGCGCGAACGTGGTCGGGGTCGCCGACACGCGGACACCCTCCGTGTTCACGGCGAGGACGTAGCGCCCGCGCGGAAGTGGGGTCGCTGCGCCGTTCCGCAGATTTGCGGCGCCCGCCGTGATCGGGCGGACGATCCCCGCGATCGGCGAGTAGGAGCCGAATTCCAGGTCGGTGCGGTTGTAGGCCATCGACGAAACCCTCCGGTTGCGCGTCGCGGTCTGCGGCCCGTGGGCGCTCTCCGCGAGGCCATTCCACCGTGCCCGATTCGAGGGCGCGCGTCAAGGGGTTGACGCCCGCGTGCGCCGTGCGTATGCTCGGCGCATGGACGATTGGCGCACCCGGCCGCGGGCCTGCGAACGGTGCCACGGGCCCTACCTGCCCGCGCGATTCTGGCAGCGGTTCTGCTGCCGGGGCTGCCAGCGGACGGCGGGGGCGGATGAACTGCGCGCCGCTCTCGCGGCGTTCCGGGCGCGATCGACTCCACGTGGAACGGAGGCGAGCCCGTGATCGCCCGCGTCCCCGGCCACGCGATCCTGCTCGCGATGGACATCTCCGAACGCGCCGATGACGTCCTCGACGACTGGGCCGCCGAGGACGTGACCGGGTGGCGTCGCCTCTTCCTCGCGCGGCTACGGGCCGCCGGGATGGTGTTCGACCGCGCCCCGTCAGCGGACGCGGGCGCGACGACTTGCGCGGCGCTACCGGCGCCGGATGAATGGAGGGACCCCGTGCGCTACCTGACGATCCTCACCCTGGCCGCCTGCACGACGGCGCCCGGCGGCTACGAGTCCGAGAGCGAGTCCGAGGGGGAGGGCGTCTACCCGAGGGGCGGGGCGACGGGGCGCGTCGGGCCAGAGGACGGCGCGGAGGGGGTGCCCGCGTGCGGGGACGAGCCGGAGGCGGGGGTGCCGATCGGGTTCGGGTCCGATGAGAGGACGCGGGGGGTGACGGAGATCCGCATCAGCTTCCCCGACAGCACGACGTGCGGCGCGTGCGTCTACCGCGTCGATCGCGGCGCGGGGATCGGCGACTGCGACGGGTACGCGGATGTGCGGGTGTGGCGCGTGGCCCCCGACCGGCGCTGCGTGTTCTGCTACCTCGACGGCTGCCAATGGTGGGCGTGGCCGTGCCCGCTCGGAACTACCTGCACCGACGATCCGGCGGTTGCCGCGACGGCGTGCCCGGACTAGTCGGGGTCGTTCACGATTTCCCACCCCCACACGCGAAGTTCCTGCCCCGCGCCGTCCGCCGTAACGCGCCCGCAGATGTCGACGTGGTCCCACTCGCGGTTGGCAACTCCGTCCACCGCGCCATCGGTCGCAAGCGGAACCTTCGTCGCGCCATCGCACCAGGTCGCGCCAGCGATGATGTTCGGCACGACTACGCTTCCGACCGACGACTCAAAGAGCACCTCGCCGAACTCGCCCACGCCGAGGTTGACGGCCTCCGCGTAGACACCGACGCTGGCGTTTGCGGTCGCTTCCAGGCCGCGCCCGCAGAGGTAGGAGTGGAACACCTCGCCCGCCGTGTTGGCCGTGCGCGGCGTGGCGGGGAACGCTGCCCCGGTCGTGCCGTCGATCAGGTTGATCCAGTCGGTCGTGGTGGCGATGCGCGCCTGCCCAACCGCCTGCCCAACCGTGCTTCCGCAGACGATCCCGCGCACGAACCGGAAGCACTCCTCTTGCGTCTCGCGGAAATCCACGAGCGGCCCGGGTTCGGCGATCAGCCGCCCCGGTGAAAAGCCCAGGTGATTGACGCCGAACGCCGCCCCGGTCTCGTCGATGCGGTACGGCGTGGTAGCACTCGGCCGCTCGAAGATGCACAGGGAGAGGAGGTGCGCGCCGTCCTCGACGGCGAGGAGGTTCGGGGCCTGCGCGCCCCCGGGCGCGAGCGTGACCTCCCCCGTGCAGAATCCGATATCGGCAGGGGCGACCGGGGCCACGTCTGACAGCGCAGGCGCCAACACCTCGGTTGCGCCCGCGTCGACGGACGCGAGCGGCACGGTCCCCGGGGAGACGGCCGGATCGGTGTAGAGGTACATCGCCCAGAATGCGAGCCGCGTGCCGTTGCTGTTCGTCTCGGGGTAGCGGTAGCGCAAAAGGTCAAGCGCGCCAGCAACCGGAACGTAGGCGTCGAGCCGGAACCACCACGAGGCCACGATGCGCCCGCGGCAGGCAAGGTGTGTCAGCGACCGCGCCGCGTGAACGAGCGAATCCCCGCGGGGCGGATCTCCGTTGCGCGTACCGTCCTGCAACGCCGCCTCGGACTCGGGCCCGTACACGTAGGGATCGACGGTGAGCACGTCAGTAGCTCCGATTCGCTGGCGGCATCAACCACATCTCGACCTTGGTCAACTCGGTCCCGTTGTGCGCGACGCCGTGGTCCTCCGTCTCGACTGTCATGGTGAGAAACGTGGCCTTGGGGGGCGACGGCTGCACGGCGCGGACGATTGTCAACGCGGCGGGGATGGCGTTTGGGAAGTACGTGCCCGTCGTGCCGGCGATCGTGATCGACGCCGACTGCACCGCCCCGGAAAACGTTCCTTGGTACGGCCGGGCGTCGGAGTAGAACCGCAGAACGGTGTCGGCCGCGGGGTTGGATGCCGCGGCGAGGCGCCCGTGGACCACGACGCCGATCGTGTCGTACCCGGGCGGAATCGGAACCACGGCGCACTGCGCGAACGTCTCCACTCCGTTCGGGAACGCACCCTTGGAGAACAGCGAGTAGCCGCAGTAGGTTGCATGAAGCACGTCCCGCGGGCCTCCTCGGGCGTGCTGCCAGTTCACGTTGCGCTTTCCGTCCCGCCACACGCGGACGCACGCGGGGCCACCGCTCGCCGATGTTGTTTCCTCGGCGATGATGGGCCGGTACTGCTGGTCGTTGACTTCGCTCGGCATGGCTCAATCGTAGAGGTGGCCCGGTTCCTGAGACGCGCCGCCGCCGAAGTCGACCACTGCGGTTGCCGGATCGGCGATCCACGTTCCGCGAGGATACTGCGCGACGACTGCCGTCGCGCGGTCGGCGAACGTTGCACACACGAGATAGGACGCGGGGTCAAGCCCCGCCGGAAGTGCCGCGTCCAACTCCATGTGCCCGGGGCCCACGGCAACGACGGTGAGAAGCGCGGTGGTAGCCGCGAGCGGAGTCGCCTCGTCTACTCGATAGACGAGCAGTTCGTCGCCTGCCGAGAACGACGCGATATCCCCCGATATGGTCGAGAACTCCAACAGGCTAACGGAGTAGTCGGCGCCCGCGATCAACGCCAGGAAGCGGATCGACGGGCAGAGCGGTGTGTCCTGTGAACTCGGGCGCAACGCGTCGAATTGCAGCACGACGCGGCCGACGCACGTTGCCAGGTTGTCCTCGACCTCGATCACGAGCATCGGGACGTCCACGAGACCGCGCAACCCGGTCCATGGATTCGGGAGGTAGGCGTCTGACAAGAACACGATGTCGCCAGGGTCGATCCGCGTGAACATGTCGCGCGTGGTCGCCCGGTCGATCTCGGGGTGCGGGTCCGCGTAAGTGACGAGCCTCGCCTGGAGATCGGCTTCGATGGCCTGGTAGCCGCCGCCGCCCCAGTCATAGAGGCCCTTGTTATCGATCTCGACACGGCGCTCGTTTTCGTAGCGTCCGATGCTCACCGGGTCCTTGATCTTCTGGATCTGCATGTAGCCGTCCTCAGCGAACGACCACCCGTAACTGATTTGCACGAGGTTCTTGCAGGCCGCAGGCGACCACTTCATGAGCGGAAGATCCGCGCCGCCGCCGTTGGCGCCGGGGTCATTGTCGAGGGTCAACTGCAAAGTGAGGTTGTCGGGACGGAGGGACTGCACGCGACGGCACGTCAGCACCCCGCCCGCCTGCACGACGTAGAACCCGAGCGTGGCGCCCTCTTGCCGGATGAGTTCTTCGAGCGTGAAGTCGTCGGCCACGATCCACAACCGCTCCAACATCTCCGGCGAGTAGGACGCCTCCAGCGCCGCGAACGATACCGCGTCCACGTACTCCTCGGGCACGCCGAGTCCGTAGCCCGTCGAGAGGTTGTCCCACGCCCCGTTGACCGCTTCGCCGGTCGAGACGATCAACCGCAAGAGTTCGTCGAACAACGAGAACCCGACGCTGCCGAACGACCGGCGCATCGCGTAGGCTTGCACGACGGGCACCGCCTGGTCTGATTCTCCGACCCTGCGAATCACCCACGGGTCGCCTTCGAGCAGATAGTCGCCTGCCTCCGTAAGCCCGTTGCCGTTGAGCCCGGAAAACTCGGAAAACGTCGCGTCAATCGTGTCGTACCGAACGCAGATCAACCCATCGATCAGCAACGCCGGATCGGTGACTGCGCTTTGCGCCGTGGCGAAGCCCGCCGCCTCTTGCGTGCCGACAGTCAGCACGCTCGACGATGCCTGCCAATACGTCGAGGCGGGGGCTTCGTCGGCGATGGCTCGGAGGGTAGTCGTCTCGCTGAGATACACCGTGCCGCCCGGCGGGAACCCCAGGACTCGCGCAATCGACGGGGCCATATCCACGGTCATGGACAGGTTGGCCGTCTCGAACAGCGCCGTCCAGTCGAGCACGTCAATCCGCACGCGGTTGGTGGAGTTCTCATACGTGAAGATCGTCGTCACATGCGACGCGTTGACCGTCGTCGCCCAGTTGGCCAACGGTCGCAGTTCTTGGTTCAGCTGTCGCGTTACATCGTCGGCATCCGCGTAGACGCGGGCGGGAAGGGTCGCGTATTGCCAGAGTTCCATTCCCGCCGGAGGAAACGGCGTCGTGTCAAAACACCCAAGCCGCAAGAGCACTGTGCGCTCTTCGGCAGCGAGGCCCGTGAAGTCGACCCCTCGCAGCGTCGCCCGCGCCTCGCGCACGATGGGCCGCCGAAGGTCGTTGATCAGCGACGTGCAATCGAGCGCCCACTGGTCGGTCGATGCATCGTAGGACAACGATCCAACCCGACCCGCCCAGATTCGCTTTGCGTCCGCGAGCGCGCCGTAGGTGCCATCCGCGTTCTTCCACGTTCCATACAGGGCGATGCGCCGATTGAACCACGTATAGGGCACGTCCGCGAGAAGCAGTCCGGCAACGTCCGTCCCGCGATTCTCGTGCCGCAGCGGAACGTCGCCCTGGATCATGCTCCCGCCACCGCCGTTGACCGCCGGGCACATGGCCCGTGTCACGTTGTAGAGTAGACCGCCAGCGTTTGAGTCCACGCGGATTGTCTCGTTGCCGAGGTACGCAAGGAACGGAAGTGCGGGGATCGTCGAGTCGTCGGACACGCTGATCTGCGTTGCCGCCCGCGCCACTACATCGTCGGTCACATACGCCGAGTAGACCGTCGCGTCCGCGCCCGGCCACGCGCGCCCCGTCGCAAACGAGCGGCTGAACCTCAGCGGTGCGAGCGACCCCGACTCGGGCAGATCGTGGAATCGAAACGTAACGTTGTCCTCTTCGCCGATGCCGTCGAAGAGGTGAATCGAGCGACGGATCGCACCGGGAATGTCGAGCCCGTCCACGAACGTGATCGCCCGCGTCGGGTCGCCGGGGTCCCACTCCGGGCGCGTCCATGACGAGGGCGGCGTTCGGTGAAACACCCACACGGGCCAGCCCTCGATCCGCAGAAAGTAGATCGGCTCGACCCCGTCCTTGGCGATTTCGTCTCCCCACGCCATGGGTCACACGTAGACGTGCGCCCCGATGTCGAGGCTCATCAACTCTCCATAGAATGTGTGCACCCGCCTTACGGTCGCCGTCGTCGTGCCGCCCGACTGCGTGCGCTTATCCGCGACGTAGACGATCGGCGCCGTCGTCTGCGTGCGCTGCGCGTAGTAGCGGAAGCGTTGGCCGCTCGCGAGAACTCGCTCCCAGAACTGCTCGTAGCTCGTGAACGTCTGCGCGGTGGGGCTCGTGAGAACACGGTCGACGCTCACCTTGCCGATCTTGATCGACGGCTGCGAAGTCAGCACTGCGCCGTTCCGCGTCGAGACGATGCGCCCGCTCCGAGTCTGCGTCACGGCGGCGCCCACCGACTTGACGCCCTCGCGGTCGATTCGCCCGTCCACCTCCGACGTGCAGCGGTCGGGGAACCAGCCGTAGTAGTGCTGGTACGGGCCGACGAATGTTCCACCCGCCGCGGCGATGGGGCCGATGCTTGGGGTCGCGCCAACGGTCGAAGCGATCAACCCGAGCATGACGCCGATGTCGATTACGTTCGCGGCCGTGTGCCCGTCGAAGGTGATCGTCAACGTGTTCGCGCCGTCGTTGTTCGTCAGCGTGACGACCCCGGTCGCCACGTCGAACGTTCCGGCGACGTTCGCCCCCGCGCCAATGCACGACAGGATGAACCCCTGTAGCAACTGCGGGACCGCCTCGCCGGTGTACGTCGTGGCGTAGTAGTCGCCTGTCAGCGTGCAGGGCGCCGCGCCACCACCGCCGACGTGAAGGTGCCACGCCCCCGACGACGTGGCAGTTGCGCCGCTCACGGACTGCAACCCGTCGAAGCGGGCGGGGGCGACGACGGCCATCAGCCGCGCTCCTCGCGGTACTCGCGCTCTCCGGCGCGGATCTGCTGCGCGGCGGCACGGCGGTCCATGCGGACCACGACCACCGTCGTGCGTTCCTGCGGCCCCTGGTTCCCCCCGAATGCCAGGGTGTTGCCGCCCGGCCCCGCAGTGCCCGACGTCCCGCCGCCGACGCCAGCGGGCGCACCGACCGCTGTACCGCCTCCGGTGGACGCGCCGCCCGCGACGGCGCTGGCGATGCCGTAGACCCCCGCCCACGCCGCCACCGAGGCAGCCAGTCCGGGGAGCGCGTCGGGGCGGAAGAAGAACGGGATCGGGATCGCGCTCGTGATCAACTGGGCGGCGGATGCGATCATCTGCATCTGGGCGTAGTTCGCCAGCGCGTTCGCCGCCGCGGCAAGGCTCTTCCCCTCGATCGCCGCCGCGAGGGTCGAGGCGACGGCGCCCTGCGTCTGTGAGACGATGACCGCCTCGCGGGCTTCCTGCTCCGCTTCGAGCGCGTCGATCTGCTTGTTGATGTCGGCGCGCTCCCGCTCCATGCGCTTCGCGCGCTGGGCGGCGAGTTGGTCCTCCTGCGCTGCGGCGGCCACGATCCGTGCGTCAACGCTCGCCTCGATCGCCTGTTGCTGCGCGCTCGTCTCCGGCCCCGCGCCGCCGAACATGCGGACGGCGTCCGCCTGCGGCATCGCGTTCACCATGTCGACGATGCTCTTGTAGGCGGCGGCGACCCGGTAGACCTCCTGCCCCTGATCGGCCAGCGCCTTCGTCGCGTCCTTGCTCGACTGCGGGGCATCCGCCATTCGCTCCTGGTACAGTCGAATCGCGCTGGACAGGAAGGCGACCTTGTCCGCGCCGAAGCCCGCCTGCTCGGCCATGAGCCCGATGTTTCCCGCTTCGGCCCGCGTGAGTCGCGCCGAGATGTCCATCGCCGCGCTTCGTGCTTTGCGATTCTCCAGATCAATCCCGGCCTGCGCGGCGGTCTCGATCGCGATCCCGAGGGCGGTCTGTAGGGAATCGTTCTCTTGATCGCGAAAGCGAAGTTGCGCTTCCTGTTGCGCGCGTCCACCGGCCGTTTTCGTGCGGATGTCGTCGAGCAGTTCGCCGTACGTTTTCAGTTCCGTCGCGGCGTCTTTGGTCGCCTTCTCGGCGTCGTTCGTCGCCCCGGTCAATCGCTGGTAGACGACGACCGCCAGCGCAACGGCCCCGCCTACCGCCGCAACGACCGGGAGAAACGACGCAAGCCGCCCCGCCACCATGCCAACGGCGCCGCCCACTCCCGACAGGGCTTCGGCCGCCTGCGCGCCCTGGTAATTCAAGAGCTGCATCTGGTACGCGGCGCGCGAGTTGACGCCGAGCATCTGCGTCAGGGCGCTCGTGGCCGAGTTGGATGCGGCGGCGAAGCGGCGGAACCCGCCGGTCGAACTCTCCGTCGCCGTCGAGATTTCCTGCTGGACGCTCTTGATCGCCGCCGCCTTCGCCGGGTAGTCGGTCGCGTCCACCTTGTAGCGCGTGACGACGTCCTCGGTGAACAGGGGCACGACTACACCGCCCCGCTCTCGCGGTTGCGTCGCGCATCCTCGGCGGCTACGGCGTCCCGCTCGGCCTCCTGCGACCACAGTATCTCCATGCAGCCGTACAACCGGCCAGGGAGTTCGTCGGCCATGCCGAACGCGCCGTGCATCAGGAACTCCCGCGCGTTGGCGATGTGGACGCCGATGTGCCGCCCGGCGACGAGCGGCGGCGCATGGCCCGGGAACTCGCCCGGCGTCCGTAGCCACCAGATCGGGCAGCCCGGGAACGCGACTCCGCGCTCGGGCTCGTGACCGGCGACTGGGGAGCGGGGTGTCTCATGGGGCGGGGGCGTTACCCCGAGGTCGGGGCAGTAGAGCTGTCGGCGGGCTTGCTCGGGGCACTCGGCGCACCGGGCGCGGCCGTCTGCGGTGACCCACTCGCCGAGGCGCCCAGAGCCTCGCCAGACGTGGGCGACGGTGCCAAAGGGTCGGATGGCTCCGGGACGCATCCGCGTCGCACCAGGGCGCCCAGGGACGCGACCATGAGCGCCCCGCTGTGGTCCGGGGAACCGTCCGCGTTGCGCTTCAGCGCGTCGAGCACGCCGGGGTGCAGCATCTCGATGTTTCCGAACTGGACCACGCGCTTCGGGACCGGGCCGGACGGGAGCACGAACGAGTCCGCCGTGACTGCCGGCGGGCACGGCTCGAAGTCCACGCCCGCCGCGAACAGGAAGTCGTGCAGCGTCGCGGCGCCGACGTGGCCGCTCGATAGGCGGGCCTCGTCTTCGAGGCGCGAGTGGACCGCCACCGTCAGCGGTCGGACGGTGAGCCACTGGGGCGCGACGCCCGGCTTCAGCGCGAGGTACTTCGGATCGAAGGTGCGATCGTAGGCCGCCTCGTCGATGATGTGGTCGACGGCGGAATCGCCCTTCCAGATCGTGCGGATCGTGTCCTTGCGTTGCAGGCCGAAGGTGAGGCTCATGGGAATTCTCCTCGCGCGTGGGCGGGTCTACGCCTAGAGGTAGGACAGGATCAGGTCGGGGATTCCGGCCGCGGCCGTCGTCGCGTACAGGCCGGAGGGGAGGACGTTGCAGTTGAGGGTCTGGACGAACTTGCCGCCGTCCAGCGTCGGGGTCGGCGTGTCGCGGATCTCGATCTGCGGACATGCGACGGCGAAGGTGCGCCCGGGCTCGTTGCCGATCTGGAGGAGGAAGTCCATCGCCGTCGCGCGGTGGAACTGCTCCATGCGCTCCCAGTCGGACGTGTACACATTGAGCGTGACCTTGCTCGACCGCCCCACGTACTGCACGGCATCGCCGCCCGCGTACCCGCTCTCGCAGCCCCGCAATTCGAAGACGTAGCCGGGGTCCACCGTCGCGGCGATCAGCGGAATCGATGCGCCGTTGAGGAGGCAGCGCACGGCGCGCGACACGAGCGGCTGCGCGTAGGGGCCCTCGGGGAAGCGGTTGCCGGCGCTGCTCGTGGCGACGAACGCGGGGATCGACCAGCCGTCGTCGAGGAACCCGTCGTAGGGGCCCTCGAAGAGGAGCCGCGCGAGGCCGTTGCTCGGGCTCACCTCGATCTTGACCGAGGGGAGCCACCCGAAGTGGATCACGCGCCGCCCGCCGACGAACCGCTGGACGCACGTCGACTGCACGGTCGGGGTCGCGCCGAGGGGGTAGAGGTTCCACCCACCGTTGACGGGGGTGCCCGTCACCGGGGCCGCGGACAGGTGCCCCGCGCGGAGGTAGATGTGGTTCGCGACCGTGCCGATGTCGGTCACGAGCGCGGCCTCGCCGCGGATCAAGACCATCGCCGGGATGCCGAAGCGCGCCGTCTCGCCGGCGGGCAGGATCACGTCCGCGGCAGCGGACCCGGCATCGACCGTCGAGGCGCCGTCCGCGTTCAGTTGGAAGATCCCGCGCAACATGTCCCCGACTTCGGCGGGGCCGCGCGCGAGGGTCGCCCCGCTCGACGCCGCGCCCATCGGCCGCAAGTGGAACGGGATCGCCATCGTCCCGCCGCCCTTGCGCGATCCGCGGATCGACGGCTGGTTCTCCGACATGCCGATCGCGTTCTGAAGGGCGGGGACGTCGTGAACGTCTTGCTTCGCCTCCATCGTGACCCACCCCTCGTCGGCGGGCTTCGCGAGGAGCGCGATCTCGAAAATGTCCCCCGATGACGTGCCACCCGCGATCCCCGATCCCGTCACGAGGTTGAAGGTCTTGAGTCCGGCACCGACCACCGTGTCCTCGGTGATCAGCGCCGCCCTGCCGGCGTTCGTCCCCGCCATCCCGATCAGCGCGTAGCGGTCGGGCAGCAACGCGGTCGTGCTCCCCGGCCCCCCTGAGAATGTGTCCACCCCTTCGTCGCGGGCGGGCATCCCGATCGCGTCCGCCGTCGCCAGCGCGTTGATCACGTCTGCGGCCCCGACACCGTTCGTGCGCACGACGGGGAGCGTGGGGAGCCACAACCACGCGGCCACGCCCGTCACCACCTGCGACGGGACGACCTGGTCGAGAGTGACGGTGCTCGTCGCGCCGACGAAACCCGCGACCTTGCGCATCAGTCCGGCGTGGGCGCCAGACTTGAACTCTACGATCGCGCCGATCACGTCCGTGTTGAGCCACACGCCCGCGCCGAGGTCGGCCGAGACAAGCGTGGTGCCGTGGCCGTCGCCGTCCACCGCGCCCGCGCCGGTCGTGACGATGCTCGGCGGCGCGGCCTTGCGGAGCGTCCCGTCGTCGATCTCGGGCGACAGGAGCAGGAAGGAGTTGCGTGCGATGAGGGCGCGGCTGCGTGCCATGGTCGTGTCTCCCGGGCGCTACGGCGCCCTCGTGTACGTCTGCGGAGGCTGCGTCTCGACGATCAGGTGCGACGTGATCGGGAGTTCCCAGATCACGCGACGGCGCTCCACGTCCTCGGAAAACGACGCCGTGCCGAACTCCACCAGTTCGCATCGGCCCGAGGTGATCCCGTCGCCGCTCGGCGTGTTGAAGTCCGACCAGTGCCAAAGCTGTTGCCGGACGATCTCCACATCCTCGGCGGCCACGTCGTCGATCTGCTCCGGCGTCCCGGCGATGCGCGAGCCGCCGCCGACGTCGTAGCCGATGCGGAGTACGAAGCCCGCGACGATGGACTGGTCGACGTACCCGGGGCCGTTCTGCGACGGCCACGCAATGGCGTCGCCCGGGCGTGCGCGCACCTGAAATCGGCGGTGAATCGTGCCCGTCGCGGTGCGGATGTCGCCGCCTTCGTAGCGGATCGGGTGCGTGAGCGAGTCGCTCTCGGCGACGGCGGCCTGCCCTGCCTCGGACCCGTCGCGGTAACGGCGCTCCGTGCGGAGTTCCACCTGCGACACGAGATCCGAGAGGCGCTGCCGCTCGTCGCGGATGTAGTCGCTGCCGATCACTTTCGCCCTTTCGCCCGCTTCGGCTTCGAGATCTTGAACCAGAAGCGGGCGACAAACGTCGCCGAGTAGTCGGCCCCGTCGCGGTCGAGTTTTACGGCCTCATCGCGGAGCCAGTCCGCGATCTGCCTGCGGCCCTTCGGGGTCATCTCGCTTGCGCGCCGGACCGTGAACCGTGCGGCAATTCCGTAGCCGTCCTTTTCGTGGTCGGACATCACGCGCCCTCCTTCACGACTCGGGCGCGCACGGAGTCGACCATCTGGCCGGTGGCCACGAGCGCGGGCTGCGAGCCGAAGAAGTGCCGCTTGCGGGCGAGCGTCGCGGGCTTCAACGGGACCATCTTCGCGCCCGTCCCGACGCGCACGCCCGGCGCTTCCGCGAGCCCGAGGCGCTCGCCCTGTTGGCCCACGGCGCCCTTGCCGCCGAGCACGTTGCGGCGCATGGACTCGGCGGCTTCGGTCGCCGCGCGGAGCATGACGGCGTCGAACGGCGCGGGGTCGGCCGAGTGCAGGACGGCGTTCGCGCCCTCGCGAATCCACCCGAGGATGAGCTTCAGCGCCGAGCGCTGCACGAACAGAAAGTTGCGCGCGGGGATGTAGCCCGAGTGCGTCCCCCGCTTGGCCTTTCCCGCGTTCTTGCCGCGGGTCGGTCGCTTGACCGCGGTGGACGCGCCCGATTTCAGGATCGCGCCGCCCTCGTGGATCGCGGCGAGATTCTGATTCCGCGCGCCCGCGACGTAGACCTCGCCGACCGTGCGCGCGGCTTTTCGCATCGCGTGCATCATCGCCTCGGCGGTCCGCGGGCCGGTCAACCCCGTCGTCGTCACGGTGACGTTCATCGCGTCCTCAGCAGGCGCACGGAGGTCCGCGGGATATCCGTCGTCGTGATCTTCCCGTCCTGGGCACGGTCGGCGGCGAAGTTGTCCTTGACCTCTCGGATCGCGTCCTCGTACTGCCGCTCCCACCGTGCCACCCATTCCTCGGCCGCGCCGCTCGCGTTGAATGCCATGACGAGAAGCTGGAGGATCGTCGGCTTCTCGCACGCGCTCGACCCGCCCCGCGTCGTGTTCACGCGGTAGGTCTCCCCGAGCCGCAGAAGCACGGTGTCGAAGGCGGCTTCAAGCACTTCCTCCCAGTCGGCCTCGGCCGCAAGGACCTGGTAGATCTGCGGGTAGAACGCTGCCACGCGCTCCTTCGTCGCCGTGCGGACGATGGCGCTGCGCACGCACTCGCACGCGGTCTCGATCGGCGTCGTCGCCATGCTCGCCCACGTCCACGAGGCCACGCCGTCGAACCACAGGGCGCTCGCCTCGGCGGCCGTCACATTGACCGCCGCGTAGGTGCCGACGAGCGGCGTACCGCTCGGATACGGGTTGCCGGTCGGACGCGAGAGCGTGAGCGTCGTGCCAGCGATCGCCCGCACCTTCACGTCCTCGGCGTACTCCCCTGTCGCCGGGCCGAGGCGGTAGCGACGCCCGGCGGTGATCCCCGTCGCGCTCGCAACCGTCAGCGTTCGCGCGCCCATCGCAGCCGCCGCCGAGATCGTCGTCGCCACCGTGTCCACCGTGTCCGGCGTGCGGGCCGCGACGACGACGTTGCCACTGCCCGCGGTCACGGCCACGAGCGGAGTCGTGCCGATCGCGGTCGGCATGTACTGCCGGATCCACCCGCCGCGGTCCTTGACGATGGCCTGCGGGCGCGCCACATCTACTCCTTCTTGCCCTTCGCGCGCTCCTTCGCGATCTCGGCCCGCAGATGCGCGGCCTCGGCGTCATCCGCGTCGCCGTTGCCCTTTGCCTGCCCGGCGGCGAGACGCTTCGCGGTCTCGTGTGCCAGGCGCGACGCCGCGTGCTCGGCCTCCTGCGCAGCCTTCTCGGCGGCCAGCGCCTCGGCGATCGGCATCTCGGGGCGCATCCCGCGGGCGTGCTCCGGCGGCATCAGGTCGGGATGCAGCGCCACGTCCGCGACCTCGAAGAGTCGCCACGTGTCGATCAGGATGTGGTTGTCCGGCGCCTGCGGGTACGACTTCTTGTTGGTCACGATGTAGCGCAGATCCGTGCGCCCGCCCCTCGTCGTGCCCCACCCGTACCTCTTCATCAGCGCGATCCCCGCCTCCCAGATCACGTCCCCGACGAGCTGGACGGTGAACCGCTCGCGCGCGCGGCGCTCGAACACCTTGCGCCAGCGCCATTGAGATGGCGCGTGATGCCCGGGACCCCCGTCCATCTGCGCGTGCCCGACCGACAGCCCAGGCGGATCGTCCGGGTGCGGGGCGTTGCTCTCGTGGACGAGTGGGTAGTCGTGGACGACTTCGAGCGCAACGAGAATCCGCGCGCGCTGCGCCGGGTTCGACTGGCCCGTCTTGCGATCCACGCCGTTCAGGGCGTCGATGATCGGCAGGGCGCGATTCTGGTCCATGCGTAGCAGTTCGCCGACGCTCCACAGACGCCCATAGTTCGCCGGCGTCAGCGTCGCCCGAACCCGCGCCGCGTACATCGGCTGATTGACCTGCGCGGCGAGTTCGTCCAGTGCGGGAAGCGGACTCGGGCGGACGAATCCGCCGTCGCGCGGGAAGGCACCGTCATCGGGGGTCTGCATCGAGGTCTGCATATCTGCTCTCCTTCGATCGTTTGGGGGATGCCCCCCGCGGGGCTAGACCGCGCAGTTGTTGATCTTGCCGAGCTTGCGCGTGTTCTTGTACACGATCACGAGCCGCGTGCGGATCATCTGCAGCGCCGCCGTCTCGCCGACCGCCGGCTGGTCGAAGGTCGCGAGGACGCCGGGGGTGATCATCTTGATCTCGCGCATCGGCACCGCGTAGATCTCCGTGTTGACCATGTTCGGGATCTCGATGACGGGCTTCCCCGCGAACGCCTGGTCGTGCCGCTTCCATCCCGCGTCGAGCGGGCCGCTGGCCGCGTCGCTGGCGTTGAACCGGATGAAACTCGTGGCGCTCGGCCCGCCGACGATGTTGAAGATCCGCCCCGCCTGGTTCGGCGGCATGAACCACACGTCGGGCTGCTCGCCGTGCGGCTGGTCGGCCATCGTCTGCTCCAGGGTCGTGAGGTTCGCCAGCGCGACGGCACCGCCGCCGAGGTTGACCACGGCCGCCTGGAGGTCCGTGAGCAGGAGCCGCGAGAGGTTCCCGTAGATCACCGTGCTGCTGCCGTCGTCGATCGCCGCCGCGAGCCCGTGCGTGGCCGAGGTCAGGAACGTCGTGTTGACGAGATGCACGACGTCCCGCACCGCGCCGGGGAGCTCGCCGTACAGGCCCGCGCGCCCGTAGTCGGCGCCTGCGATGTACGACCCGCCCGCCTGCGACTCGATCGCCGAGTGCGTCACGGAGATGAAGGCGCGGAAGCCGAGGTACGGGAGGGTGCCGCGCGCGTAGGTCTGCGACCCCGGCGCCGGGGTCGGGGTGGTCTCGTCGAAGGGCTGCGCGCTCGTGTTGCCCGCGCCGCGCTCGACGTCCCACTGGTAGGTGTCGCCGCCGCGGAACTCCTCGACGATGGTTCCGACCCCCGCGACCTGCGCGGCGAGGTCGAGCCCGCCGAGAAAGTGGGAGTTCGTCCACCGGGCGATCGCCAGATCCGGCGACACCTGCGGCGGGGTGAGGTTGGCGAGCGAGTTCATCGTGGCCATGGGATCTCCTTCGTGCTGTGGGGGTTACCCGGGCGGCCCCACTCCCGGGGCGCCGTTGCGAGGGATGGTGAGCGATGCGAGGATCGCGGAATCGGTGGCGTTGAAGCCGGGGTACGCGCTTGGGGGCGCGGCGGGCGGCGGGGCGCCGCGCGTCCCGCCCATGCCCGTGCCCGCGCCGGCGCGGGCCGGGGCAGCGAAGAGGATCGGGTAGCGCGCCTTGACGTGCGCGGAGAAGGCGGTGGCGAACGCGTCGATGTCCGCCTGCGTCCATTCGCCCGTGCCGTCGCCGCTGCGCGCGTGCGCGAAATCGCCGTCCGCGAACGTGATCTTCGTCGCGCCCTTGGCGTCGCGCTCGGCGCGGAAGCCGGAGCGCAGGACCTTCTCGACGAAGTCGCGCCCGCCTCCGTCCTTCGCGACCCCCATCGCGTCCGACAGCTGGACCGCGTAGGCCGACACCCACGCGGAGTATGCGCGCTCGTTCGTCGCCTCGACGATCTTCCGATGCTCGCCCTGAATCGTCTCCAGTTGCGCGGCGAGGGCCTGCCGCTGGCGTCGCTCGTCGGCGGCGACCTTCAGCGCCTCGTCGCGCTCCCGCGCCGTCCTTGCGTCGGGCTTGTCCGCCTCGACCCTCGCGCGGAGGGCGCGGAGTTCGTCGAGTTCCTTCGCGTCCGACAGTCCGAGGCGCGCGAGGATGCGCGCCTCGATCTCGGGCGCGATCGGCGGCTCAACCGGAGGGGCGACGCTATGCATCCCCATCCGCGGGATCGCGGGCGGCGGGCCCAGGGGCGCCGCGCCCTGCGGCGCCGTGCCGGCGGGCGGCGCCGGGGTGTCGGTCACCCCGGGCAGTGGGGGTTGCGCCGCGGGCGGCGGGAGGATCGTTCCGTTCGTGGGGTCTGTCATTGCTGGCCTCCTAGGCGGCTTCGATCCGGGCGTGCAGCTCGCGGCTGCCGTCCGGCCCTCGCCTGGTCTCCATGCGTTTGACGATCCGGCGTCCCCTGTGGACGCCGATGGTTTCGGGTTCGTTTCTCGCGATTCTGTCGGCGTCCTCCATGATCGCGGCCATGCCGCGCTCGATGGATCGCGCCTCGGCGGGCATCCCCGCGGCGCACGCCATTTCGTGCGCCCGCAGATAGCCGAGCCCCTTGTTCGCGTGCAGGCCGCCCGGGAGGGTGCCTGCATCGAGGCGCTCGCGCATCTGCCTGGCGACTCCGGGCGCGAGGGTCTCGCGTCCGGTGAAGCCGTCGCCTGCCATCGCCCCGTTTGCGACGGCCGCCGCACCGACCCACCGCGGCGCCGTTGCGATGACGCGCTCGGCCGTCTCCGGACAGCCGCCGCACCCGCAGGGCACGCGCGCCGTCGCGTCGAAATCGGCAAGGCCGATCTGGCGCTCCGTCGCGTGGCCCGAGGGGCAGCGGTAGTCGTAGAGAGGCATGGGCTACGCGCGCTTGATGATCGACAGGTAGACGATGCAGTCCACGGCGCCGCCGACGCGGACGCGGTGCAGCCGCACCACGCCGCCGCTGGCAACCTGGCTTTCGCCGGCGAAGACGGAGACCGCCCGGACGATCTGGTCCGCCGGGATGGCGTTCGTGACCATCGCGTCCGTGATCGCGCCCGCCGCGATCGTCTGGACCTGGATCGTGTTCGCGTTGGCGCCGTTGACCCCCGTGGGCTTGAGCCACACGTCCACGATCTCGACGTTGCCGAGCGTCGCCGGGAGCGTGTAGTCCACGTCTCCGGTCGCGCCGTCCGCCATGACGAGCTTGATGATCAGGCCCGGGCCCGCGACGATCGCGCCGCCCGAGGGCGAGTCCGCGACGGTCGGCAGGGTGATCGTCGGGTTCGCCGCCGTGCCGTCGCCGTCCGCGACGGTGACGTTGTTCGCCGTGCCGGTGATCGTCCGCTCGGCCATCGTCCCCGCGCCGGTGTGGGCGATCAGGCCCGTCCCGGCGAGCGCCGCGAGCGCGGTGAGATCCGCGTCCGCGGGCTGCACGTCCGCGGTGGCGGGGACGCCCAGCGTCGCGCGCTGAGCTGCGGCGTCCACGTCGTCGACCAGCGCGCGCCCCGCCGCGGTGAATACCGCCTCGGCGTACGTGTCCGCCGCCGTGGTGTAGGGCACGCGGTCGCCCGCCGTGGCGAGCGCGGCCAGGCTCGTGAGCCCCAGGTCGTACGCCTGCACGTTCGTCCCGGGGACGAGCGCGAGCGTGGCGCGCTGCGCGGCGGCATCGGCGTCGTCGAGGAGCGCACGGCCGGCCGCCGTGATGGCGGAACCCGCCCACGAGTTCGCGCCGTCCGTGTACGGGAGGATTCCCGGGCCGGTGTCCACGGCCATGAGGCTCGTGAGCCCCGCATCGGTCGCCTGCGCGCCGAGGTTCGTGCGCGCCCCCGCGGCGGTGTTCGAGCCGGTGCCGCCCTGGGCGACCGGAAGAGCGTCGGTGATTGCCATGCGCGTTGTCTCCTTGCGTCGAAGGTCGGTGGGTTACTCGGTCGCCGCGATGGCGAACCACTCCAGGATGTTCCCGGCGACGAGCACGGCGCCCGCGTCGAGCACGAACAGCCCCATCTTCTCGGCGTTGACCGCCGCGAAGCGGTGATCGAGCGTGATCGGAGAGGCGATGCCGCCCGCGGCGGTGTAGCGGTTGATCGCGACGAGGAACGGCGTCGCGGTCGTGTTGCACGCGCCGATCGGTACCTCGCCGGTCGCGACGCCCGACGCCCACGCGAGCACGTTCTCGGCGGTGACGATGTGGCGCCCGCGGTACACGCACAGCGGCAGACGTGCCGAGGCGCCGGTGAGGGCCGCCCCGCTCACGAGCCCGTTCGTCCACGGCGCCGGGTTCAGGGCGATCGCGATCTCGGCCGCCGGGTCGATCCCGACGAGCGCGCAGATGTCGCCGCCCACGTCGAGCGCGTCTACCACGCGGTTGCCGTCCGCGTTGATCGCCGCGACCAGCGCGATCACGGTGTTCGGACCCGTCGCGCTCGCCGAGATGTCCACGCGGACGCGGCCCGCGACGACGGAGCCGGGGGCCACCGCCGTGTCGAGCTCGTAGACACGCGCGGTCGCGACGCCGCTCCTCGTCGAGGTGATCGTCGCGAACTCGGCGTTGATGCCGTTGCCGGTCATGCGGATGTAGCCGACGTCGCAGGTGCCGTCGTTGACGAGCACCATCGAGTCGCCCTGGCCGCCGAGAATCGAGGGGGTGAGACCCATGTGTTCCTCCGTAGAAGGTGGGGGGCGCGCGAGCGCCGATGCGTCCCTAATCTCCACGCCCCGGAGGGCTTGCGCTAGTGTCTACTTTTGTGCCAGTCTCCGCGGGTAGACATGCCGCTCAAAGACGTTCTCGCGGAGGCCCGGCGCGCTCACACGTTCTCGCTGATCGTCCGCAGCGACGGGAATGTGGCCGCGATGGCGCGCGCGGAGGGCACGACGCGATGGGCGATTCACCAGCGGATTCGAGCCTGCGGGCTGCGGGCCGTGCTCGACATGACGCGCGAGGAAGCGCGAAGGGGGTCGAGGTGCGGTCGTGCGCGGAGTGCCCGAGCGTGCAGGAGTTCCGCGAGGAGACCACGCCACTCCCGGAGTCGGCCATTGAGATCCTCGGGGGGGCGCGACCACGGGGCGACCCGTTTGCCGCCGCCCGCGACGCCATCCTCCGGGCCACCGACAGCTTCCTGCTCCTCCGCGGGGTCGCGCTTCTTCGCGCCCTGGCGGCCGTCGCGCGCGAGGGCGCAAGCGTGACGCCGGAGACGCGCGCGGCGTTCGATGCCGAGGTTGCTCGATTCGCGCGGGAGTACGCCGATTACCAGCGCGTCCTCGCGGAATGCGGGGCGCCGACGACCAACGATTCTGCCGGGAGATGACCACGCCAGACAGGCAGCGGGCGGAATGGACCCGGCTCCGAACTGGATAGACCACCGCCAGTGAAACCCAACGGTGCCCGGCTCGCGTGGGGATGCCTGTCACGCCGGGCGATTTCGCCGACCCGCTAGACGCTCTCGGGCTGCACGGGCCAGAGCGGCGCGAACGGCTGTGCGGTCGGTTTGACCTCGCCGATCCGGTCGTACAGGAACGCGTGGATGATCCCGTCGTGCGGCATCCCCGGATGCGTTGCGCCCTCGGGCTGCGCCCCGGTCCCGTCGTCCACCGTCGCCCACAACACCGTGCGCCCGCTCTCGGGATGCACGCCGACCTCATACGGCGAGAGGCGGTAGGTCCCCGTCGAGCCGTCGAATTTGCGCGTGTAGACCGCTTCGATCTTCGTCAGCGATTCCATCGCAGCGCGCAGTACTTCCTCGCGCGTCGTCGGCTGGGCGGCGATGAGTCGCCGCAACTCCTCGTCGATCCGCTCGGCCGGAACGCGCGTGGCGAGCCCCGCGAGTTGCGCTTCCAGCGCCGCGAACTGTTCAGCCGCCGACAGGCTCAGAACCTGCTCGGCGGCGGAAAGCGGCGTCGATGCGCCGCCGACAACCGACCAGCCGATCTGCGACGGCGGGAACCGGGCGAGGAGGTTGACGCCGAGGTCGGGCACGGCTACTCCGGCGCGGGCTCGGCCTCGGCCTTGCGGGCGGCTTCCTCGCCATCCATCGTCCCCGGCTCACCCTCGCGCACGGCCTCGGGCAACGTCTTGTCGCCGCCGTCGATCGGCGGCAACCCGAGACGGGCGCGGACCTCGTTCTTCGTCACAATCCCCCGGGCGATGTGGTAGTCGTAGAACTCCGGCGGCTTCGCGGCCTCGATCGCCGCGGCGGTCGGTGCGGCCTCCGCTGTTTCGACGGCCGCGAGCGACGGGTCGATCATCGCCGCGCGAAGCACGGGCGCCCCGCTGTCGATCTCGGCGGGGGCGCGCGATGCCGCAACCGCATCCTCGACCTCGGCGAGACGATCCGCGGACAGGATGCCCGCGAGGCGCTGGCGCCAGGCATCGTCCACGATCGCATCGGCGGCGGGCTTCGGCAGACCCGGGAGCCGCAGGAGCGCGTCGGCGGCGGCGACCTTCTCGGCGAGCGTCTCCACGTCGTACGAGTCCGGGTAGCGCACGGACGATTCCCACGTCCGTCCCTCGAAGCGCGCGATGAAGCGCCCGATCTGCGTCTCGAACGCCTGCATCTGCTTCGCGAGCGAGGTCACGATACTCGCGCGCTCGCTCGCTTCGACCATGAGCGCGTCACCCGATCGCGCCGCGACGGATTCCTCGGCCGCCCCGCGGCTCAATCCGTACATCGAACGGATGTCGCGGAACCGTTGGACGGCGCGCTCGGCAAGGGCGCGCATCGGATCGCTCGGCATCGTCGCGTACGAGAACGTCCCCCCGGGGGCAAGCAGCATCGCGTCGAGGGTCGAGATTTCCTGCCTCCCGAGCGTCGTGGTCCCGGTGATCACGGGGATCGGAAACAGCACGCGCTCCAACTGCGTGATCTCGGACGTGAGATTGTAGAGGCGCTGGTTGACGCGCGCCGCCGAGTGCGTCGGCGTCAACCCGAACATGCGGCATCCCGGCGCGCGGCGGCAGTAGAGCGTGAATATTGGGATCTCGCCGAACGGGTTGGCCCCCTCGGAGATCACGCCCCCTTGTGCGTCGAGGAGCCGCCACGATTCACGATCCCACTCGCGCATCAACGGCGGGAGTTCCTCCGTGTCGTAGTCCCCACCGTCGCGCGTGTCGGGCTCCAAGACGCACGCGCGGACGAGCCGTCCGTAGGCGTCCGCTTTCCACTTCGGGACTTCGAGCGGGCTCACTACCCGCACGTAGGGCCGCGACGCGACGCCGCTGCCCTCGGGCGGGTAGTCGACGACGACGTGCCGCAGCCCCGCCACGAGCGCGCCGCGCCCCACGTCCGACATGACCTCGTGCCACGAGGCCCCCGCAAGGTCCGCGTCGCCCTGTTCGTCCCACAACACCCCGAGGCCGGGAACGCCCTCGCCGTCGCGCACGACGCGCTGCCCGAGCACGAACGCTACGAGCTTGTCCACGCAGTCGCTCACGACGCCGGGCGGCTCCGACATGAGCACGCGCTGCGCGTAGTTCCAACCCGACTCGTTGCCGAACGGCTGGAGGAACGACGTGAGCCGCGTGGGCTCCGGCGCCAACTCCTCCTCGTCCTTTTCCGGCGACGCCTTGGAGTATTTGCCGCGCACCCAGTCGAACGCCACGTCCGGGAACTGGTAGTCGATGCCGCCGAGGTACGTCAGTTCGTTGACGTACCACTGCACCCAGTATTTCCGATAGAGCGGGTGGACGCCATCGGCCGCGGTCGTGTAGACCTTGCGCCTCGCGCCGGTGACGGTGACCCGCTCTTCGACGCGCGCGGCGGCTACGAGGCCCATGTGCTACCCGTACACCCGGCCGCGACGCACGTCAATCCGGGGAGCGCGACCCGGCAAGATCAAAAGGGGTGACCGGAGGCTCGAGCATGTCGGCGTCGAGCATGTCGGCGTCGAGCCTGGACAAGGCGAGGCGCTGGCCGGGCCTGCGCACCTGTGACGGCTGGCAATCGCTGGCCAGTGCGTAGCGCGCGGCGTCGCAGGCATGGTCGTCCCTCTTCAGCGGCTCGTCGCCGGTCCCCGCCTGCGTCTCGCGCCAGCGGTAGCCCGTCATCTCGCGCCACGTGTTTGGGCACCCGGCGTAGATGCGGAGGCGCTTCGCCGCGACCAACCCCTGCACGCACTCGATTCCTTCGAGCACCGACCGTGACGCGCTCGCTTCGACGGGCAACAGCGCGTCGCGGAGGTCGGGGAGGATCGGCGTCGACGGGTCGCACCAGATCGTCTGCGCGTGCCACACCCGCACGGCTTCGCGCATCCGCTGAACCCACGAGCGCGCGGTCAACCCGGACTCGTACCACTCGTGGATCACGTCGTACCGGCCATCGCGCTCTCCGATCACGAGCAGGCATCCCGGGTTGCCGCGGCCCCAGTCGAAGCCCGCGAACGTGCGCGGGTAGGCGCGCGGGTCGAGAGGTCCGGCGAAGTCGTGCGTGCCTTCCGCGAGCCCGTAGACCTGGCCCCTGAACGCCTCCGTGCTCGCCTCGTATTCGCGGCGAAACGCCACGGGGTCCATCGTCTTGCGCGCGTTCGCGACCTCGGCCTGGAGGTTCCGCGCCTCCTCGGCCCATCGAGGGAATCGTCGCGCCACCCCCTCGGACGGGGGGCGATTCTCGACCGTGTGCCACGCGATCGTCGCGTAGTCCGAACTGCGCTTTTCGTCGCGCGGATCGGCGCGGCGAAGAAAGTGATCCCACCACCAGTTGCGCCCGAGCGGCGTCGCGTCCGTCACCCCCCACCCGCGGTGTTCCGCGAGCACGGGTTGCAGGTTGCCCTCCCACACGGTCGGCTTCAACCGCGCGGCCTCATTGAGCCACAGGCCGTTGAGCCCCTCGCTCACAAGGTCGTCGGGATTCTCGCCGCTGCGGAACTCCACGAGCGCGTCACCCGGGAGCCAGAATCGAGGGTGCGGGGACCGCAGGTAGCCGCTCACCTTGCGCGCCGCAAAGCCCGCGCGAACCACGTGCGGGAGCGCGCGCAGGAAGTGCCGGAGCGCGACGGCGTAGAGTGCTGACTGCGGCGACACGACCCAGTACACGAGCGACGGCTCGCGCTCGAAGATCGGCATGTCCGGATTCGAGCACTCGCGGCCCTTCCCGGCCGCCACGTCCTCGAAGATGCGATCGACGAACTCCACCGCCGTCCCGAGCGTCTTGCCCCCGCGGCGGCCGGCGAGCACCGAAACGAAGCGCGTGCGCCTGGCCGCGTGCAACCGCCGTTGCGCCGCGTGCGGGACGTACCAGGGCGCGACGGTCCCGGCGGTCTCGGCCGCGTCCACGGCTACCCGGTCGCGCTCTCGCCGTCGTCCTCGGCGGGCGCGATGTCGATCACATCCGGGTCGCGCAGGCGGTCGGGCACGGAGATGCGCAGGACGTACCCCGGCGCGGTCGCGTCGTGTAGCGCCTGGAGCGCGCCGAAGTTCACGAGGATGTCGGCCGCGCCCTTGACGAGCTTCATCGTCGCGACGGGCTCCAGGATGCCGAAGGGCTTGCCCTGTTCGTCGAGCGCGCACCGGCGCAGGATCTCCGCGCGGAGGAACGGGGCCACGCTGCGGATCGCCTGGGCAAGCTCGCCGAGCCCCTCGCGGATCGCGAGCGCGTCATCGTCGGGGCGTGGTGCCGGGAGTCCCACCGCCCACGATCCTACTCGCCTGCCGGATCGCGTGCAACGCGCGGAGTTGGAGGTACAGCGCGAGGTCGGGGCCGTGCACGAGGATCTCGCGCGGCTCGGCGAGTGGGAGGAGGCCACGCGCGACGGCGGATTCCAGCGCGCGGATCGGGACATGGGTTGCGCGCGCCGCGGCGATCAGGGTGTAGTAGGTGCCGCCGAGCAACGCCTTTCGCGCGGCGCGGTCGCGAGCGTGACACGTTCCGTCGGCCTCTACCGCCGCGGATTCGTGCGGCAACGACCCCGGGCCTTGACTCCCCACATCCGAGCGTGGCACGGATCGCGCGGGCTCCTGTGCAGGTCGGCGAGTCACGGCCGCGCCGCCACGCCCGGGCGCATGGTAGGCTTGATCCGCACACGCGCGGCCTGGGGTGTGCTCAGCGTCGTCACGGGTCCCCCGGCCACGGCTCCGGGTCGCCGGCCGCTACCTCGCGCGGTTGCACGGGCCGGATCGTGACGCGCACGCCGTCGCGCCCCGCGAGTCCCCAGCGCAGGAGGTCCCACCAGATCGGGGAGCCGGGGATGGCGGTCACGGGGCGGCCTCGGGGGTGCGCTCGGCTGCCACCTCGGCAAAAGTGCGCCCGTCGCCGTCGAGGATCGCGTGCTTGCCCGTCGCCTTCTCCCACCGGAGCACGGCCACGTCCACGTAGACGGGCGCGATTTCCAGGGCGTAGACTCGTCTCCCGAGGTTCTCGCCCGCAATGATCTGCGTGCCCGAGCCGCTGAAGGGCTCGTAGCAGACCTCCGCGAGCCGGGTGTGGTTCCCCATCGGCTTGTCCCACAGCGCGATGGGCTTCGGGGTCGCGTGCCCCATCTCTTTCCGTTCCGCGTTCCCGACCGACCCGCACTCCCAGATCGTGTCTTGGTTGCGCGGCCCGTAGAACGGCGGCCGGTGCGACTTCCGCCAGCCGTAGAAGCAGAGTTCATGCCGCCAGTGGTAGTCCCCGCGCCCGAGAAGCAGGCACGCCTTGACCCAGATGATCTGGCGATGGATCAGAATCCCCGCCGCCGCCGCCGCCGCCGCCGCTGCAACGTACGTGCCCTGCGTGAGCATCGGGTGCCAGAAGTAATACGCAGCGGTGGGGGCCATGATGGGCTCGGCCGCGCGAAGCATCGCTTCGAGGAACGCCTGCATCGCGGGGCCGTCCACGAGTTCGTCGTTCGCCACCCGCGGCTTCGCCACCCGCGGCTTCGCCACCCCGGGATTCGGCCGCTCCGCGTTGTCGTACGCGACGCCGTACGGCGGATCGGTCGCCATCAGCACCGCCTTTTCTCCGCCCATGACCCGCGCCACGTCCTCGGCCTTCGTCGAGTCGCCGCAGAGCAGCCGATGTCCCGCCCCCTTTCCGCTGTCCAAGATCCACAGATCGCCCGTGCGCGACACCGGGACCGGCGGCGGATCGGGAACGTCGTCGTCACCCGCGTTCTTCGTCTCATCGGGGAACAGCCGCGCGAGCCCCATGCGCAACTCGCCGAACCGCAGCGGCGCCAGCGCGGGAAGCGCGGCCAGCGGCGCCAGCTTCGCCAGCGCCGCGGGGGTCCACTGGCCCGCGATCTGGTCGGAGTTCGCGACGACGTTCGCCTCGGAGCGCGTCTGCTCCGTCCACCGCACGAGCCGCACGCGGAAACGCCCGGACGTGTGCGCGATCCACCCCGTCCCCTCGGCGCCAGGGCCGTCCGGCGCGGTCAGCCCGGCGTCGCACTCGCGCTCGACGGTCCACTTGGCGACGCCCGCCGCGCGAAGTTGGTCGAGGCGTTGGTGGCCCGAGACGAGCACGCCCGACGCGGCGTCGAAGACGATCCCCGAGAGGTCGCCGTAGCGGTCGAGGGAGAAGCGCAGCCCGGCCGCGGCCTCCGGCGTGATCCGTCGTGGGTTGTCGGGGTCCGCTGCGAGGTCGGCCAGCGGGCGGGACGCGGGAGAAGCGGGGCGCTTCATCGCTCGCCCTCCGGCGCGTTGTCGCGCCCGGACCACGGCGGCCAAGCGCCCCCGACGGCCAGGAGATCGGTCAGCGCGCGCGGCCCGGGCTCCTTGAGCGTTCGCTCCGGCGTGACCGGCGGCGCGTTGCCCACGGGCGCCCGCGGGTCGGCCAGCGCGACCTCGCGCCGGAGGCGCGCGATCACGGCGCGGAGGCGCGCGACCTCGACCTCGGCGTCGATGGCGCGTTGCTGCCAGTTGCGGTCATCCATCGGTCGATCCCTTCTTCGCGCGGTCGGTTTCGAGTTGCGCGATCATCCTCGCCCGGTCGCGCTCCCGGTCGCGGGCGAGGCGCGCGGATTCGTCGTCGGCGTCGGGCGTCGCGCGTTGAGGGTTCGCGGGCGTCACGGCGCGGCCTTCGGTTGCGCGGCCCGCGCGGCGCCAAGCTCTTCCGCGACCACGGCGTCCATCGCCGGCCCGAGGATCTTCGCGGCCCGCTTCCACGCGGCCCGCGACGGCAATCCGCCCGCGAACCTCGCGCCCGAGGTCCACGTCCGCGCGGCGTCGCGGATCGTTTTCCGCGCGCTCGCGGCCAACCGGGCGCGGCGACGGTGAGGATCAAATCCACTCATGGGCTACTCTTTCGCGCTCGCGCCGGGGCCGTCGAGGACCTCGGCGAGCCTGGGGAACACGGCCTGGAGGTCGCTCGACGTAGCCACGCGCTCGCGCACGACCTCGCCCGTGTCGAGCCGGATCACGGACACGACGCGCGCCTTGGCGTCGAGGTCCTCGCGCACCTCCACGTCGCGGTACACGCGACGCGAACGGATCTCCTCGGCGACTTCCGACGCCTTCTCGGCGAGTCCGTCGATCGCCGCCTTCGCTTCATGGGCCGCGAGCTTCTTCGCGTCCTCGGCGGCGTTGATCTCGGCCACGAGCCCGGCGAGTTCCTCGCCGCGGACCCGCACCTCGTCGTTGGTGAGCGTCACGGGCAGTCGTTCGGTTCGCATCGGTCATCCTCCATCGGCGGCGGAGAGCCGCCAGAATTGCACGAGCATCCCCTTGCCGCGTTCTCCGGCGGGGTAGCTCCGGATCGGTGCGAGGTCGCACCATTTTGGCGAGTCGTCGAAGAGCAGGCCGCGATGGCGCAGCGCGTCCACGAGCGCCTTCGCGCCGCCGGCCGCGTTGTCGGCGTCGATCAGGCGCCCGCCGTACCGGCCGATCTCGACGCGGCGACGCTCGCGCCCGCACTCCGGGACCGGGGACAGCGCCTCGGCGCAGAGCACCGCGCGCTCCCAGTCGCGACCCTCGGCGGCGCGGCGCCAGCGCGACCAGCGCAGCACGACGTTGAGCGACGGGGTGAGCATGTCGGGAATCCACAGCGCGCCGAGGTAGGTGTCCGGCATCATGGGCGGTCTCCCGGTCGCGCGACCCTGCGCTCGGTCGCCGCCGTCGGGGCAAGCACGCGCACCATCCCGCCGGTACGCCGCACGCCCTGCGGCCACACGAACCAGGCGTATTCGATGCTGTCGGTCTTGCCGTCCGGGGTGAAACTCGGGCGGTTCGGCAGCACGTACACGTCCGGGGGATGCGCGCGCATGAAGCCCGCGCGCTTCTCCGACGCGAGGAAGTTCAGTCGCAGGAGCATCGCCACGTTGTCCGCCATCGTCAGCGCGTGCTCGACGAACTCCATCGCGAGCGAGTAGGGCGGGTTGGTGATCGCGACGGTGAGCCGGCACGGAGGCTGCCATGCGAGGAAGTCCACGATGCAAACAGGGGCCGTCAGCCGAAATAGCGGGCCGAGTTCGACGGCGCGTTTTTCGGCGGCGATCCACGTCACATCCATCCGCGCCACCGCCCGGATGATTGCGCCGTCGCCGGCGGCGGGCTCCAACCACGCGCCGCCCGGAAGAGGGCAGACCTCCAGGAGTCGTCGCACGCACCACGCGGGCGTGCGAAAGAAGTCGTCGGCTCCTCCGCCGCGTTGCCCTCGATTCGTGGAACTCATGGCGTCCTCGGGTCTTCCTGCCACTCGCGGGCGCCGGGCTCAAAACGAAGCCGCTCCGGAATCCACGTCAGCGTCACCTCGCCGATCGGGCCGTTGCGCTGCTTCGAGATCGTCAGCCGCACGTCGCTTCGGTCCTGCGACGGCCGCCACAGGAAGCACACGACGTCCGCGTCCTGCTCCAGCGCGCCCGACTCGCGGAGGTCGGACAGACGCGGGGCGCCGTCGCGATCGTCGGCCGAGCGCCGAAGCTGCGCGAGCGCGATCACGGGGCACCGGAGTTCCTTCGCGAGCGCCTTCAGCTCGCGCGACACAGCCGACACCTCCTGCTCCCGCGTGTCGCCGCGCCCGTGGCAGAGCTGGAGGTAGTCGAGGATCACGAGCGGGATGCGCCCGCCCTTGTAGCGCGAGACGAAGCGCCGGGCGCGGCTGCGGACGTGCGCGACGGAGAGCGCGGGCGTGTCGTCGATCCACACCGGGAGCGCCCCGGCGCGTGACGCCGTCGCCGTGATCCGCTCCCAGTCGCGCGCGTCCAATGGACCACGGGCCACCGCCGTTGCCGGGGCCGCGCCCGCCTGCACGAGCCACCGCTCGGCGAGCTGCACATCGCTCTGCTCCAGCGAGAACACCGCGACGGGGTGTCCGTTCTCGGCGGCGACCGACGCGAAGTTGACCGCGATCGCCGTCTTGCCCTGCGACGTGCGCGCCGCGAGGAGGATGAGGTCCGACGCCTGCCACCCGCCGAGGTAGCCGTCGAGGTCCGGGAGGCCGGTCGTGACTCCGACGCGGCCGCGGTTCGCGACGCGCTCCGTGATCACGGCCAGCGCGTCCCGGATCACGTCGCGGAGCGGGCGGCCAGTCGTCGCCGTCCCCGCCGTCGCCGCGAAGATCCGCGCCTCGGCCTCGGCGACGAACTCGGCCACGTCGCCCCGATGCGCGTACGCGGAATCCGCAACCTCCGAACACGCGCCGATCAACGCGCGAAGCCGGGCCGTCTCGCGCACCCGTCCCGCGTAGTGCGCCGCGTTCCCCCCCGTGATCACGTCGCCGAGGAGAGCGGCGAGGTACGCCGCACCGCCAGTCGTCGCGGTCTCGCCACGCGCCTCGAGCTCCGCGGCGATGGCCTCGGGCACGGGGAGCGCGCCGCGCGCGGCGATCGACTGCAGCACCGCCCAGATCCGCTCGTGCGCGGGCGTGAGGAAGTCGGAGGCGGTCACCTCGACGGAATCGAGCACGTCCGGCCGAAGCAGCACAGAGCCGATCAGGGCGCGCTCCGAGGCGAGGTCGCAGGGCAGGGTGCGGGTGATCATGCGGGCACCTCCGCCGCGACGCGCGGCGCGTAGTAGCAGGCGTTGTGGCAGCCCTCGACGAACGACTCCCGGTCGCCGATCGGCTTCCCGCACCGCTCGCAAAGGCGGACGGGACGCGGGCGTTTCGCCGGTCCCGCGCCGCCCCGCGCCAGATCGCGGAACCCCTCGACGTGCGCGGCGTCGCGGAAGATCAGCGTGGGATCGTCGTACCGCTGCCCGTCGCCCTTCGGGTCGCGCCCGGTGTGCCAGTCGGAGCGGGCGCACCCGTCGATCGCCTCGAGACACCCGGCCTCGCCGTAGGTCACCAGCGCGCGACGGATCGCTGCCTCGCGCTTGCGATCGAGGACGGCCTTGGGGTGGCCGAGGATGACGCGCCAGTGCGCCATGACGGCCTCGACCGTCGCCCTGTCCGCGCGGGCCTTGCCGTTGCCCGGGGCCGCGCTGGTAGCCGTCCGGCCGGTGGCGGGCGGCGTCGAATCCGAATCGGAGGGGGTGGGCTGCGGAGCAGCCGAGGGTCCCGGCTCCCCGCCAACTCCACGAGAGGGGGAGATCGGAGATCGGTGATCGGCGATCGGAGGTCGGTGATCAGGCGCGAGAGTCTCGCGAGGAAGCCCGAGACTCTCGCGAGACTCTCGCGACATACTCGCGAGAAACGGCGCGTATGTGTCGGAATCTATATCGTCGGGGGGGAGGGGAACGCGCGGTTTGCCGGGGTGGTCGACCTTCTGGTGACGGGTCCACCCCTTGATGTGAGCGTACTTCTGGCCGTGCTCGACGTAGAGGCGCCAGAGGCCGAGGCCCGCGAGCGTCTCGAGACCGGCCGAGACCTTCGCGAGACTCTCGCGAGGATCTCGCGCGGCCCAGAAAATCGATGCGTGGAGGAGTCCCGGATTCGCGCGGAGATTGCCGTAATCGTCGGCGAGAAGCAGTCCGGAAACGAACATGCGGAAGGTCGCATCGTCGAGCCCGGCGGTGCGGTCATCTTCGAGAATTTCCGGCTTGATGCTGCGGATTCGGCCTGCCACGCGGCTACCCTCCCGCCCCCGAGAGACCCGTCCACCGGCCCGCCGGCCGGGCAAGATCGCGATCGACTCGCAACTCCCGCTTTCGCGGGACCGGCGGGGGTGGACGGATCACTCCGAGGCGTGAGGCGTTACGGTACGAGTCGATCATCTTGCCCGATCCTGCCGCTACCACGTCCCGCGCCCCGTGTCAAGCGCGAGGTCACGGCGCACCCGGTGCGGCATCGGTGCGGCGCTGGTGCACGGCGCGAGGTCACGGCGAGGTCGCATCGAGGCCGGAGGGAGGAACCGGGCGAGAATCGTCCGCGACGCGCGGCGCCGCGGGCGGCAGCATCGACGCTACG
>Ga0208958_1000880_pt1 | contig 33360 bp, 29 predicted proteins | sample RifOxyB1_FD_184032 | JGI IMG/M metagenome (GOLD analysis project Ga0208958, IMG submission 184032) | Soil microbial communities from Rifle, Colorado - Rifle Oxygen_injection B1 (SPAdes) | ecosystem: Environmental > Terrestrial > Deep subsurface > Rock core/Sediment | place: Rifle, Colorado...
GGTCGCAGACGCCGCTCGATCCCGAAATCTTCCTGGACGATCAGGCGCGGGCCGAAGCCGCCGCCGTCATCGATCCGCAGCTGGCCGGCGGCGCCGGTCCCGGTCGCATCATCGCCCTGGCCCCCATCGCCCACCAGCCGGGCAAGAGCTGGCCCGCAGACCGCTGGGGCGCCCTCGTCGAGAAGCTGAAGGCCGAGCCGCGTTTCGACGGCTGGCGCTTCATGCCCGTGGGCGGACCGGGCGACCGGCCGCCGGCGACCCCGGCCCTGGAAGCCGCAGGGCTGCGGGGGATCGACTTCGTCGGCAAGGGCGACATCCTGGCCTCGGCCGCCGCCATCGACCGGGCCGATCTGTTCGTCGGCAACGACAGCGGCCTGATGCACGTGTCGGCGGCCCTGGGGCGACCGACCCTGGGTCTGTTCGGCCCGACGGAATGGTGGCTGTACGGCCCGTGGGGTCCGAAGACGCGCACGGCGGCGTCCAATGAGACGCGGGGACAGTTCGCCCCCATCGAGGATCTGACTGTGGATCATGTCTTCGAAGCGGTGTTGGCCCTGCACGACGCCTATATCGACGGAACGCCCGCCAAGCCTTGAAAAACCGGGCTTTCGAGGGCATATTGCGCCCCTGAGGGGACCGTGGCCAAAGCCGCGCCCTTCCGCTCACCACGACACACGCCTTCTTTGACCACATAAGGAAACGACGCCCATTCGCCGTCCCATGCAAGCGCCACCCGTGAAAGACGGGCCGCGTATGAACCAGGATATCCGCGCCCCTCGCGTTCTTCTCATCGACCAGAACGGGGAAAAGCAGGGCGTCATGCCCACCTCCGCCGCTTTGGAAGCCGCCGAGGAAGCCGGGTTGGACCTGGTCGAGATCGTCTCCACCTCCGAGCCGCCGGTGGCCAAGATCCTCGATTACGGCAAGCACCGTTTCCAGGAACAGAAGAAGAAGGCTGAGCAGCGCAAGCGCCAGAAGGTCGTCGAGCTGAAGGAGATCAAGCTCCGTCCGAACATCGACACCCACGACTATGAGGTGAAGGCCAAGGCCATGCACCGCTTCTTCGACGAGGGCGACAAGGTGAAGGTCACCCTGCGCTTCCGCGGTCGTGAAATGGCGCACCCTGAACTGGGCATGAAGCTGCTGAACAAGGTCCAGGCCGATTTCGACGAAATCGCCAAGGTCGAGTTCGCGCCCAAGATGGAAGGCCGCCAGATGATCATGATCCTGGCCCCGCGCTGATCGCGATCCCGCGCTGAGTTCTGAAAGCCCCGGTCGGAAACGGCCGGGGTTTTTCTTTTTCGCGCCGCAGGAGTGGAGGGCTTGCAACTTGGGCGCGGCCCGGCTGATGTGTGGCCTGGTTTGGGGGAGGTCGTGCGTCGTGTTGAGTTCAAGGGTGAAGGCGGTCGCCGCAGCGATCGCCCTGGTTCTGTGTGCGAGCGGCGCCCCGGCAGGGGCGCAGACGGAAACGGCGCCCGCCGCCCCGCCGCCGCTGGACGCCTACAGCGCCGCGCCGGCCATCGAGTTCATTGAGCTGTCGCCCGACGGGGATCTGGTCGCCCGGATCAGCGTGGTGGATGAGATTCGCGCCATCGCCGTCACCCGGATGAGCACAGGGGAGCATCTGTTCGCCGCCGATATCGGCTCGGCCAAGGTCCGTTACCTGCGCTGGATCGGCGAGAGCCATGTGCTGGTCGTGACCTCCCAGACCCAGAGCATACCCTTGCTGGGCGTGTCCCGCCGGGAGCTCTATTTTGGACAGGTGCTGGATCTCGAGAAGCAGAGACTGGTCCAGGTGCTGGACCGCACGCCGGACGTTCTGGCCGTTCTGATCGGGGCGCCCTCGATCCGTCGAACCGAGGAGGGGCCGACCCTGTTCGCGCGGGGGTTCAATATCACTACCGGCTCGGTCGATCTGTACCGGATCAATCTCAACACCGGGCGGGGACGGGCGGTCGAATCGATGGATCGCGAGATCGAGGACTATGCGCTGGACAGCGAGGGCGAGGTGATCGCCATGTCCCGATACGACGAGCGGGCGAAGCGCTGGTCGTTGCGGTTGCCGACCGGCGTGCGGTTCCGCGAGACCTGGGCGGTGGATGCGCCGGTAGACACGCCCGGCCTGCTGGGCATGGGGCGGTCGCCGCGCACCGTGACTGTTGCAGCCTACCGGCCTGAACTGGCGCCCGGCGACGCGGATGCCGAAACGGAAGACGTCCTGTTCGAGGTCGATGTCGACACCGGCGAATGGACCCGGCTGCCGTTCGAGCATTATCCCGATTTCCTGGTTCATCATCCGCGCACGCGCCTGCTGATCGGCGGCGGGCGGACGGAAGTGGACGGCATCCATTACGAGTACATCGATCCGGCGGCGGCGCGGCGTTGGGGCGCGATCGAGCGGGCCTTCGCCGGCAAGCGGCCTGAGCTGGCGTCCTGGAACGACGCCCAGGACCTGGTGCTGGTGTTCAACGACATCGGGGACTCGGGGCTGTACCAGTTGGTCGATTTCGCCCGGGGCAAGGCCGATGTTCTGGCCGAAGCCTATCCGGCCATTCCGCCCGCCCTGGTCGGGGCGACGCGTCCGATCCGATATGCGGCGGCCGACGGTCTGGAGATCCCCGGCTATCTGACCTTGCCGCCAGGCACGGAGGCGCCATCGGGCCTTCCCCTGATCGTTCTCGCTCATGGCGGGCCGGCGTCCCAGGACGAAGCCGGCTTCGACTGGTGGGCCCAGGCCCTGGCCTCGCGCGGCTATGCGGTGCTCCAGGCCAATTTCCGGGGTTCGACCGGTTACGGCCTGGCCTTCATGGAGGCCGGATACGGCGAGTGGGGCCGCAAGATGCAGACCGACCTTTCGGACGGGGTGCGCTGGCTGGCGGGCGAGGGGATCATCGATCCGGCGCGAGTCTGTATCGTCGGCGCCAGCTACGGCGGTTACGCGGCCATGGCGGGCCTGACCCTGGACAAGGGCGTCTATCGCTGCGGCGTGGCCGTGGCCGGGGTGTCGGACCTGCGCCGGATGGTGAATTGGGAGGCCCGGCAGGAGGGGCGCAACGACAGTCAGACGGTGCGCTACTGGAACCGGTTCATGGGCGCGGCGCGGCTGAACGACCGAGCCCTGGACGCCCTGTCGCCGGCGCGTCTGGCCGAGGCGGCGGACGGTCCCTTGCTGCTGATCCACGGCCGGGACGACACGGTGGTGCCGATCGAGCAGAGCCGCGTCATGGCCGAGGCCATGCGACGGGCGGACAAGCCGGTGGAGTTCGTCGAGCTGCGGGGCGAGGATCACTGGCTGTCGCGCACCGAGACGCGCGAGCAAATGCTGCGCGAGACCGTGCGTTTCCTGGAGGCGCACAATCCGCCGAGCGCGAACTGAAGGGGCAGGGCGGCGTAACCCCGCTTTCCGAGCAGCGGCGGCCGCGCTAAGCCTGGGCCATGAGCCAGACCCCGTCTTCGCCTCCCCCCGCCGTCCGCGCGCCTGCCCTGGCGGTGTTGTTCGCGGTCGTCTTCATTAATCTGGTCGGGTTCGGCCTGGTGGTGCCGCTGCTGCCCTTCTTCGCCCAGAGCCTGAAGGCTGAGGCCTGGCAGATCACCCTGATGTTTTCGGCCTATTCGCTGGGCCAGTTCTTCGCCGAACCCTTCTGGGGGCGGTTGTCGGATCGGATCGGGAGGAAGCCGGTGCTGCTGGTCACGCTCGTGGCCAATGCGCTGGGCTATCTGATGCTGGCCTTCGTGCCCAATATCTGGCTGGCCATCGCGGTGCGGCTGTTCACCGGACTGGGCGCAGGCAACATCTCGACGGTCCAAGGCTATGTAGCCGATGTGACCCCGCCCGAGCAGAGGGCGGGGCGGATGGGGCTGATCGGCGCCGCCTTCGGCTTGGGCTTCATCGTCGGGCCGGGCCTGGGCGGGCTGCTGACCCAGCCGCAGCTGGGCCACATCGGCTATCAGCTGCCGATCTTCCTGGCCGCGGCTCTCGCGGCCCTGGCGGCAGTCGGGGTGATGATCTTCCTGCGCGAAAGCCGGGCCAAGGCCGATCCTGCTGCGCCCCGTCCAGCCTTCCTGTCGGGGCTGAGGGACGCCCGGACCAATCCCGTCGTGTCGCGGGTCCTGATCGTGACCCTGATCTATATGGCCGGTTTCTCGGCCATGGAGGCGGTGTTCGGCCTGTGGTCCGAGAGCCGCTACGCCTGGGGCGCGCGCGAGGTGGGGCTCAGCTTCATGATCGTCGGGGTGATCTCGACCCTGAACCAGGGGTTCCTGGCCGGGCGGCTGGCGCGTCGGTTCGGCGAGGCGCGTGTCCTGGCGACCGGCATGCTGCTGTTCGGCACGTCGCTGGTGCTGCAGGTGCTGGCGCCGGTCGCCTGGTTCCCCGCAACCCGGCTGGAGCTGGGCGGCCTGTCCCTGCCGGTGGTCCAGGGTTGGGTCATTCCGATCCTCATGGCCGTCGGGGCCTGCGGCATGTCCCTGGCCATGCCCAATATCTCGGCCATGATCAGCCGGGCCTCGCCGCCCGACCGGCAGGGCGCCATGCTGGGACTGAACATGGCCTCCAGTTCGGTGGCGCGGATCTTCGGGCCCATGGTCGCCGGGGCCTTGTTCTCGGGCCTGGGTCATGACTGGCCCTTCCTCGTCGGCGCCTTGCTGACCGTTCCGGCGGCGGTGATGGCGTTGAACGCCGGGCGGGCGATCCGGCGAGGTCAGGGCGCAGCGAATGCGCCCGCCAAGTCCTTGTCCTGACTCATCTTGCGTCGCGGGGCGTCTTCGCGTAGAAGCCGCGCCTTCGCGTACCGAACCGCCGGGCGAATAGGCATGCCTAGGCGGTTCTTAAACTCTGGAAGGTCATCCCCCTCGGGCTCAAGTAGTCCGAAGGACGGTAGCCCTCCAAAAAGGAGATCGAAATGCCGAAACTGAAGACGAAGTCGGGCGCCAAGAAGCGCTTCAAATTCACGGCCACTGGCAAGGTGAAGGCCGGGGTTGCGGGCAAGCGTCACCGCTTGATCAGCCACAACTCGAAATACATCCGTCAGAACCGCGGCACCGAGACCATGTCCGACGCCGACGCCAAGAAGATCAAGTCCTACATGCCGTACGCCTGATCGGCGCGCGCTGTACGAACTGATCCAACCCAAAGAATTTGAAGGAATAGCGACATGGCTCGCGTGAAACGTGGCGTAACTTCGCACGCCAAGCACAAGAAGGTTCTGGAGCAGGCCAAGGGCTTCTCCGGCCGCCGCAAGAATACGATCCGTACGGCCAAGGCCGCCGTCGACCGCGCCGGGCAATACGCCTATCGCGACCGCCGCGCCAAGAAGCGCAACTTCCGCGCCCTGTGGATCCAGCGCATCAACGCCGCCGCCCGTATCGAAGGCTTCACCTACAGCCAGTTCATCAATGGTCTGAACAAGGCCGGCGTCGAACTGGACCGCAAGGTTCTGGCCGCCATCGCCGCCGATCCGACCGGCTTCAAGGCGATCGCCGACAAGGTTCGCGCCGCCCTGGCCTAAGCCGGGTCTTCGCGACAAGGATCAACGCCCGCTCCGGTTCGCCGGGGCGGGCGTTCTTCGTTTCAGGGCTCAGGCTGCGACCGTCTCGGCGCCCGGCGTCTCAGCTTCGGTTTCGGCGAGAACCAGTCGGATGGCGTTCAGCAGGGCGTCGGGCTGGATCGGCTTCTGCGCCACGCCGTTCATCCCAGCGGCGATATAGTCCAGCTCGTCCCGCTCGTCGGCGTTGGCGGTCAGGGCCAGGATCGGCAGGCGGCCGGTCGGGCCGGGCAGGGCGCGAATGGCGCGGGTGGCGGCGATCCCGTCCATGACGGGCATCTTGATGTCCATCAGCACCAGGTCGAAAGGTCGGGCCTGCACGGCCTCGAAGGCCTCCAGGCCGTTCTCGGCCATCTCGGCGGTGCAGTCGAACATCTCCAGCAGCTTGCCGGCGACGAACCGGTTGGTGGGATTGTCGTCGACGACGAGGACATGAAGCGTGTCGTGCGGGGTCGGCTCGGCCATCGCCGGAGCGGCCTCCGCCTCGTCGGCCGCGCAGGCGCCGAGGGGCAGGACGACGTGGAAACGCGCCCCGCCCTGGGGCGAGACGCTGAGGCCGATGCTGCCGTCCATCCGTTCTGCGATCTGGCGGCAGATGGCCAGGCCCAGGCCGGCGCCGGCGCCCTCGCGCCCGGCCTTGCCGATATTGAAAGGCTCGAAGATGGTGGCCGCCGCCGTCTCAGGCACGCCGGGGCCGCTGTCGTCCACCGTCAGCTCCACCCGGAGCCCGTCGCGCGTGGCATGGCTGGCCAGGGTCACGACGACGCCGCCGGTCTGGGTGAACTTCAGGGCGTTGCCGACCAGATTGTTCAGCAACTGCTTGATCCGCATCCCGTCGGCCCGGACCCAGGGGCTGGATTCGAAGTCGGTGCGGACCGTCAGACTCAGCGCCTTCTCCTCGGCGCGGGCGCGCCAGAGTGCATCGATGTCGAAGGCCACGGCCGACAGGTTCAGCGGCTCCTCCTCCAGAGTCAGCATGCCGGCCGAGGCGCGCGACATGTCCAGGGCGTCGGTCAGCAGCCGCAGCAGGCTCTGGCCGGAATCGATGACGGTGCGGACATAGGGGCGCAGCTCTTCCTGTTCGAGCTTCTTCTCCATCAGGGCGGCGACGCCCAGCACGCCGTTCAGAGGGGTGCGGATCTCGTGGCTCATCACGGCCAGAAATTCGGACTTGGCGCGGCTGGAGGCGACGGCCTCCGCCTCTGCGAAGGCCAGATCGCGGGCCAGTGCGCCCATTTCCTCGGCGCGCTGGCGGTGCAGGGCGGCGCCGGCCTGGACGACCTGGAGCGCCGTGCCCACGCCGCGATAGACGCCGTTCTCCACCACGATGAAGCCGCTCAGCAGAGCGCCCAGTTCGGCCGCCCCATAGGCCTGGAAGAAGGCCTCCGCGCTGGTCCGCGCCTCGGCGATGGGCGGGCTTCGGTCCATCAGGCTTTCGGCCGGTTTCTTGGCGTAGAGGGCCCGTCCGAACTCGGCCGCCATGCGCAGGGTGAAGGCGTTCCGCTCGATGATGCCGACCGGGCGGCCGTCTTCCGCGACGACCGCCAGGGCCAGGGTGTTGGGCTCGGTCTGGAACCGATCGAACACCTCGGCGCAAGGGGTGGTCGGAGCCACCGGCGCGATCAAGTCGACGAAATCACCAATCAGCGGCATTCGGCCCCCCTCATGTCCACGGAAGGCGGGCTTAGCGATTGATATTTAACATCGGCTTTGCCGTTCGTGAAACTTTCACGGCGTGTTTCGGACAGACGTTCCGTGGGCGGATTTAATAATGACCACTGTTCTTGCGGACGGCGTCCCGGTAACCTCCCGACATGTCGATGCGCGCTCTGATCTGCGGCCTGGCGGCCGCCGTCCTGCTGGTTCAACCCTCTGCGGCGCAGGATAGACGCGTCGCCGTCACCTTCGACGACCTGCCGTTCCAGACGTCGGACGAGGTTCTTTGCGATCCGGCGCGGTTGATGGCGACGACCCAGGCCTTCGTCAACATGCTGAGACCGCTCGACACCCGCGGCGTCGCCTTCGTCAACGAAGGCAAGGTCTGCGAGCCGCAGCGGACGCAGCTGCTGCCCAAGGTCCTGAATGTCTGGCTGGACGGCGGGTTGGACCTGGGCAACCACAGCTTCAGCCATATCAACATCCACCGCACGACGGCCGAGGCCTATCTGGCCGATGTGGACGCCGGCGCCCCGATCACGCGGGCGGCGCTGGAGGCGCGCGGTCGGACCCTGCGGTGGTTCCGCCATCCCTATCTGTTCACCGGCGAGACCCCGGAAAAGCATGACGCCATCGCCGCCGGCCTGGCCCAGCGGGGTTATACGATCGCGCCCGTCACCCTGGACAACAACGACTGGATGTTCGCCGACGTCTATCGCAAGGCCGAGCAACTCGGCGACGAGGCGCTGAAGCGGCGGATCGGCGAGGCCTATGTGGCCCACATGACCCGGGTGCTCGACTTCTACGAACCCTATAGCGCCGAGCTGAACGGGGGGCGCGAGCCGGCCCAGGTCCTGCTGCTGCACGCCAACAGCCTGAACCAGACCTATTATCCGCAGATCCACGCCCTCTATCTGGCGCGCGGCTATCGGTTCGTGCCGCTGGAGGAGGCGCTGGCGGACCCGATCTATCAGCACGCCGACACCTATGTCCGCGCCAATGGAATCTCGTGGCTGCACCGCTGGACCAGCACCGAGGGCAAGCCCATCCGCTGGGAGCCGGAGCCACCGGCCTGGATCGTCGCGGCGAACAAGGCGCCGGCCTCGGAGCTTGAGGCCATCGCCGGCGCCCAAACTGCGCCTTGAAGGGTGACGAAACGGCTCCGGCCCGCTAAGGCACGGGCCAAATGACCGATCTCGCCACACTCGAACTCGACCTGATCAACGCCATCGGCGGCGCGGAAACCGTCGCCGTCCTCGAAGAGGTGCGCGTCGCCGCCCTGGGCAAGTCCGGCTCCGTCTCCGGCCTGCTGAAGGGCATGGGGGCCATGAGCCCCGACGAACGCCGCGAACAGGGGCCGATGATCAACGGCCTGCGCGACCGCGTCGTCGCCGCCATCACGGCCAGGAAGGCCGAACTGGAGGCCGCCGAGCTGGACGCCCGGCTGCAGGCCGAGCGGGTCGACCTGACCCTGCCGGCCCGGCCGCGCAGGAAGGGCGGGGTCCACCCCACCATGCAGGTGATGGACGAGATGATCGCCCTGTTCGCCGAGATGGGCTTCGCCGTGGCGGAAGGCCCGGACATCGAGGACGACTTCCACAACTTCACCGCCCTGAACTTCCCGCCCAAACATCCGGCGCGGGAGATGCACGACACCTTCTTCCTGAAGCCGGACCCCGAGACGGGGGAGCGCAAGGTGCTGCGGACCCACACCAGCCCGGTGCAGGTCCGCACCATGATGTCGCAAAAGCCGCCGATCCGCATCATCGCGCCGGGCCGCACCTTCCGTAAGGATTCCGACGCCACCCACACGCCGATGTTCCACCAGATCGAAGGTCTGGTGATCGATCGCGACATCCATATGGGCCATCTGAAGACCACGCTTCAGACCTTCATCGCCCGCTTCTTCGAGCTGGACGCGGTTCAGGCGCGGTTCCGTCCGCACCACTTCCCCTTCACCGAGCCGTCGGCGGAGATGGACATCCGCTGCGACCGGTCCGGCGGGAAGCTGGTGTTCAACACGGGCGACGACTGGCTGGAGATCCTGGGCTGCGGGATGGTGCATCCCAATGTGCTGCGGAATTGCGGAATCGACCCGGACGAGTACCAGGGCTTCGCCTTCGGCATGGGGGTGGATCGGCTGGCCATGCTGAAATACGGCGTGCCGGATCTGCGCCCCATGTTCGAGGCCGATACGCGCTGGCTGGCGCACTACGGCTTCTCGGCCTTCGCGGCCCCCAATCCGGCCTCGGGCCTGAGCTGAACTCATGAAGATCGAAGACGATACCCTGAAACTGCCCCTGATCGGGGCCGGTCCCGCCTATGAGGGCGTCCACATCTGGCTGCCTCAGCTGGTGCTTGAGGCGGCTCAGCGCGGCGAGGCCGTGATCACCGGTAAGAGCTTCCGCAACTGTTTCCTGGAAGGCCCTGCGGTCCTGCTGGCCGTGGGCGGATGCCGGTTCGACAACTGCAACATGGGCGACGCCATGGGCGACACGCGCAATCTGCTGCTGGCGCCCGTCGGGCCGCAGAAGGTGACCGGCACCGTGACCTTCCAGGACTGCAGCTTCGTCGACTGCCGCTTCCTGCGCGTCGGCTTCACCGGAGCGCCGGAGTTCCTGGCCAATATCCAGCAGGTTCTGGGCGGGGTTCCGGCATGAAGTTCACCCTGTCCTGGCTCAAGGATCACCTCGAAACCGAGGCCGATGTCCATCAGATCGCCGAGGCCATGACCATGGCCGGGCTGGAGGTCGAGGAGGTGCTCGACCCCGCCGCCAAGCTGGCGCCCTTCACCGTGGCCCGGATCATTTCGGCCGAACGTCACCCCAACGCCGACCGGCTGCAGGTCTGTCAGGTCGAGACGGTGGACGGGATGAAGGAGATCGTCTGCGGCGCCCCGAACGCGCGGGCGGGCCTGACCACCATCTACGCTCCCATCGGCGCCTATGTGCCGGGCCTGGGCGTGACCCTGGTCGAGAAGCCGGTGCGCGGCGTGGTGTCCAACGGCATGCTGTGCTCGGCCTCGGAGCTGGAGCTGGCGGATGAGAGCGACGGCATCCAGGAACTGCCGCCGGAGATCCCGGTGGGGACGCCCGTCGCCGGCCTGTTCGGCGCCGAGCCCGTCATCGACTTCGAGGTCACGCCGAACCGGCCCGACTGGCTGGGCGTCGCCGGCATCGCGCGGGATCTGGCCGCCGCCGGCGTCGGCAAGCTGAAGCATTTCGACATCGCCGTGGTGCGCGGGGGCTTCCCGTCGCCGATCAGCGTCCGGCTGGACGCGCCCGAGATGTGCCCGGTGTTCGCCGGTCGGGTGATCCGGGGCGTGAAGAACGGTCCCTCGCCAGCCTGGCTGCAGAAGCGTCTGACCGCCATCGGCCTGCGCTCGATCAACCGCCTGGTCGATGTCACCAATCTGATCGCCTACGACCGCGCCCGGCCGCTGCACGTCTATGACCTGGCCAAGCTGTCGGGGACCGAGATCGTGGTGCGCGCCGGTCAGGCTTCGACCGCGACTGGCGAGGCTGAGCATCTGATCGCCCTGGACGGCAAGACCTATGCGGTCTCCGCCGCCGACTGCGTCATCGCCGACGCCGGGGGCGAGCGCCCCATCGGCCTGGGCGGGGTCATGGGCGGCGAAAGCACCGGCTGCGACGACGACACCACCGACGTCTTCCTGGAAAGCGCCTGGTTCGATCCGCTGGTGATCGCCCAGACGGGCCGTGCGCTGGGCATCCATTCCGACGCCCAGTACCGGTTCGCGCGCGGCGTCGATCCGGTCTCGGTGACGCCGGGGCTGGAGCTGGCCACCCGCCTGATTCTGGACCTGTGCGGCGGCGAACCGTCCGAGATCGTCTTCGTCGGCGAACCCCCGGCCAGCCCGGCGCCCTTCGCCTTCGACCCCGCCTATGTGAAGCGGCTCAGCGGCATGGATCTGCCGACGGATCGGATCGGGACCATCCTGGGCCAACTCGGCTTCCTGATTCAGGCCGCGCCGGCTGGTCAGGCCGAACCCTGGATCGTCACCCCGCCGTCGTGGCGGCGCGACGTCGAGGGCCGGGCGGATCTGGTGGAAGAGGTGGCGCGGATCGAGGGCTTCGACAGCCTGCCCGACACGCCCCTGCCCGCAGTCGCCCGCCCCGCCGGCGGGGTGCTGAGCCCGCGTCAGGCCCGCGTCCGCACGGCGCGCCGGGCCCTGGCCGCCCTGGGCTATGCCGAGGCCGTCACCTGGTCCTTCACCAAGCAATCGACTGCGGCCCTGTTCGGCGGCGGAGACGACCGGCTGGCGCTGGAGAACCCGATTGCGGCCGATCTGGACTGCATGCGGCCCTCGGCCCTGCCGAACCTGATCCAGGCGGCGGCGAGGAACGCCGCGCGCGGCTTCGCCGACGCCGCCCTGTTCGAGATCGGCCCGATCTATCTGGGCGACGGTCCGAAGGATCAGCGTACGGTCATCGCCGGGCTGGTCGCCCCGCACGCCGCCCGTCACTGGGCCGGCGCTGCAGAGGACGCCCTGTTCGCCCTGAAGGCCGATCTGACCGCTGTGCTGGAAGAGATCGGCGCTCCGGTCGCCTCGCTGCAACTGGTCCAGGGCCAGAACCGCGACTGGTGGCACCCCGGCCGTTCGGCCCGCCTGCAACTGGGGCCCAAGAATGTGATGGTCGAGTTCGGCGAACTGCACCCGCGCGTGCTGAAGGCGCTGGACGCCGACGGTCCGATGCTGGGCTTCGAGATCGTGCTGGACGCCGTGCCCGAGCCGCGCGGCAAGTCGGGCAAGGCGCGGGGAACCGCCGACCTGTCGGCCTTCATGCCCCTGACCCGCGACTTCGCCTTCGTGGTAGAAGAGGCCAAGCCGGTGGGCGATCTGATCCGGGCCGCAGCCGGCGCCGACAAGGCGCTGATCGTCGACGTCCGCGTGTTCGACGTCTATCGCGGCAAGGGGGTGGACGAGGGCTTCAAGTCCGTCGCTCTGGAAGTGGTGATCCAACCCCGCGAGGCCACCCTGGCCGAGGCCGAGATCGAGGCCCTGACCGCCAAGGTGGTCGCGGCGGTCGAGAAGCAGGGCGGCAAGCTGAGAGGCTGATTCAGCTCCGCAAGACCTTCCCCCGCTTGCGGGGGAAGTGTCAGGTCGTGGCGCGGAGCGACACGCCTGACGATGGGGGAAGTCTTCTTGTTTGAAGCAGGACTTCCCTCTCCGTCGCTGGATCGCTGCGCGATCGACGCGACACCTCTCCCGCAAGCGGGAGAGGGTCTGCAAGCTGCCCCGTAAGCCCCCGTTAACCTTGAGGCCGCAAGGCTGCCGCAAAGGTCGGGGAGGCTGTCACAAAGCCCGGCGACCCTGCCGGCCGTCCTCTCGCCGCACCCGGAGCGCCCCTATGCATCGTCGCCAACTGATCCTGTCCGGCCTGGCCACCGCCGCGGGCGCCTCGTCCCTGGGCGCCTGCGCCACCGCGCCCGCCAATCCCAACTATCCGATCCAGTCGGACAATACGGCGCGGGCCTATACGTTCGACGAACTGGTGGCGGCCGGGTCCAAGGAACTGGGCATTGCGGCCGAAGCCGTGGGCGGCGCCATCGAGCGCATCTTCGCCGATCAGGGCGACCGCCCGACCGCTTACATCGCGGGCGAAGAGGGCTCGGGCGCGGTCGTGGTCGGCGCGCGCTATGGTCGCGGCGCCCTGCATATGAAGGACCTGTCGGCTTCGCAGGAGGTGTTCTGGCAGGGGGCGTCGGTGGGCTGGGACTGGGGCGGCAACGCCAGCCGGGTCTTCACCCTGGTCTATGGCCTGTACCACCCGGACATGATCTATCGCCGCTATCCGGGGGTCGAGGGCACGGCCTATCTGGTCGCCGGTCTAGGCGTGAATTATCAGCAGGCCGACGGCATCATCCTGGCGCCGATCCGCACCGGCGTCGGCCTGCGTCTCGGCGCCAATGTCGGCACCATGAGCTACAGCCGCCAGCGCAACCTGCTGCCCTTCTGATCTGAGATCCGTCCGGGCCTTTCGGCCCGGACTATCCTCAGGCGGCGCAGGCCTCGAACCCGGCCTTCAGCTCCGCCTCGTTCAGGTCGCGGCCGATGAAGACGGCGCGGCTCCAGCGGCGTTCGCTCTCGCCCCATTCGCGCTGCAGGTCGCCCTCCAGGATCATATGGACGGCCTGGAAGACCAGGCGGCGGTTCTCACCCTGGACGTCGATGATACCCTTCGCCCGCAGGATGTTCTGGCCCTGCTCGCCCAGCAGCCGGTCCAGCCAGGCGGTGAATTTGGCGCCGTCCAGCGGCCGGTCCAGCGACAGGGAAATCCCCTTGATGTCGTCCTGGTGGGCGTGACCGCGCGCACCGTGAGCATGATCATGGTCGTGATGATGGTCATGCCCGTGGTCATGGTCATGATGGTGGTGGTCGTGGCCGCAGTGCTCGTCGTGGACGTGGCCGTCTGCGCCGTGCGGCGGGTTCACGAAGTCCGGCTTGACCTCCAGGATCCGCTCCAGGTCGAAGGCGCCCAGGCCCAGCACCTGATCCAGCGGCACGTTCGACCGTTCGGCCCGTACGATGGGCGCGAGGGGGTTCAGCGCCCGCAGACGGGCCTCGACGGCGTCCAGCTCTTCCGGGGTCGCCAGATCGACCTTGTTCAGGATGATCCGGTCGGCGAAGGCCACCTGCTCGCGCGCCTCTTTTGAATCGTCCAGCCGCGCCATCACGTGCTTTGCGTCCACCAGGGTGGTGACGCTGTCCAGCTGGGTCTTGGCCTTGACGTCCTCGTCGACGAAGAAGGTCTGGGCCACCGGGCCGGGGTCGGCCAGACCCGTGGTCTCTACGATGATGGCGTCGAAGGCGGGCTTGCCGGGACGCTGGCGCTTCATCAGGCCGGCGACCACGCGGATCAGATCGCCGCGCACCGTGCAGCAGACGCAGCCGTTGTTCATTTCGAACACGTCTTCGTCGGCGCCGACCACCAGGTCGTTGTCGATGCCGATCTCGCCGAACTCGTTGACGATGACGGCGTAACGCTTGCCGTGATCCTCGGTCAGGATGCGGTTCAAGAGGGTGGTCTTGCCCGCGCCCAGATAGCCGGTCAGGACGGTGACGGGGATCTTGCCAGTGGTCGCGGCGGAAGAGGCGAGTGCGTCGAGGGTGTCGGTCATAGGCCGCTAGATGGCGGCTGAGGTTCCGTTTGGGAAGAGGGGGCGCCTAGGCCTTCTTCACGAACTCGGTGCGCAGCACCAGGCCGCGCACCTTCTCGACATTGGCCTCGATCTCGTCGAGGTCGCCGGTCAGACGGATGTTCTTGACCAGGGTCCCGCGCTTCAGCGTCACCCCGCCCGACCCCTTGACCTTCAGATCCTTGATCAGGGTCACGCTGTCGCCGTCGGCCAGGATGTTGCCGTTGGAGTCTTTGGTCACGTCTTCGGTCATGGCGAAGCTTCTAGCGAGCGGACTGCGGAATATCCACACTCGAGGTGCGGGATTCGTGCGTCGCCTCGTCCGCGCGAAGCGGGGAGGAGCCGGTCAGTCCGGAACGTTGGCCTCAAGTTCGTCGACCCAGACCCGCGCCTTTCCGTCCGACGGAGCCCGCCAGTCGCCGCGCGGAGACAGGGAGCCTCCGGTCACGACCTTGGGGCCATTCGGCAGGGCGGAGCGTTTGAACTGGGCGGTCTGGAAGAAGCGGAACAGGAACTTCCTCAGCCAGGCCTTGATGGTGGCCAGGTCGTACTCGACCTTTTCATCGTCGGGCGTATTAGCGGGCCAGTGTCCGGCGCCGGCGTCGCTCCAGGCCTGGTGGGCCAGGAAGGCGACCTTGGACGGCTTCAGGCCGAAGCGGCTGATGTAGAACAGGAAGAAGTCGTTCAGGGCATAGGGGCCGACCGTGCCTTCCGTCGACTGGATCGCGCCGTCCTTGGCCGGGACCAGTTCGGGCGAAATCTCGGTGTTCAGGATGGCGTGCAGGGTCGGGGTCGCCTCGGCGCCGACCAGTTCGCGATCGGCCACCCAGCGGATCAGATGGCGGATCAGGGTCTTCGCCACTCCGCCGTTGACGTTGTAGTGGCTCATATGGTCGCCGACGCCGTAGGTGGCCCAGCCCAGGGCCAGCTCCGACAGGTCGCCGGTGCCCAGGACGAAGGCCCGGTTCTGGTTGGCCAGGCGGAACAGATAGTCGGTCCGCAGCCCCGCCTGCACATTCTCGAAGGTGATGTCGTGCACCGGCTCGCCCGCCGCATAGGGGTGGCCGATGTCCTTGAACATCTGTTCGGCGGCCGGGCGGATGTCGATCTCGGCTCCCGTCACGCCCAGAGCCTTCATCAGGGCCCAGGCATTGGACTTGGTCCCGTCCGAGGTGGCGAAACCCGGCATGGTGAAGCCCAGGATGTTCGATCGCGGCAGGTTCAGCCGGTCGAAGGCGCGGCAGGCGACCAGCAGGGCCTGGGTGGAATCGAGCCCGCCCGACACGCCGATGACCAGACGTTCGCCGTTGGTCGCCGCCATCCGGCGCATCAGGCCCTGGACCTGGATGTTGAAGGCCTCGTAGCAGTCCTGGTCCAGTCGCCCTGCGTCGTCCGGCACGAAGGGGAAACGGTCCAGCGGCCGGATCAGCTCGCTCTCGACCGCATCCTCGCGCGCCACGAAGGGAACGACCGTGGCGGCCTCCCCCTCGATGCGTGCGCAGTCCGCGAAGGTGCCGTTTCTCAGCCGGTCCAGGCCGATCCTGTCCACATCGACGTCGGCGATCGTCAGCTGGTTCTCCAGGCCGAAGCGTTCGCCCTCGGCCAGTTTCGCCCCCAGTTCATGGATGGTCGCCTGGCCGTCCCAGGCCAGGTCGGTCGTGCTCTCGCCCCAGCCGGAGGCGGTGAAGACATAGGCCGACAGGGTGCGGGCCGAATGGCTGGCGCTCAGCATGGCCCGCTCGTCCGCCTTGCCGATGACGATGTTGGACGCCGACAGGTTCAGCAGGATCCGCGCGCCCGCGAGGGCGGCACGGGTCGAGGGGGGCAGGGGCGCCCAGTAGTCCTCGCAGATCTCGACCGAGAAGACGAAGCCCGGCCGGTTGACCGCCTCGAACACCAGGCCGGGCGCGAAGTCCACCGTCTCGCCGTTCAGTCGGATCACGTCCTCGCTGCGGGAGGCGGCTGGGGCGAACCAGCGTTTCTCGTAATATTCCCGGTAGTTGGGCAGATAGGTCTTGGGCGTGACCCCCAGCACCTCGCCCCCGGCCATCACCACGGCGCAGTTGTAGAGGGCGTCGCCGTTGCGGATCGGCGCCCCGACCACGGCGACCAGATCGGCTTCGGCCGTGGCCTGAGCCAGGACTGCGATCTGGCGCTCCACCTCGTCCAACAGGGCGGCCTGCATGTGCAGGTCGTCGATGGCGTAGGCCGACAGGGACAGCTCAGGGAAGACCATCAGGTCCACGCCCTGGTCCGCCGCCTGGCGGATCAGGGCCAGATGCTCCTCCGCATTGGCCCGAGGGTCGGCCACATGGCTGACCGGGGTGGCCGCCGCCACGCGGACGAAGCCGTGGGTCTTCGGAGAATGGAACGGGGAGGTGTCGGCCATGGGATCGTCCGCTGCTCCGGCGCGCGCCGGTCGTCGATCTCCATATAGGCGGGAATGACGGCGGGCGAGAATCCTCACCCGCCGTCGGTCGCATTTCGAGCGGATCAGCCGCCCATGGCCACGAAGGGGCCGTTGAGGAAGTTCGGCTTGCCATAGGCCAGGCGCCGTCCGTCGTCGGCCAGGACGCGGCCGCCGGCCGCCTCCAGCACGGCCTGACCCGCCGCCGTGTCCCATTCGGAGGTCGGCCCCGAGCGCGGATAGGCGTCGAATCGGCCCTCGGCGATCAGGCAGAACTTCAGCGAGGAGTCCGTGCCCTGCCAGCGGGTGCAGCCGTGGCGGGCGGCCAGGCGCGCGGCCTCCTCGTCGGTGACGCTGTGGCTGAGCAGGGCCATGCCCTCCTGCGGGCGGTCGCGCACCCTGATCGGCCGCCACTCGGCGCCGGAATGGGCCTCGCCCTGCTGCTGCTCGCCGAACTGGCGGCGGAAGGCGCCGCCGCCCGGCGCATCGGTGCGCCAGGTGGTCGCCGTCGCCGGCGCCGTGACCACGCCCGCCACCGGATAGCCGGCGTGCATCAGGGCGATGTTGACGGTGAAGGCCTCGCCGCCGCGCACGAACCCCTTGGTGCCGTCCAGGGGGTCGATCAGCCAGAACCAGTCGTCGGCCGAGGCCGGAGCGCCGTCCGCAGCCACGGCCTCTTCGGCCACGGTCTGGACGCCGGGATAGAGGGCGGCCAGTCGCTCCAGAATCAGGGCCTCTGCGGCGCGGTCGGCCTGGGTGACCGGGCTGTCGTCGGACTTGGTTTCGACAGCGGTGTCGTTGCGCCAGAAGGGCAGGATTACGCGCGCGGCGTCTTCAGCGATTTCGGCGATGGCCAGGGCCAGGGCGCCGGACTCGAGGTCTTGCGAAAGAACTTGGGGGAGGGAGGTCGTCATTCCGGGCTCGATAGACCATCAGGGCGGTTCCATGAACCGCCAAATCACGTCAGCTTCGCGCGCGACACGAACTGTGACCCGAACGCCGACGAGAGTATGCTCGACTCCATGACTCCGACCGCCGCCGCCAAGACCCCGCTTGATCTGCCCGTCGACGGGACCGAGCTGGCCACCTATGTCGCCGCCAAGCTGTGCCACGACTTCATCAGTCCGTCGGGCGCCATCGTCTCGGGGCTGGACCTGATGCGCGATCCGGCGGCCCAGGACATGCGCGATGACGCCCTGTCCCTGATCGAACAGAGCGCGAAGAAGATGGTGGCCCTGGTCCACTTCGCCCGCGTGGCGTTCGGCGCCGCGACGACCAGCGAGCGCTTCACCGCCGCCGAGTTGCGGTCTCTGGTTCTGGCCATGACCGAGGGCGGCCGCGCCTCGCTGGACTGGCGGATCACCGAGGGCGAGTTCTCCAAGCCCCAGGCGCGGGCCCTGACCAATCTGGCCTATCTGACGGTCGGCGCCCTGCCGATGGGCGGCAACGCCGTGATCCAGACGCGGATCGACGGGGAGGCCCTGTTCATCGAAGGCTTTGCGGAAGGCGCCCGCGCCCGGCTCAAGCCTGAAGCCGTGACGGGCCTCGCCGGAGAGCGTCTGACCGACGGTCTGGCCGGTCAATGGATCCAGCCCTACTGGCTGTGGCTGACCGTGGTCCAGGCGGGCGGGGTGCTTCGCACCATCGTCGAGGAAGGGCGGGTGGCCCTGGTCGCCAGAATGCCCCTCTGAGGCGTTTCCAAACGACTCGTTAACTGGAATCGGGCGATAGTGCGAGACGCGTGACTTCTGCGGAAGCCCGGCGCCCTGGGGAGCCTCGCCTTGGACTTCAAAACCTGCCTCATCGTCGACGACAGCCGGATCATCCGCAAGGTGGCCCGCCGGATCGTCGAGGGTCTCGGCTACGACGTCGACGAGGCTGCGGACGGCGCCGAGGCCCTCTCCTACTGCGCCGGGGTCATGCCCGACATGCTGCTGGTGGACTGGAACATGCCTGTCATGGACGGTCTGACCTTCCTGCGGCGCGTGCGCGCCATGCCCGGCGGCGACGCGCCCAAGATCCTGTTCTGCACCATCGAGACCCGGCCCGAGCGGATCGCCGAGGCCCTGGCCGCCGGGGCCGACGACTATGTGATGAAGCCGTTCGACGGCGAAATCCTGCTGTCCAAACTGACGGAGGTCGGCGCGATCGCGGCATGACCCCGGAGGACTTCGACAGGCTTCAGGGACTTTTGGCCACCCGCGCCGGCTACAGGCTGACGCGGGACCGGATTCATCTGGCCGAACACCGGCTGGGGCCGATCGCCCGGCGCGAGGGCTACGCCAATGTCGAGGCCCTGCTGGCCAATCTGTGGGCCCAGCCGGTCGCCTCCCTGGGTTGGTCGGTGATCGAGGCCCTGCTGAACATCGAGACCTGGTTCCGACGCGACCGCGCGCCCTTCGCGGTGCTTGAGAAAGAGCTGCTGCCGGCCCTGAGCCGGGCGCGGCCCGGCGGCCGGGTCAGCGTCTGGTCCGCCGGCTGTTCGACGGGACAAGAGGCCTGGTCGATCGCCATGGCGGGCATGGATGCCGGCGTCGCGGTTGATCTGATCGCCACCGACCTGTCCCAACGGGTCATCGAGAAGGCCCGGTCGGGCCTCTATACCGGTTTCGAAATCCAGCGCGGCCTGACCGCACATACGATGCTGCGCTGGTTCGAACCGGCCGAGGACAACTGGCGGGTCCGCGCGGAACTGGCCGACCGGGTGCGGTTCGCCCGCGCCAATCTGCTGGATGAGCCGACCGACGAGGCCCGCTTCGACGTCATCTTCTGCCGCAATGTGCTGCGCGACATGGAGCCGGCGCGTCGGGCCCGCGTGCTGGACGGACTGGAGCGCCGCCTGGTCGACGACGGCTGTCTGTTCCTGGGCCTGGACGAACAGCTGGAGGGCGAGACCGTCGCCTTCCGTCCCGTCAACGGCCGCCAGGGCCTGTACGTCAAATCGCCCTCGGCCCTGCGCCGCGCCGCCTGAACGGCCTCAGGGCTAGGGCGGTCAAGCCGTCATGATCTTTTGCAGCACCGACAGCGGGACGGACCCATTGGCCAGAATGCGGTCGTGGAAGGCCCTGAGGTCGAAACCGGGTCGCGCCTGCGCCTCCGCACGCAAGCGGGCGATCACCGTCTGCCCGATCTTGTAGGAGCAGGCTTGGCCCGGCATGACCGTGTAGCGGTTGATTTCGTTGTTGGCCGAGCCTATCGGCTTGGCCCCCGACGCCACCATGTAATCGACCGCCTGTTCCCGGCTCCAGCGCTTGTCGTGCAAGCCGGTGTCGACCACCAGCCGCACGGCCCTGAACAGGTAGGACATCAGGAACCCCAGTCGGCCGAGCGGGTCGTCGGCATAGACCCCCAGGTCGTCGGCCGTCACCGCCTCGGCGTAAAGTGCCCAGCCCTCGCTGTAGGCCGAGAAGCCGTTGGCGCGGCGCCACTCGGGCAGGTGGGCGGACTCCCGCTGGAGCGCCACCTGAAGATGATGGCCCGGCGAGGCCTCGTGGTAGGTCAGGGTCGGCAGGCTGAATTTCGGCCAGTTCGCAGTGTCGCGGAGGTTGATGTAATAGGCGCCCGGGCGTGACCCATCGAGTGGCGGTCCCTGATAGTAGCCGCCCGGCGCTCCGTTTTCGATCGCCGGCGGCACCCGCCGCACCTCGACGCCGGTGCGCGGCAGCCGGCCGAACATCTGCGGCAGCAGCGGCTCCAGCGCCCGGATCTGGGCGTTCAGACTGTCCAGCAGCGCCGCCTTGCCTTCGTCGGTGTTCGGCCAGAGCTGGGCCGGATCGCGATTCAGGGCCGCAATCCGCTCCCCGGTCGCGCCCTCGGTCATGCCCTGACGTCGCAGGATGGCGTCAATGCCGGCGCTGATCTCGGCCACCTGTTCCAGCCCGATCCGATGAATCTCGGCCGGAGTCAGGGTGGTGGTGGTCCAGGTTTTCAGCGTGTGGGCGTAGAGGGCTTCCCCCTCGGGCAGGCGCCAGACGCCGGCGTCATGCACGGCCTGCGGTTTCAGTTCTTCCAACGCCGCGATCTGTCGGCCGAGCGCGGGCTTCACCTCGGCCTCGACGATGGCGGCGGCCCGCTCCGCATAGAGGTCCGGCAGTCCGGCGGCAGCCGCCTTGCGCGCCAGGGTCCGGATCATGGCCATGTCGTTTGCCCGCTGGTCGCCGAGCGCGTTCAGCTGGCCGGTAGTCAGATCAAGCACGAAGTCCGGCGGCACGACCCCGGCGGCCGCATCGGCCTCGATCCGCGCCGTCTCCCCGTCCAGCGCGGGCGCGAACTGCGACAGCCGAGCCAGAAAAGCCTCCGCGCCGGCCGCGTCTTCGACCCGGTGTTGCGTGTCCATGAAGTCGGGGACGTTGAAATAGGCGCCTGACAGCTGGCTGACCACGTAGGGACCGGCCCGCCCGCCGCTGATCGCCGCTCCATAGTCGAAGCCGGCGCCGCTCGCGGCGGATTCGGCTCTGAACAGCGCCACCTCATAGTCGACGGTCCCGTTCTCGCTCAGACCGTCGCGATCCAAGGCTTGAAGCGCGGCGAGCCGTTGGGTCGCCTCCTCGCGCTCCGCCTGCCACGCTTCGCGCGACCGATCCGACAGACGCGAGGCGCGGTCGGCCTTGTGGCCCCTGTCCAGGCCCAGATTGGTGGCGGCTTCGGGATTGCGGTCGAGGTCGGCTTCGAACCAGCCGGCCATCAGGGCATTGAGGCGGGCGTCGGCGTCGCTCGCCTGGGCCAGGGGCGCCAGGGCCGAAAGGGCGCCCGCTCCCGCGGCGGACATCATCAGGCGACGGCGATCGATCATGGCGGAGCCCCTCATCTGAACCAAGGCGGCCATTGATCGAGGTTCGCCGCCTTTTAGCAAGCCCGTCTCGCGGTCGCAGGCGAGCGGCGCTTTGCCTCAGCCCGCGTGCAGTTCCTGTTTCACTCGTTCCGCCAGGGTCTTGATGTCCAGCGGCTTGGGCAGGAAGGAGACGCCGACCTCGTCCTGCAGCAGGTCCGAGAAGTCGCTTTCGGCATAGCCCGAGATGAACATGACCGGGGCGTCGCCCAGATATTTGCGCGCCTTCTTCAACAGCGACGGGCCGTCCAGGCCGGGCATGATGACGTCGGAGATCATCATGTCGATCTGGCCGGCGTGCTCCTCGGCCAGGATCAGGGCCTCCTCGCCGTCGGCGGCCTCGATCACCTCGTAGCCGCGCTGGCGCAGCAGGCGGGCGGCGATGCCGCGCACGGCGTCCTCGTCCTCGACGAAAAGGATGCGGCCGGCGCCCGACAGGTCGCGCGGCGCCTTGACCTTGACCTCGACCGGCTGGACCTCGGCCAGTTCCGCCTCGCCGGCGGCGGGCAGGAAGATGCGGAAGGCGGCGCCCATGCTCATGCCGTGGGGGCCTTCGATATTGCTGACCGAGATATGGCCGCCGGCCTGTTGGGCGATGCCGTAGACGGTGGCCAGACCCATGCCCGTGCCCTCGTTCACCGCCTTGGTGGTGAAGAAGGGTTCGAAGATCTTGTCCACCAGTTCGGGCGGCACGCCGGGGCCGGTGTCGGACACTTCGATCAGGGCGACTTCGTCGGTCGGGGCGGCGGCCCAACCCATTTCGCGCGCTTGCTGGGCGGTCAGGCGGCGGGTGGTGATGGTCACGACCGCATCGCCCGGCTCGACCACGCCGCGCATGGCGTCGCGGGCGTTGACGGCCAGATTCATGACCGCCGTCTCCAGCTGGCTCTTGTCGGCCAAGACCACCGGCAGGTCGCGGCCGTAGTCGGTCTCCAGCCGCACGTCCTCGCGCAGCAGCCGGCGCAGCAGGACGGCGAACTCGCCGACCAGTTCGCCCAGGTCCAGACGCTCGCGGCGGACGGTGGACTTGCGCGAGAAGGCCAGCAGCTTGCGCACCAGATCGGCGGCGCGGATCGCCGTCTGGCGAATCTCGTTCAGCCCCTCATACGATGGGTCGCCCACCGGGTGGCGTTCCAATAGGCCCGACAGCTGCAGCTGGATGGCCGTCAGCAGATTGTTGAAATCGTGCGCCACGCCCCCGGCCAGCTGGCCCACGGCCTGCATCTTCTGGGCCTGGGACAGCTGCAGCTCCATCGACTTCTGCTGCGAGACGTCGAACAGCCAGATGCGCTGGCGCTCGCCTTCGGGCGCCACATAGAGGTGCAGCATCTTGTCGGGATAGGCGCGGGCGACCAGTTCGATGGGACCGGAGGAACCCGCCGCCAGCTTGGCGCGCGCCTCGGCTACGCCCGACGGATCGAACAGATGGCCGAAGGCGGCGTCGCGCGCCGCTCCCGGGCCGGTCAGGACCGACAGGGCGGCGTTGGCCTCCTGAACATGGCCGGCGAAGAGATCGGGGCCGTCAATGACGGCCGAGCCGAAGGGGGCGCCGGCGGCCATGGCGCGCGCCTCGCCCGCCGCCGCCCCGTTGGCGGCCTGGGGCGTCGCGACAGGGACGGGCAGGACGGCCTCGGGCGCGACCCGCAGCAGGAAGCGGTTGTCGCCGGCGCGGCCGATCACGACCTCGACCTCGCGCTCGCCGATCTGGACGATGGCGTGGCCGGGCTCGCCGCGCCGGGCCTGGGCGAAGGCCATGTACAGGGCCTGGGCCGACTTGCCGCGGGGCAGGGCGGTGGTCGTGCCGTTGGCCTGGGCCCAGGCGCCGTTGAAGGCCAGGACCTGACCCGTTTCCCAGACCAGGGCCGCAGGTTCCGCCATGGCGTCCAGCATGTCCACGGCCACGTCGCTGGACGGCTTGACTGTCTCGGCGCGACGGAAACCGAACAGGCCGATCAGGGCGATCAGGCCCGCCGTCACGATCAGCATCATGCCCGGCGCCGACATCGGATTGGCCTTGAAGGCCGGATAGGCCAGGGCGGCGACCGCCACGACGACGCCGAACGCCGCTGCGACGGCGAGCAGGTCGAACGGAAGACGACGGGTAGACTTCATGCGGCCTCGCGAATCACTGGTCTGAATCATACCCCCAAAACCGATGCGGGGCCTTAAGGGGTCTTACCGGCGCTTACGGGACTGGAAGACGAAGCCGATGATCTTGGCGGCAGCCTCGAAATGCTCCTTGGGGATCACTTCGTCCACATCGACCGAGGCGTAGAGCGCCCGCGCCAGGGGCACGTTCTCGACGATCGGCACGTCGTGCTCCTTGGCCACCTCGCGGATGCGCAGAGCCAGGGCGTCGACGCCCTTGGCCACGCAGACCGGCGCCCCGTCCCCCTGGCTCGGCTCATAGCGCAGGGCCACCGAATAGTGGGTCGGGTTGGTGACGATGACTGTGGCGTTGGGCACATTGGCCATCATCCGCTGGCGGCTGCGTTGCATGCGGATCTGCTTCAGCTTGGCCTTGACGTGAGGATCGCCTTCCGACTGCTTGTAGTCTTCCTTCAGCTCTTCCTTCGTCATGCGCATCCGCTTGGCGAAGCGCATCTTCTGCCAGATGAAGTCCGCGCCGGCGGTGGCGCCCAGCAGGATGATGGCCGCCACGAACAGGGCCTGGCTCATGTCCCGCGCCAGCGGCAGAAGCGCCGCCGGGCTCAGGGTCACCATGTTTTCGAATTCGCGGGTGTGGGGCTTCAGCACCATCCAGCAGACGACGCAGACGGCGACCAGCTTGAGGAAGGTCTTCACGAACTGCATCAGGCCGTCGACGCCGAAAATCCGTTTGAACCCCGACAACGGGTTCACCATCGACCACTGGGGCTTCAGCTTTTCCGCGGTGAAGATCAGGCCCGACTGGGCCAGATGACCGCCCGCCCCGCCCAGTATGGTCGCCAGCATGACGGCGCCAAGAAAGGGGGCCATGGCCCAAAGGGCCTTGGCCAGGATCTGATTTCCCGCCCCGGAATCCAGCATGCCCAACATTTCGTGCGGCTGGGCGATGAAGGGCAGCAGCTGTTCCGCCATCGAGCCGGAGAACCAGCCCCCGGCGCCCAGAACCACGGCGGCGGCGCCTGCGAGCGCCAGGACCTGACCGACATCCTGGGATTTGGCGACGTCGCCCTTCTTTCGCGCCTCCTCGAGTTTTCGCGGGGTGGCGTCTTCGGTTTTCGACTCGGGGTCGGTGTCGTCAGCCACCCGCCCCTCCCCCGAAGGCGCCGGCCGCAAACATCTCGGCGAGACGGCGGTAGCGGTCGATGAAGACGGTGCCCAGAGCCCCCAGGCTCAGCGCGAAAATGGACAGGCCCAGGATAACGCTGAGCGGCGCGGCGGCGAAATAGACCTGGAAGGCCGGCATGACCCGCGCGACCAGGCCAGAAGCGACGTTGAAGATCAGGGCGAAGACCAGGACCGGCGCCGACAGCTGCACCCCCAGAAGGAAGCTCTCCCCCAGGGTCCGCACCGCCATCTCGGCGAAGTCGCCCATGATCAGGGGCTTGGCGGGGGCGATCAGCTGATAGGAGCCGACCATGCCGGCGATGAAGAGATGGTCGGTGTTGGTGGCGAAGATCAGGGTCACCCCGAACAGCATCAGGAAGGAGGCGATGGTCGACCCGGGCTGGGCCTGAAGGGGGTTGGCCGTCTGGGCGAAGCTGAGGGTGGTCTGCAGCGAGACGATTTCGCCCGCCGTGGTCAGGGCCGTCAGGAATATTCGCAGCAGCATGCCGATCATCAGGCCGACGACCACCTCGCGCAACACCCATCCCGCCATGCCGCCCAGGGTCTCGGGCAGGCCGGGCAGGGTCTGACGCACCACGGGCCAAAGGGCCAGGCTTATGACCAGGCCCAGGGACAGGCGCACCCGCGCAGGCACATAGGTTTCGCCGAAGCCGGGGATCAGCATCAGGATCGCCCCGATCCGGGCGAAGATCAGCCCGCCGGCCCAGACCTGATCGGCGGTGGCGTAGGCCTCCACCCGTCTACATGCCTGCGATACGGGCCGCGATCTGGCGCATGAAACCGCCCAGCAGGGCGCCCATCAGCGGCAGGAAGAGCAGCAGGGAAACGAAGATGGCGATGATCTTGGGCGCATAGATCAGCGTCTGTTCCTGAATCTGGGTCAGGGCCTGAAACAGGCCGATCACCACGCCGACGACCAGTCCGACCAGCAGGACCGGCAGGCACAGCTGGATCGTCAGCCAGATGGCGTCGCGCCCCACATCCAGAACTTCCGCGCCGTTCATCGCCAACAGGCTCCCGCAAATCAGTCGGCAGAAAATGCCGGGAGGATGGTTAACGGGAAGATAACCCTACCGACAGGACGCGTCCGGGGCGGGCGTGAAACCTCGGCGGTCGAGTCAGTCCAGCGGCTGCGGCCGGGTGACTACGGGCGCGTCCGGATCCGTCGGGGTCTGACGCGCCGGGGTGGGCGCGGGCGCGACGATGATCTGGGGCGGCGGCGCCTCCACCGCCACGGGCTGGGACGGCGCCACGGGCGTGGAGGCGGGCGCGGCCGTCACGGCAGCCGGCGTACGGTTCGGGGCGCCGGTCGCGCCGGCGTCGGACCGCGCCGCGGCCGGGGCGGAGGGCTCGGGGCGGTCTGGCGTGGCCGTTGCGGGCGCTGTGTCGTCCGGCGTGGGCTCCGCCGTCGCGGCGGAAGCCGGGGCGTCTTCGACCGGCGCCGGTGCGACGGGCGATTCTGCGGCGTTCGATAAGGGCGCGGCCGGCTCGGCGATCGCGGCGGGTTCGGGCGTCGATCTCAGCGCGAACCACAGGCCCCCGCCGACGATCACCGCCGCCGCAGCCCCGAAAGCCAGGTAGGCGGGCAGGCGCGACCCGGTCCGGCGAGAGACACGGGGCGAGACCTTAGTCTCGGCGGACGAGGGGGCGGCCGCAGCCGGCGCCGGCGTGGTCTCGGCGGCCTGGGCAAGGGGGGCTTCCAGCGAAGTTTGAGCCGTCGGCCCCGGCTCAGGCGCCGGGGTTGGCGCGGGCGGGGTCGGCAGCGAAGCCGTTGCGGGTCGGGCCTGGGGAATCAGGGAGCCGCTCAGGATCGCCGCGTTGGGACGGGGGGCGAGGCGCGGCTGAGGCCGGTCCTGTCCGGCCGCCTCCGTCGCAGCGGGCCTCTGACCCAGGAGCGTCTTGCGCAGCGGGCGATCCGGGATACGGTCCAGCGGATTGGGTGCGACCGGGACCGGGCCGACGTGGAAGGTGACGGCGGGCATCCGGCCCCAGGTCACCTGTTTGCGCTGGAACGGCTCCGGCGCAGACCCAGGCGTCTTGGGCTCGGCGGGGACGGGCGGACTCTTGGCGTCGTCGGACATGGTGATCTACTCGCAGGCGATCTGGCCGGTTTCGTGACCGGCCTGCCGTCAGGCCTTCAGCCGATAGCCGGTCTTGAACATCCACATGACCACGGCCAGGCACAGGGCGAAGAAGCCCAGGGTCGCCGCCACGCTGATCCCGATGGCCACGTCGCCTTCGCCGTAGAAGGTCCAGCGGAAGCCCGAGATCAGATAGACCACCGGGTTGAACAGGGCGACCGTACGCCAGCCCTCCGGCAGCATGTCGATGGAGTAGAAGGAGCCGCCCAGGAAGGTCAGGGGCGTGACGATCAGCATGGGGATGAAGTTCAGCTGTTCGAAACTGCCGGCCCAGATGCCGATGGCGAAGCCGAACAGGCTGAAGGTCACCGAGATCAGCACCAGCATGGCCAGCATCATGACCGGGTGCAGCACCTGCAGGGGCACGAACAGGGCCGCCGTCGCCAGGATGATCAGGCCCAGCACCGCCGACTTGGTCGCCGCTGCCCCGACATAGGCGATCACCACCTCCAGCGACGACACGGGCGCCGACAGGATCTCGTAGATGGTGCCGGTGAACTTGGGGAAATAGATGCCGAAGGAGGCGTTGAAGATCGACTGGGTGAACAGGCTGAGCATGATCAGGCCCGGCACGATGAAGGCGCCGTAGGCGACCCCGTCCACCGACTCCATCCGACCGCCGATGGCGCTGCCGAAGACGACGAAATAGAGGGCGGTGGTGATCACCGGCGTGACCACGCTCTGCCACAGGGTCCGAAGCGCCCGCGCCATCTCGAACCGATAGATGGCCCAGACGCCGTATCCGTTGAAGGTCATCAGGCGGCCTCTCCGTCGCGATGGACCAGGCTGACGAAGATGTCTTCCAGCGAGCTCTGGCGGGTGTTCAGATCCTTGAAGCCGATCTCCAGCCGCTCCAGCCGCCGGATCAGCGAGGGCACGCCCGTGTCGTCGGCGTTGGCGTCAAAGCTGTACTCCAGCTCGCTTCCGTCCAGGCTCAGGCTCAGATCCCAGTCCGACAGGTCGGCGGGCAGAGCGGCCAGGGGTTCTAGCAGGTTCAGGGTCAGGGTCTTCTTGCCCAACTTCTTCATCAGGGCGGTCTTTTCCTCGACCAGGATCAGCTCGCCCTTCAGGATCACCCCCACCCGGTCGGCCATCTCCTCGGCCTCCTCGATATAGTGGGTGGTCAGGATGATGGTGACGCCGCGCTCGCGCAGCTTGCGCACCATGGCCCACATGTCGCGGCGCAGCTCGACGTCCACCCCGGCGGTCGGCTCGTCCAGGAACAGGATGTCCGGCTCGTGGCTCAGGGCCTTGGCGATCATCACCCGCCGCTTCATCCCGCCTGACAGGGTCATGATCTTGGCGTCGCGCTTGTCCCACAGCGACAGGTCTTTCAGGATCTGTTCGATCAGGGCGGGGTTCCCCGGCTTGCCGAACAGGCCCCGGCTGAAGGTGACGGTGGCCAGTACGGTCTCGAAGGCGTCGGTGGTCAGCTCCTGCGGCACCAGACCGATCTTGGTGCGGGCGGCGCGGAAATCCTTGCGGATGTCGTGACCGTCGGCGACCACCGTCCCCGTGGTGGCGGTGACGATGCCGCACACAATGGAGATGAGGGTGGTCTTGCCCGCTCCGTTCGGCCCCAGCAGGGCGAAGATCTCGCCCTTCTCTATGGTCAGGTCGACGCGTTTCAGCGCCTGATGGCCCGACTTGTAGGTCTTGGTCAGGCCTTCGATCTCGATAACCGGCATGGACGCTCCGTAATCCCAGACGGTGGCGTCCGGCGTCGTGGCGCGAATATGGCGTCTCGCCGATCCGGCTCAAGGGGCGTCGCGAGAGAAGCCGTTGTTAACGGAAAACGGGCAGGGTGGGGTTTCTTCGTCGATCGCAGACGGGAGCGTCCCTTGTCCTCGCTGTCCGCCGCCCATCGCGCCGCGCTTCAGGCGGTGGTTCAGGCCGCGCCGGACGCCGCCCTGGCGCGGCTGGGCGAGGCCGTGCCCGCTCTCGGCGGAAGCAAGGCCGCCGAGCTGGCGGTCATGATCGTCCAGGAGGGGCGCGACCGCGCGCGGCGCGACACCGCCTTCGCCCCCCTGTTGCCCCTGTTCCGGCCGCGCGCCGATGCGACCCCGGCCCTGGTCTTTCCCGCCTCCCTGCTGGCGCGAATCTGGCGCGAGGCCAGAAAGGATGAAGAGGCCTTCCTGGCCCTGCTGGACGGCGCCGGACCCGGCCCGGGCGAATGGACCCTGGTCGCCGACCGCCTGTGCGCCCACGCCGCCGCCGTTCTGAGAGATCGACCCGAGGACGTTTGGCCCGATTATCGAAAGCCGTCCGTCGGGGCGCCGCCCGTCACGCCGACCGAGCTGGCCGGCTGTTTCGACCTGGTCCCCCTGGCGCGCGGGGCCCTGCCGCGCCTGCCGGCCTGGCTGGAACGGCCCGACGACACTCAGCTGGCGGGGCTCAGGCTGCTGATCCAGGACGCCATGGCGGTTTCGCCCGAGGGCGGGCGGCGGATGGTCGACATCCTGTTCGCCCATGTCGTCGACGCCGAGCGGATGCTGCGGATCGTGACCCGGACCAGCCGGCTGGCGGACAGCGAGTTCATTCTCAGTCACTCCGACATGGGCATCTTCGTCGAGCGTCTGCTGGAGGCGGTGCAGACGCGCAGCCAGAGGATCGCGGCGGCCCGACCGCTTCAGGGCGAGGCGGCCATGGCTGAGGTCGTGGCCGACATCGCCTGGTGCGCCGCCGTCCTGGCCGAGATGGACCTGACCCTGCAGATCCGCCCCGGCTCGCCCTGGGGCCGGACCGCGCGCATGGCGCGGATCCAGGTGGCGGGCCAGCTTTCCGGCCTGATGAAATCCACCGCCGCCGCCGTCCATGCCGCCCTGCCGATGAAGCGCCAGGTCATCACCGGCCGTATGACCCGCATGTCCCCCTGGCTGGAGGCGCCGGCCACCGGCGAGGCGGTCGAGACCGCCGCCGCCCTCCTGTCCGCCCTGGTCGGTCTGCGCGGGGCGGCCCAGACCTTCGGCTGCGAGGCGGATCGATCGGCGCTGAAGCTGGATCTGACCGACTATCTGTCCACCTGGGCCAACGAGGCCCTGGACAGCATCGGCGACGGCGAGGCGCCGGAAGCGGACGGGGCGCTGCGGTTGGTCGGGATGGCGGCGCGCTTCCTGACCCTGATTGACGCGCTGGAGGCGGCGCGGGCGGTGCGACGACGCGCCGCCTCGGCGGAGGCCCTGCTGGCGACGCGAGGGGCCTCGCCCGGCGTCGCTTGATGCGATAGACGGCGGGGATGATCGTCTTCTGGATCCTGACCGGCCTTGTGGCGGCGATGGCCGGCCTGCTGGTGCTGACCGGGGCCCGGCTTGGGTCGGACGCGTCCGCCGGCGTCGAAGACACGATCGGCGGTCGGGAGCTCGAAGAACTGGACCGGCTGAAGGCGCGCGGCCTGCTGGACGAGGCGGCCTGGGCCGGCGCGCGGGCCGAGGCGGCGCGGCGACTTCTGGCGGGGGAGACGACGCCGGCGCCGGCGGTCGGTCGTCATGATCGCCTCTGGGTTCTGGGCGGGATCGCGGTCGCGTCGGCCGGGGCCCTGGCCCTCTATGTCGCGACGGGGGCGCCGGGCGCGCCGGACCAGGCCTATGAAAGGCGCGTCGATCAGTGGGCCTCGGAACTCGATACCCTGCAGCCGGCCCAGCTGGCGGCGGTGACGGCCCGCGTCGCGCGCGACAATCCCGAAGATCGCCAGGCCCTGGCCATGCTGGGCGCCGCCCGCTTCGCCGCAGACGATCCCCTGGGCGCGGCCTCGGCCTTCCGCCGGCTGATCGAACTGGAGCCGACCGACGCCCAGGCTTGGGCGCGGCTGGGCGAAAGCCTGGTGCGGGCCAACGACGGCCGGATCGGCGGCGACGCCGAGGCCGCCTTCCGCGAGGCCGTCCGTCTGGATCCGGGCCAGCTGGGCGCGCGCTTCTTCCTGGGCCAGGCCGCGCTGGAGCGGGGCGACGCCGCTGCGACGCGGGCCATGTGGACGCCGCTGATCGCCGCCCTCGATCCGGCCGATCCGCGCCGCCAGGATCTGGAACGCCGCCTGCCGAGGGCGGAATGACCCGTTGGCGCGGGGCGCCGGCCTCTGTAGACGGAAAGAAAAATCCGTCGGGGAGCGGGACCGCTAAGTCATGAGTTGGCTGCCGAAATCGCCGAAGGCGCGCCGTCGCCTGTGGGTCGTCGCCGCCGTGGCGCCCATCCTGGCCCTGGCGGTCGGCCTGTCGCTGTGGGCCATGCAGGACAGCGTCACCTTCTTCTATTCTCCGTCCGAAGCCACGGCCGACAAGGCGCCGGAAGGCCGCAACATCCGGTTGGGCGGTCTGGTCGAGACCGGCAGCGTGCGGAAGTCCGGCGACGGCCTGGTGGTCTTCACTGTCACCGACAATGTCGCGACGACCCAGGTCCAGTATCACGGCGACCTGCCCGACCTGTTCCGCGAGGGGCAGGGGATCGTGGCGCAAGGGGCGTTCGGCGCCGACCGCGTCTTCCACGCCAGCCAGGTCCTGGCCAAGCACGACGAAAACTACATGCCGCGCGAGGTCGCCGACCGGATCAAGGCCAAGGGCGAATGGCGGCCCGAGGCGACGAGCGTGCGCTCAAGTCGGCCGCAGGCCGATAGCGCGACAAAAATCCTATGATTGTGGAACTGGGGGCTTTCGCCCTGGCCTTGGCCCTGGCCCTGTCGATCCTGCAGACAGGCCTGTCCGCCGCAGGGCGCTGGCGGCGCAGTCCGGTGCTGGCCGGTGCGGCCCAGGGCGCGGCCCTGGCGGCGGCGGGCGCCGTTGCGGTCAGTTTCGCGATGCTGATCTACGCCTTCGTGGTCTCCGACTTCTCGGTCTCGAACGTCGCGGCCAACAGCCACACCGACAAGCCGATGCTGTACAAGGTCGCCGGCGCCTGGGGCAGTCACGAGGGCTCGCTCTTGCTGTGGTGCCTGGTCCTGACCGTCTTCGGCGGCGCCCTGGCCCGCGCGCGCGGCCTGCCGTTCGGGCTGAAGGCCTCGGCCGTGGCGGTGCAGGGCGCGCTTGGGTCGCTTTTTCTGGCCTTCGCCGTCTTCACCTCCAGCCCCTTCACCCGCCTGGACCCGGCGCCCTTCCAGGGGGCGTCGCTGAACCCCCTGCTTCAGGACCCGGCCCTGGCCGTCCATCCGCCGCTGCTCTACGCCGGCTATGTCGGCTTCTCCGTCTGCTTCTCCCTGGCGGTCGCGGCCCTGGTCGAGGGGCTGGCGCAGACCGCCTTCTGGCCCGCCTGGGGTCGGTGGGTGCGCCCCTGGGCTTTGGCCAGCTGGGCCTTTCTGACGGTCGGCATCACCCTGGGCTCCTTCTGGGCCTATTACGAGCTGGGCTGGGGCGGCTGGTGGTTCTGGGATCCGGTCGAGAACGCCAGCTTCATGCCCTGGCTGGCCGGCGCGGCCCTGCTGCACAGCGCGGTGGTGACCGAGCGGCGCGGAGCTCTGGCGGGATGGACCGTCTTTCTGGCCCTCCTGGCCTTCAGCTTCTCCATGCTGGGCGCCTTCCTGGTGCGCTCCGGCGTCCTGACCAGCGTCCACGCCTTCGCCGTCGATCCCCAGCGGGGTCTGATGCTGCTGGCCATCCTCGGGGTCGCCTCCGGCGCCGCCTTCGCCCTCTTCGCCTGGCGCGCCCCCCAGCTGAAGGGCGGCGGCCTGTTCGCCCCGGTCAGCCGCGAGGGCGCCCTGGTGCTGAACAACCTGTTCCTGACCGCGGCGGCGGCGACCGTGCTTCTGGGCACCCTCTATCCCCTGATCCTGGAGGCGGCCTCCGGCGCGACCATCTCGGTCGGCCCGCCCTATTTCGCCGCCACCTTCGTTCCCTTGATGACGGTCGCCTTCCTGATCCTGCCCGCCGGACCGCTGCTGGCGTGGAAGCGCGGCGACCTGGCCGGGGCGACGCAGAGGCTGGCGGTCGCGGCGGGCCTGTCGCTGGTCTGCGCTCTTCTGGCCTACGCCCTGTGGTCGCCGAAGAAGGCGTTGGCCGCCGCCGGGATCGGTCTGGGCGCCTGGCTGATCCTGGGCGCCTTGGTCGAGGTCGCCGAACGGACGCGGCTCTTTCGCGCCTCGACCGCCGAGACCCTGCGTCGCCTCAAGGGCCTGCCGCTGGGCGCCTGGGGCATGAGCCTGGCCCATCTGGGTCTGGGCGTCTTCATCCTGGGGGCGGTGGTCGAGACCGGCTTCAAGGCCGAGGCCGCCCGCGCGCTGACCTTGGGCCAGAGCGTCTCCGCCGGCCCCTGGACCGTCACCCTGGATCAGGTGCGGGTGGTCGAAGGCCCCAACTATCTGGCCGAACAGGGCCGGCTGACCGTGCGGCCCTCCAACGACCGGGGCCG
>Ga0208958_1000884_pt1 | contig 33249 bp, 38 predicted proteins | sample RifOxyB1_FD_184032 | JGI IMG/M metagenome (GOLD analysis project Ga0208958, IMG submission 184032) | Soil microbial communities from Rifle, Colorado - Rifle Oxygen_injection B1 (SPAdes) | ecosystem: Environmental > Terrestrial > Deep subsurface > Rock core/Sediment | place: Rifle, Colorado...
TGTTGTACCCTTTGCACTTTCTTCCTGCAGAGTGATAAATCCAGAAATATCGTTGTCCGTGTGATTTTGAACATACGCGGAAATCTGCGCGGTATCACCTTTTCGAAGCAGGTTTGGCAAGATCGGACGCACAACAACCGCCTTCGTTACTCGCACCTCCTCATATGACTCACCCACCGCTGTCTGGGTCGTAGCACCAATTCCAGAAATCACCCAAGTTGTAAGGTTGTCTGGAAGTAAAACCGAGATCGATGCTCGACCAGAATCATCCGTTCGCACCGCGGGATTCCAATATGCGACATCTTTAAAAACCTCGCGCGCACCATCACCTTTTTGGTTATGCACCCAAAAGCCATTCGCAAAAAACGTTTGCTCTTTCGCCACAGACAGGTTATATACCGTTTGCGGTTTTTTCAACCACTCAATCGAACGAACCTCAACTTCCGACCCATCCTCCGCAGTCAACATATCGCCAATTTGCATGTAGGTTGCCTCTTGCCACAGATCATTCACGCGAAGCACATGTTCTGGAGTAAGCGAAAGCGTGCCATTAATAACAAACACACCATCAACCTCAACTTTATGTGTGCCATTCACTTTTGCTTTGATCGTTTTTCCAAACTCGTTTCGTGTCAAAATGGTATCGCCCGATCGAATATTTTGAATTACTTTTGTTGATCCGTCAGCCATTCGAACTTGCGTATCGGCGACAAAACATCCGCCACCTCGCTCTGCACCGTATGATCCAAGATTCTCCATTGAATGTCGTTGGATGGTATCCAAATATCGCTTTCTCCAAAAACGTTCGAAGATGGTGTCATACCTATTCGAGCTTGCGAGTTGAAAAAGCGCTTTGTCGACAAACCACACCGCCGTTTCGGCAGAAACTGGATTCCCTTTTCCATCGGTTGTCGAAACTTGAATTGTTGCGGTTTCACCGGGCCCATACACCTCTTTGTCCGGAGTGAGTTTGACAATCATGTTTTTCGTTTCGGTTGAAACAAGAATTTCTTGTGTTGAATCAATCAACGTATCTTGATTCAGTCGCACTGCACGCGCATAAATATTCGGAGCATCATCTTCCAGAATTTGCTCTTGAATCTCTGCTTGACCATTTTCAATTGTCACCACGCGCCATCGAGAAACACGACCGCGTTCATACGACAAAAGCATTTGATGTGTTTGCGTTTTTTCGTCACTTGTGATCAATATATTTGCAGTTTCACCTACCTCATATTTTTCTTTATCAAGCGAAATTTGAACAGACGGCGGTGTGTACTCGTACATACTCGCATATGAATTTCTTGAAACGTGGAGTGAAAATTCTTGTGAAGCGATGTTCTGTTTTTTATCTTCATATGAAACCTGAATCTTATAGTTCCCTTCTTTTTCTGTTGGAACTGATACAGAAAACACCCCCTGAGCATCGGCATAGACTGTCTGTTTTTCGTAGGATTCTTTATCTTGCTCATATATGGTGCGGGTACTATCTGGACTTGGTTTAGAAATCCAAGATGTTCGTTCCATTGTTATCTCAACGGGCGTATCTTGAACGGAATCGCTTCGTAATGGGTGAAGTTGAAATGTGAGCGTGGTAGGTGCATTTTTTTGTACGACCCAGACATGATCGGTTCGTTCGAGCACAAATGAAGATGCAAGCATGAACGCATTCACCGCATCAGAGGTCATGTTTCCAGAGGAATCTTTGTACGAAACGGTTGCCGTAACAAGACTATGATGTCGCATATCGGAGTAAGCGGTTGTGTCAAGCTCAATCACACCGTTTCCGTTTTTATCAAGTAGCACCTCCCCCTCTTTCAACGTCTTATCATCCCATCCGTAGTATCGATAAAGATCGGGATTCTGTGTTCCAGAAAGATGAGAAATGTACCCCAAATCTGAAGCTTTCACAGTGTATGCAACATTCACATCAGCAAGAGGTTCTCCAGAAAAATACGATCCTTTTACTGAAAAAAGAACAGGTTCACCTTTAACAAAGGTGTCGGTTTTTCGAGAAATCTCGACAAGATATTCAGGCTTACGATACGCCGCCACCGTAAACGATGCAGATGTTGATTCTCCATTCACCAACAATTGAAGATAAAAATATTCTGTATCAATCTCTGTTGGCAACACGAATGATCCATCAATAGATCCTGTTGGTGAAAGTGAGATTTTTTGTGTTTCGATTGCATCTTCTTCTCCATATCCATCTTGCAATGTGACCGTCGCAACTCCAGATGGAATCGTGTACCGCGCATCATCATCATTTCGAACAAACGCCTTGAAATATACCTTATCGCCAGGTTGGTAAATTGGGCGATCGGTAAAGAAATAAAATTTTGAAGCGTTGTCATAGTCCTCAAACGCGTTGTAGTTCCAAGAATTCAATGAGCTTAACTGCAATGGAAGCAATGCAACGCGACCCGCACTTCGCACAAGTGCAATATCAGCATCAGCGTGAATTGGAGTTGTTGCAACACCATCAGTATTCACCGTCGCGGAAGAAATTTCACGATACGTATTTTGTAATGCGTACACGGACAACGACGCATCTTGTATCGACATTCCTGTGTTTAAATCTTGCGCCCAAATAACAAACTCCCCCTTCCCCTCTTTTGCAATCACACCGAGCGAGGTACGAAGAACAATCGCCTGTGCGTGAGACGCGTCCTTTTGCGCTTCCACATCAACAAGATACATTCCTTCTTTTTCAAGAGGAAGCGAAACTACCGCCTGATCTTCGCGATTGGAGTTCCAAGAAAACTCGGAGAATTGAAACGACGCGAGCTGTTCTTTCCCCGTTGTGTTCAGTTCACGAGAAGTTTGCACTTGTTTTCCATTTTCTGTTTCTTTGTATCGTAAAAACTCAAGAAGATCACGTTCAGAAATCGCGAACACAGAAATTCTTACATCAGAATCAAGAACGAGTTTTCCTTTTATTTTCACTTCAGAAGGATCCGATGGTGCTAGACTAAACACTCCTCCACCCACACCATCCGCAGATGATTTTGAGATCGAAAGCCACGGACTAGGCGCTTTTGGTTGCTCGGCACTTGGATTCGGGACAGAGTACGAATTATTTTCAGAATCTTCACTCTCGTTGGGTGTTTGTGTTGGCGGGATGAAAAAAAGAACAATCAATCCAACTGAAAACAAGAGAAGAAACTTCCACGATCGAGGAGTAAATAACGCGTGAATTGAAGAAAAGAATCTACGAAAACTCTGCATCTTACAATTCTATACCCTACGATTCGGTTTCAATAGATATCGATTTGCAACATCCTCAACAACCCACCCCTGTTCTAACAGTTGCGCGCGCAAGCGATCAGCCAACTCAAAATTCCGCTGAACGCGCGCCTGCTGGCGCGCTTCCGCCAACGCGCGGACATCCTCAGGAATAGATTGCTCTACCTGTTTTTGCGCGTGTTGTTGTAGTTCTTTTCGCTTTTTTGCATATGCAACACAATCCAGTCCAAGAACCTCATTAAAATCGCGAATCAAATCGAATTTATCCATCGAAGGAATGTTGCTCTTCGCAACTTCCCACAGCACCGCAAGCGCTTCTGCAGAATGAAGATCATGGAATAACGCCTCCTCAAACCGCGAGCGATACAAATCAATCTGCGCGAGTTTTTCCTCCGAAAGATCTGATCGTGATGTATCTGATTCCCAATGTAAAATCAAGTCCGCGAGCCGATCCAGCGACGCTTGCGCACCGCGCAACGCTTCCCATGTAAAATTCTGCTCATCGCGATAATGCGACCCTAAGAATAACAACCGCAACGCCTCAGGAGAAAATCCCTTCGCGATCACGTCATCGATGGTGTAAAAATTTCCCAAAGACTTACTCATCTTTTGATTATCAACGCGCAAAAAATTGTGATGCACCCAATACTTCACAAACGGAGATTTCCCCGTTGCGCATTCGCTTTGCACAATCTCGTTTGTGTGATGCACGGCGACATGATCGATTCCACCCGTGTGAATCTCAAATTGATCTCCCAAATACTTCGAACTCATCGCTGAACATTCGATATGCCACCCAGGAAATCCTTTCCCCCAAGGCGACTCCCACTCCATTTGCCGCGATTGATCTTTTGGAGAAAACTTCCACAATGCAAAATCGTCTGCGTGTTTTTTTCCAACCGTTTCTTCAATGCGTTGCACTACCTCACGATCCGCCGAAGAACCAGAAAGTGCATAATATCGAGAAAAAGTTGAGGTATCAAAATACACTCCATCCTCAATCACATACGTGTGTCCATTTTTTTCGAGCTTCTGAATCATCTCGATTTGTTCGGAAATATGATCGGTTGCACGGCAAGAAACGTCGGGGCGTTGCACATGAACTGCATCCAACGATTTCCAAAAAAACGCTTCAAACTCGTGCGCAAGATCCCACACACTTTTTTGATATTTCCGCGCGCCTTTTTCCATCTTGTCTTCACCGTCATCCGCATCAGAAACGAGGTGTCCGACGTCTGTGATATTCATTACATGCGTCACTTGAAAACCCGCCCGCTTTAAAATCCGAACCAAAAGATCATCAAACACATATTTTCGAAGATGACCAATGTGTGTAAAGTCGTACACGGTTGGACCACAGGTGTAGATCCCCAGTTTTGGCGGCGAAATCGCGACAACTTCTTCCAATTGATGTGAAAATGAATTGTACAGGGTCATGCTCACCCCGCTCCCCAAGCCCCAGATTTTTCTTTATTCTGTTGCGCTTGCACCAGTTTTGCACCAAAATCCGCACGCTTCTGATGATCAAGTTGCTGAATCTGCATTTTCTTTTGTTGATCCGCAAGTGCGAGTTTTTGTTTTCGTTCTTGCTCGGCAACGGCTTTCTGTTGTTGAAACTGCGCCTGAGAAGCTTGCATACGCTGTCGTTGTGCAACTATTTGTTGTTGACGTTTCGCTTGATCTTGTTTTTGCAGTTGTTCAAGTTGCGCCTGTTGCATCATTTTTTGCTGATCACTCATGCCACCGCCACCTTGCTCAAGGTTCTTCATCCCCTGTTCCGCACCGCCTGCGCCACCACCAGGACCCGCTTTTCCACCAAGCAACTCCTCCAAAATATCCAGAGGATTCACCGAACCCGCCGCCTTCCCAGCCTGTTGAACGGCTTGCTTCCCAACACCACCAAGTTGCGATGTCACATCGCCAGCAATTTGTTTTAGATCATCACCAAGTCCCATAGGCACAAGTATAACAGAGAAAAAATTACTCTGTCATTCCTCAATTTCTTCAACAACTTTTTTGAGTCGCGAAATTCGCGGACGCGCAATTTTTTTACGACGTGCCACCGCCGACTCCACTTTTTCGAAGACACGATAAAACGACTGATACAAATTCTGACCCATCTCCTTGAACGCCACACGCTTATGTTGCACATCCGCAACCAGCTCGACCACCACCTCGCTGGTTGAAGATTTTTTGCGTTGCGCGCGCGACACGATCACTTCTATTCGTTGCATCGATGATTGAGATATCTTCTGCAATTTTTCCAGTTTTGTAATTACAAATGCTTTGACTGCATCGGGAATCGCGTGCTTTTTCGAAACAAATTGAACCTGCATTCATTTCCTTTCGCTACGCAATGAGTACGTCGACTGCCCGCGCACAAAAAAACACCCGCGGAAAGGTGTTAAAAAGTATGATGAATACACATCACCCTCGGTTATACAAGATTTATTGACAGAGTGCAAGGTGGGCGTACTCTTTGAAACGGCTCCTACTCCCCCATCTTCCTTCGCCCCTCGAGGGCACGACTTAAAGTCAGGCCGTCGGCATACTCAATATCCGCGCCAATCGGAAGTCCGTGACCAATACGACTCACGGTACCGCGAAAATCCTTTTGCAAAAGCAACTGTTGAATGTACAACGCCGTCGACTCACCTTCCATGGTTGGATTTGTGGCAATAATGATTTCATCAATACCTTCAAGCCGTTTTGAGATATCCAAAAGATACAACTGCTCGGGACCAATGTTGTTTAGTGGCGCAATTGCTCCATGCAACACGTGATATACCCCATGAAAACTCCCCGCGCGTTCAATCGCGAGCGCGTCGAGTGGTTGCTCCACAACGCACATCTGCGTTTGATCGCGTGATTCATCAGCACAAATGGAACACAGCGTGGATTCGCTCACCAAATGGCACTGCTCACACAACACCACACGCGTTTTCATCTCGATCAGCGCATCCGCAAATCCGCGGATCACCGGCTCCGGAACGTGAAGTAAATAAAACACAATGCGTTGCGCGGACTTTGGGCCAATTCCCGGCAGACGCTCAAACTGCTCGATTAATGTTTGTAATGGTTTTGGAAGTCGTAGCATGCGCGATTTCTACTCTGATTTTTCGTCTGAGTTTTCAATAAACAGGTGTTCAAGAAATTCCTTGAGTGCATCAATTGAGGTTACGTGAAACACTTGTGCGCCCGCCATTTTCGCAGCCTCCACACGTTCGATGGAATCATCGACAAACACCAAATCACCCGTTTGAACATTCAGATCACTTGCAATCCACCGATATGCTTCGGGATCGTTTTTGAGATATCCAATGTCTGTGGATTCGTACACTTTGTCAAAAAGCTCGGTTACCGTTTCATATACGTTCGCGAGTTGATAGTTCGTTCCCTCGGTGAAAAGAAAGATTTCATGATGATCCGCGATTTTTTGGTACAGCTCAACGAGATCCGCACGCAACGCGCCCGCACCCATATCAAAAATGACGCCATTAAAATCCGAGATCAGTTTCAACTGAATGTTTTTTGCCATATTAAAACCTCAATCTCTTACGCGAACAAGTTATTCTTGTCCGCCACCCATAAGACCCGCGAGACCACCACTCATTTCTTGAAGTTTTTTCGCAGCGAGTTCTTGAGATTTTTTAATTGCTTTGTTCAATATATTGACCGCATCTTCGCTTGAAATCCCTTGAACAGAAAAATGTTTGATTTTTTGATCTCCTGAGATCACAACGCGAATGTCACCTTCTTCAACAACAATTTCCTCACCGGAGAGTTGCTGTTGCATCTTCATCGCTTGCTGTCGCAGTTGATTCAAATCTCCGAGTTTGTTAAATAAATTAGCCATACTCCTCCTTATAAACCTTCTACAATGAATTGGCAGACTTATGCGAGTATATCATACGAATATCTCTTCCGCCGATGTAACGAGGTCTGAGTTTTGTTCAACCGTCGGTGACGTTTCAACTGATTTTTCGCGCATTTTTTCAATGATTTCAACGCGGACTTGAAATCGATCGAGCTGAAAAAGATCGCACAGGGTTTTCTCAAGTAACGACCGATGTTTTTCTGTTTCGATTTGTTCTTTATGAAATGCATAGAACGATGCTAGAAAGCACGTGCCATCTTCCACACGGTCAACCTTGGTTGACCGCAGTAATCCCTCGAGCGTGCTGTTCGACGCTTTAATGATTTTCATAATCTCTTTCCAGCGTAGTTGAATCTCTGCGGTAACAGGATAGTTTTGTTCTTTTTCAACAACCGGTGGTTTTACGGGTCGCTCAACAGTTTTTTCTACAGGAACTTTTTCGATTGATTTTTTCTCTGGTGTGATTTTTTCTTCCACCAGTTCTTTTTTTTGCACGAAGACTTCACTAGAACCCATACACCATTCGATACACGAAACCTCAAAAGGGATTGATGTATCAGGCAGTCCTATTGGCATTGGAACAACAATCACTCGAAGAAGCTCCGCCAACGTTCTTCTTTTCTGAGCGGGACATGCGGGATCCACCATTTCTTTTCTCAGCACATCAATCACCGACCGCTGAAATGGAATCGCGTACTGCTTTGGCACCAAAGAAGTACGAAAAACTTCGAGGCAGGAGTCGAGATTTTTTTCGAGGATTGCCGAAACAAGCGTATTGGCAATCGAAAGTGTTTGTACGGTACCAACCGCTTCAATATCCTGCATCGAAACAGACTCTCTGCCCGCACTCACCTGCTCAAATAGTTTTACCGCATCTCGAAAGCTGCCCTCACTCACATCCGCAATTGCGGAGATCACACCATCCTCAACCGTTATTTTTTGTGCAGTGGCAATCTGCATCAGCATCGTTGAAATTTCATCCGAAGAAGCTTGAGAAAACTGCAACACCGTACAACGCGAAACAATCGTGGCAGGGACCTTCATAAACTCGGTTGTCGCAAGAATAAACATCGTGTGTGCGGGAGGCTCCTCAAGCAGTTTCAAAAATGCATTAAAGGCTTCCTGCGTAAACATGTGCACCTCGTCAAGAATAAAAACGGAAACGCGACCATCGGGTGGCGACATGTAGGCGCGCTCTTTTAATTCACGCACATCATCGATTCCCCGATGACTCGCGGAGTCCATCTCAACAACCGACAGCGAGGTCCCACGTTGAATTGCAACACAAGAAGAACATGTTCCACATGGATCCTGAATCGCAGAAGAAGTTGCTTTTTTTGCTGACTTTTGGTCGGTATTTTTTGTCGAGAAAAACGAGATCGACGCATTTTTCTCGCAGTTTACCGCCTTCGCGAATAATCGCGCGGTTGTGGTCTTCCCAATTCCCTTAGGCCCAGTCAGTAAAAATGCGTGAGACAAGCGACCCTCCGCAAACAACCGCTGAACATCTTCACGAATCTTCGTGTGATGAAGCGATGAAACAGTCTGAGGACGATAGTCGTGATACCAAGACATAGGGCACACTATACAACAGGATCAGTCGTGATGAAAGCCTAACAAATGAAGCATTCCATGTTCAACCAAAAAACAAATCTGATCATCGACCATCTTTCCCAACTTTCGCGCTTCGCGAACAGCCTCAGGAAAACAGACCACAATATCCCCCAAAACCGTTATTGGATCATTCACAACTAAAAGAGGAAAGTTTTTATCCAGTTGGGTGGGATCGTACTGTGGAAAAGACAACACATCCGTTATTGTTGGGTCTTGCATATATTGGGTGTGAAGCTCGCGCATTCTGCGCTCGCCAACAATGCTCACCGACACAACGCACTCAACGCGTGCATGTTCGGAAAGCACCTTCTCAACACTCGACCGGATTTTTTTGCGATCCACTCGATATCGTGATCCAACCTTTATTGAAATCTGATTCATATTTCCTCAAAAACCGCAGAAACAGAACATTACACAGAATTATTTTGTTTTATCGGCTTTTTCCATCTTCTCTCGGAACTTCATGCGCTCAATTCGCTTTGCTTGTTCTTTGCGAAGAATTGCGGGTTTTTTGTGAAACTCGCGATCTTTCACAAGGGAGGTAATATTTTCAATCATGCTAAGTTTTTTGTACCGTTTAATGACGCTATCGCTAGAATCATCTTTTCTGGCACGAACGACGATTGGCATATATTTCACCTCCTTTCAAGGGGTTCAAATATTCGTTTTCAGAAGGTGTATTGTATCACACTCCTAGATCAATGCCCTGATTTGTTTTGCAAACTCTGCGAGTTTTTCATCATCTGCTCGAGTCCCTTCTTGAGAACTCAAAAAGCCTGGGTAGGTATGAAAAAACTGAGGTTGCTTGCTTTCGATCGGCTTCCACTCGGTCATTGAGGCCGTTCCGTGCATTGGAACGAGCTTAAAATGAAGATGATCCACCCCAAATCCCTCAACAATCATGCCACATCGACCAACATCCTCAAACGCCTCAACTAATCCCCGAGCCACCTTTTTCGTCACAACAATAAGATTCTGTAGCACAGCATCTTCATTCGAAAACGCATCGGAGGGAAGATGTTCTTTTGTCGTCACAACCGCAAATCCGTCCGTGTTTGGGAAAATACTCAAAAACGCGAGGTGGCGATCGTCCTCAAAAATGCGATGACTTGGTAACTCACCTGCAATAATTTTACAAAACACACAATCTTCCATCATTTTCGATCCTTTCCTCAATTTTTCATTGATGGATTCGCCTCGTCCGCTCGTACAGATTTCAAGATTTTTTCGATTTGATCCAACGAAAGTGGCGAAGGTTTGTGTTGCGCTTTACGAGAACCGTTTAATAGCATGTGCTCTCCAGGATGGAAATACCACTGCCCGACCGCATCCTGCGCCAAAATGCGCGCATACACCGGTCGAAGCGTCCACCCTTTCACCGGAGCCAACTTGATGCGAAGATGGCCTTGTTTTGGATCACGAACGATTACCAACGGATTCCCAAGCAACTGCCCCACACGCAAAACCATTTGATTTGATGACTCGATGAACAGTGTTTTCCCATAGATCGTCTCTATTACGCGTCCTTTTTCCGCGATATCATCGGTCGCTTTCTTCCGCAACTTCAGCGACGCATACACGCCATCCAGACACTTCATCGCAAAAGCCAGCTGAGATTCGTCGTTATGTAAACCCGAAAACTCAAGCCCATGCAAAATGCCTCGCAGGGAAAACAACGGACGTTCGGTTGAAGATTCCGGCCAAAAATAATCCTCGAAATGATCATCGACCGTTACATACTCAACGATTTGTTGAAGTGCCCAGTCTTCACGAAGATGAATGTTTTCTCGAGATAAAAAATCATAAACCAGTTTGGAGGCGCATGTACGAATCATGCCACGTTCAGGTTGATGATGATCAAATGTCCCCAGACCCGTGTCCACATGAACCACATCCTCGGCTCGCACATCGTATTCTTCATACAAATGTTGACTGAGCGTTTCTCCCGCATTCACAAACGCCACCTTCGCATCCGCGAACATGTTTGCATGAAATGTTTTGAAAATCCAAATCGAGGTCACCGCGTCTAAATCAGGAGCGCGATGTGTTACAAGTACCTTTGACATGCGTTGATTGTATCATTCTTCTGGTGAATACATTACAAAAGGCGCGTCGACCCCAGCACCGCCAACCCCGCCCCAATCATTTTGGCGATCAAGTTGCTTCGTTCTTTCAAAAATACAATCGAAAAAAGAACAACCACAAGCACACTTGTCATGTTAATCGAGATCACCTGCGAAATACTTGGCGCAAGCTCAACCGATTTAAAATACGCAAAGGTTGAAAGTGCATAAATGCAAGAAAGAAGAACCATACTTGCCCATTGTCTTGCTGATAACGACCGAACAAACACGATAGTTGGTCTTAAAAAGATAATCAAGCACACAATTCCAGGAAAAAGAAAGGCAATCACCGTATACGACAATCCTTCCATTGATGAAAGAATCATCCGATCGTTCACACTCGCGATTCCGTTCACAAACGCCGCCAACAGCACCCATTTCTCACCTCCCGCGAATCCCCCCTTCAACCCACGACCATTTGAAATCAAAATTCCCAATATGATTAATCCCATACCCATCATTTGCGATCCATTCAACGATTCGTGAAGAAAAAGTCCAGCAAACATCGTCCCGAACACCGCACGAAGTGCATACAGAATTGTGAATCTCGAGGCCTCCACTTTTTGCAAACCAACATTTGCCAGATACGTAAGTATTGAAAATAAAATCGTCATCGCAACAATCGAGAACGGGACTTTTTCAATCCCTTGCAAAGAAAATGTTCCAAACGGAAGCAAAAGCGCAAACGAAACACTCCCAATCAACATTTGCAGGACAGTGCCAAAAATCTCCCCACGCACCGCAAGCGATGACAACAAATGTCGTTGAAGCGTCACGCCGAAAGCATAAAACAAAAGTGCGATGAAAATGAGGAGTTGCCAAGTGAACATAGGGTGTTGTATTCGTTATTTTTCAGTGTTGTATTTGTTTTATTGTGGGATTTGATCTATAGATCGAGCTTCCGTCCTTCAGATACAACATGTCTTGTGTTTCCCCAATTACGGTTTCTCTTTTCCCGAATACAAAAATGTTGTAAGGGGTTACTTTCGTTATTTGTAATCTCCAACATTTAGGTACATATGTTTTACACTCGTTAGTTGAGCGCTTAAAAAAGCCACATTGTTGCGGACAAAACTCTTTCATTCTTCTCCCCTCAAATAATAAGATTATACAAATGCGCTCAGCGCCTCCAGCTCGATCACCCGCACCTCACCCTCCGAGCGCTCCTTGACCTCAAGCATTTTCCCATTTCGCTCAGAAACAACCACTCGAAGCGGAATCCCGATCAAATCAGCGTCAGCGAATTTTTCGCCCGCACGCAGATCACGATCATCCCACAGCACCTCAACTCCGCGTTTTTTTAGCGATTCATACACAAACTCAGCCTGCCCACGCGCGCCCTCGCCAATATCGATCAAATGAACCGCATACGGCGCGATCTCTTTCGGCCAGACCATTCCCTTTTCATCACTCAGACACTCAACCACCGTTCCCATCACCCGAGACGGACCGATTCCGTAACATCCCATCACGGGGAACTGTTGCGCACCTTTTTCATCCAAAAACTTCACGTCAAGCCCTTCGGAAAAACGCGATCCCAATTTGAAAATATTTCCCACCTCTATCGCTTTTACCTCTTCAAGTTCGTCTCGGCGCACACCAAGCTCGGCAAGCACCTCGTCGGTCAACACTTCTTTGTTGATCGCAATATTTTTGTCTCGTTGCAGGTAAATAGTATCCTCGCCTGCATCGGAAAGCGTCTGGAACTCGTGCGAAAACTTCGCAAACACACCACCCGAAGCAAATGTGACAAAGGTGCGATCGCCAAGTCCAACACGCGAAAACACGCGAAAATACGCGTCTTTTGCTCGTTCGTAAAAGGCGTCTAGATCCGTCTGATCTACATGAAACGAGTACATATCTTTCATGAGAAACTCGCGCCCGCGCATGATGCCACTTTTCGCCCGAGCCTCGTTGCGAAACTTCGTTTGAATTTGATATGGAGCAAAAGGCAAATCCTTATATGATTGAATGTACTGTTGCGCGATTGTTGAGATCACTTCTTCATGCGACCACCCTAGCGCAAACTTTCCACCGTTGTTGAGCTCTGTTTTAAACGCGACATCCAAATTCCATCGATTCGTTTTCTCCCACAACTCTTGGGGAACGAGCGCGGAAAGCAACACCTCCTGCCCCCCGATCGCGTTCATTTCTTCGCGCACGATGTTCGAAATTTTGTTAAGCACGCGCAACCCCAAAGGTAAGAACGCGTACACCCCCGCCGACACCTGATCCACAAACCCCGCCTGTTGAAGCAAGGTTTGATTTTTCGATTCGTACTGTTTTTGAGACTTGCGCGTTCGACCAAAGAGTTGAGAATATTTCATGAGGTGATTATAGCAGAGAAAAAACCTATTTCACCAATTTAGAAAGCTTGGACTTCATGCGCGCGGCTTTATTCTTGTGAATAATGTTGCGCTTTACAGCTCGATCTAAAGAAGAAAACGCCGTTGAAAGTGACTCGGCGGTTGGGGTCGAGCGGGCCTTTTTGACCATTCCGCGCAGTGAGGTTTTCACCGAACGATTGTGCGCGCCTTTTTTGATCTGCTGGCGAAGTGCTTTGATTGCTGATTTGATGATAGGCATAGGCGTGTATTGTAACAGATGGCGCAACCCCGCTCAAGAAGGAAAAGGTTTTGCCTAGTCTCGCTTTGCAATCCTGTAACCATATCCATAGTGAGATCCACAACTAGGACATTCAGTATATTCTTCATCTTCTCGAAGCTGTTTCGCGCAACACACTGTTACCCGTGCATACCCCTCAGGTAAAATGAGAGAACCAGATGTTTCAGTTTCAATGCGTTTAACCGGATTTCGACGAACAAACTGAAATAATGCCTGTAATTCCTGGGGAATTTTTATAGTATTTGAGTTCTCTGACCATGAAACATCTGTCCAGATTGACTTCACTAAAGTAGCTGCGTTTTGAAACTTTCTACGCGCTACAGCTAGATCTGTATGAATTTCAGAAAGTAGCTCTGCTGGAAGATTTCGAATATCCACAGTATCAACCTCAGTACCAAAAACAATTGAGAGAATTCGAATGTCCTCATCCAGAATACCCTTCTCCTCAATTTTATTTCCTTTCATTGCATTCATACGAAAAAGATATGTTTGCACAAGTTGTTTTAGAAAATGATAGGGATAGAATTCATTACCAACATTTTCATGAAACGACTGTATTTGCTCCTGCAACTTCGGTTCTGTTTGCATTAAATCTAAAAGTTTTGCTAGAAGCATTGTGAGACCAGCTCTATCTGGATTTGAGGGAAAAGCATTGTACATTGCTTCGAGCTCGGGAGGTGCGAAGAGAGCAATTTTTGCATCCTCTTTCCACGTTTTTTTATCAATCGGAGGAGCTACAACTTTTATTGCGCCTTCGACATCAAAATTAGCACCATCTTCTTCAATCCAAAAAAGAATTTGCGGATAAACAATTCCGCCATAAAATCTATCTCTAAATCTTGAAAAAATCAATTCCGAGACTTCTTTAAAACGTGTTTTAGATCCTAGGACGACGACAATGTTCGAACTCGACGTTACCGAGTTCTCAATATCTCTATTATCTCGTAAAGCGTCAACATAGAGAATCTCCAATTCCGTTTGAACAAATGCGTCAAACTTATAACCACTTAGATTGTCCTTTTTCTCATCTGATAATTCATCCCGCAACTCTTTCAAAGCTAATCGAACAATGTACTGCAATATGAGTGGGTCACCACTCATAATAACGAGGTGCTGTTGCAATTTTTCAAGATCTTTTGAATCAACCATTCCCTCACTTTGCGCATGAAATAATTTAACAAGTGAACGCCCAAGTTTTGAAATTAATTCCTGATTTGACTGTTTAACATATTCTTCCCAATACAATCGTTCCTGAAGTTCTTCAGAATAATCATGAAGAAGGGAAACTGGGATTCTGTTATATCCTTTCATCAATAATTGATCCGAAGAAGCATGTGGTAGGTGAACAACTCGATTAGGGAAAGCGTCAGACCAACGTTCTGGATAATCAAATGTCATGAAGATTTTCGCTAACGGAGAAGGGGGTTGGTATTCGCACTCAGATGCGGATCCTTGCTCGGCAGATGCAGGTTTTCGAGAAAAGTATCGCATAATCAGGGTTAAAAATGAACTGACAGCTTGCCGAATTTCACCACGACTAAGATGTTCCTCAATTGTTGGCTTCTCCTGTTTTGACAACATGCGGGCTATTGTACAACCCCATGCAAGTCCTCACAATATTGTCCTAAATAGAAAAAGATAAATCTCATCTCCCAAACATGCGCATCAAGTCATTCCCTGTCGCCAACAACATGAGAACGAGTAAAAATCCAAGTCCACCCATGTTCGCGTACCCTTCCCACACTTTCCGGCGTTTTTTCCCCAGCACGCGCTCAAGCAAGACAAATATTGCGCGACCACCATCCAAAACGGGAATGGGAAAAATATTTAAAATCGCGAGATTCATCGAAATGATGCCGATAAAACTCACAGCAAGAATCCAACCCTTCGTCATCAGCCGCTCCGTTGTTGCCGTTGAAACAATGCCAATCGGTCCCGAAAGTTCCTCGGGAATATTTCCAGATCCCAACTTCGACAAGAGTCCAACAAAAGACTCCGCAACCAACACAGAAAACTTCCAAGAGTCCTTTACCCCCTGCGCCATAGCGCGAAAAGGCATTTCGTACCAAGCGAAAAATTTCATGTCATCGTCGAATCGAATCCCAACCGCCCCCTGCCCTTCGGGAATTTCGTCAGATTTCCGAACGTACACCTTCAACTCTTCTAGTGTTCCGCCTCGATCAATCGAAACATTCACCGTTTTCCCAACATTTTTCGAAAGAACTGAAAGAAAATCTTCGCGGATTTGAATCGGTTCGCCTTCGGCAAACAGAAGGCGATCTTGCACGCGTAGTCCCGCTTGCTCAGCGGGCGACCCTACAACAACTTCGCGAACGATCGGATGTTGAGGAATTCCAATCGCAGAATAAATAGCGGTAAACGCAATCACCCCAACCAAAATGTTTACCAAAGGACCAGCAACAATCACGGCAAGTCTTTTGGGAACCGAAGCGTCTTCAAAAGATAGACGCGGATCCCCCGTGTTGTTTTGGATGGCGGACGCATTTTTTCCCAATGACTCAAGTGTATCCGCATCGTCGCCGAACATTCGCACAAATCCACCCAGTGGTAACCAGTTAAACGTGAACTCCGTATCACCCCATCGAAAAAGCGTGAACGCCTTTGGAGGATATCCAACCCCGAACTCGTCCACCCCAATCCCCACCCATTTTGCAACCAAAAAATGACCCAATTCGTGCAAAACCACAAGCAACTCCAAAGCAAAAATCACCCCAATTAAATCAACAATCATTTAAATCTCCATCAGTTCAGTTTCTTTTTTCTTTGAAAGGTCTTCGAGTTTTGTACTCAAGGCTTCCACCTCTTTTTGCATCGCTTCAAGATCTCGCTCGATATCATCTTCGCTGATTCCTGGCTTCCCTTTTTGATCATCAATCATTTTTTTAAACTTCGATCGAAGGTCGCGCACCATTTGCTTGCCAGATTCGAGTTTTTGCTTCACCAACTTCACCATCTCGAGTCGGCGCTCCTCGGTTAATGGAGGAATGCTAATTCGAATTTGATTGCTATCAACCACGGGATTCAGGTTGAGCCCCGCAGCAAGGATGCCTTTGTTAATTGCGCTCAGCACAGACGAATCCCAAGGCGCAATGACGAGCATCGAGGTATCGGGAGATGAAATTGTCGCCAACTCCATCACCTTCATTGTTGTTCCGTACACCTCAACCTCAACATTTTCCACTAAAGATGGCTTTGCCCGCCCCGTTTTCACGGTCGCCATATCATTCAGTACAACCTGAACGAGTTTTTCTCCATCTGCCTTAAAATCTTGAATCGAAAACATGTGCCTCCTTTAACTCAAAGTATTGTACAATACCACAGTCATGAAATCGCACGCGAATTTACCCTCGATCTCGATCGCCAAAAAACCGTTTTCCAAGATTCATTTTTTTTCAGCATTTTTTCGATCATTTTATGATTTATCTGTACACGAACAAGCGCTTCTTGCACCAAAAGCGCAGGGGGCGTTGTACGCGTTTATCTGGTATGTGGTCTTTTTTATTGGCGCGATGATTGGAAGTTTCTTTATCTTTTCGAATATTTTTTCTCGTTCTTTTTCTGCTTTGCCAGATGATTTTTCGGTGAGTTTCGAAGAAAACCGTATGAAAACCTCAAATAACACTCCTTTTGTAATTCCGTTAACAAAAACAATGTCGTTCGAACTTCAAGAACTTTTCGCCTCGCTAAAGATGGAGGATTCTGCTCAACAGATTTCATATCAAGACATGAAATTGTTCGACGTAAAAACATCTTTTTCTAAAGATGAACTTGTTTCGTCTTCACAACTCCTTGCAATATCGATGAGTTTAAGCGTGCTTTTTCTCGCCGTTCCGTTTTTGATTATTCGCGTTATTTCTATCGTTTTTTACTCGGCATTGATGAAGTTTTTATCTGAGTTTCTCAACTTTCGAATCCCCTTTTCACACGTCTTTTCGATGATGTGTTTTATTTCGGTGACTGCAGAGGTCGTAAATATGGTGGGATTTGTGATGCAACAATCTTTTATCTTCCCGCTTTACGATACCACAATGATTGCCATCTCAACATTTATGTTCTGGCGCATGCGAAACACCCAAAAGATGATTAAAGAGATTGTGGGAAAGTAAAATTTTTGCAACCGGCTTAGCTTTGAGGAAGCGACAACACAAATTCAAGGAACTCGTGCCAATATTGCTCTGACCAAATCTCTTGATCTGTTTTTTCTGTTTTTGTCATTCCCCCACCTGCATTCGTGAAAATCGGCGCACAACAATGTTCTCGCCGACTTTTCCTGCGGTGATTTTGACGAGTTGTTCGATGGTGAGCTTGGCATCACGAATGTACGCCTGTTTCAGCAACTCTTCCACGTTTTCGGGGCTCATCGACGCGACTTGCATCGCAACTTCGCGACCAAGATTCATAAAATCATCGGTTTTGGCAACAAAGTCGGTTTCACAGTTCAGCTCAACCAATGTGGCAATTTGAGAACCCGCGTGTACGTACGACGCAACCACGCCCGCTTTCGCCTCTCGGTCGGCTTTCTTTTCTGCGCGCGCAATTCCCTTTTTTTGAATCCACGCAAGTGCCTTCTCCATATCGCCATCGCATTCTTGTAAGGCTTTTTTTGCGTCCATCACGCCCGCGCCGGTTTGCTCACGAAATGTTTTAATTAAGTCCATCGTAATTACTTTTGGCATTGCGCTCTCCCTTCGCGATATGCGTCTGCGACAAAATGCGTAATCAATTTGATACTTCGCACCGCGTCGTCATTGGCAGGAATGGGATACGCGATTCCCGTTGGATCACAGTTTGAGTCAACAATAGCAATTACAGGCACTTCTTTCACCACCGCTTCATTCACCACACCTTTTTCTTTTCCAATATCGATCACAAATAACGCATCGGGGATTGCTTTGATAGTCGAAACACCACCGAAAAATCGATCGAGTCTGGCAATTTCGCGGTTAATAAGCACGCGCTCTTTTTTGGTGAAGGTTTCATACTTCCCCTCAACCATGTTTTTGCGCATGAGATTTAATTTTTCGACTGATTTTTTGAGTTGATCCCAGTTGGTGATCAATCCACCCAACCAGCGTTGCGCGATAAATGGCGCACCGGCCAACCCCGCCTCTTCGCGGATGATGTCTTGCGCTTGTCGTTTTGTCCCGACCAAAAGAAGCGTTTTCCCCGCTTTTCCAAGCTCGAACGCGAACTGCGCCGCTTTTTGCATTAATGCACCTGTCTGGATAAGATCAAAAATATGAACACCGTTGCGTTCATCGTAAATGTATTGCTTCATTTTTGGAGACCATCGCTGTGATTGGTGTCCGAAATGCGCCCCTGCTTCGAGCAAGGCTTTTAAATCAGCCTCAAATGTGGGTTGTGTCATCTTTCTCCTTTAGTCCGCCTTCGCGCGTCAATTCAAGGAGAATGCGCGAAGTGTGTGATTACGTTCCGTCTTGCGACGTAAGCGGATATTGTAGCAGATCGCGCAGATTTTCCAAGAGCGAGATGCGCGTCATGGGACCGACACCTCCGGGAACTGGAGAAAGAAAAGCAATGTTTGAGTCGTTTGAGATGGAAACTTCGGCTTCGGGCGAGCCCGCGTCGATCACAACCACCCCCTCTTTTAGCAGTTTTGAATCAAGGAGGTTTGACTTTCCCGTTGCGGTGATGACAATATCGGCTTCAGCAAGCGCTTTAAGCGACAATTCGAACTCAGTTGAGCCAATCGCGCGCACATGCATTCCCAATTTTTGAAGCTCACGCGCGACGGGAGCGCCCACGATCTCACTTTTACCAAACACAAACGCCGTTTTACTTTTGAGATCAATCGCCAACTCTTTTGAGGCAATCCGCAGGATTTCAAGAATCCCACGCGCGGTCGCGGGCACCACAAGTGAATCTGAGCGTAATCCGTCAACATCTTTTCCGCGAGCGATTTTTGAGATAAGCGAATCCCACCAATCTTGGGATGGGATGAGCGTTTTGGGAGGTTTTTGAATGATGATTCCCTGAATGCTTTTTTCCGCTGAGGCTCGCACAATAATTGGCGACACTTTTTCTACTGGATCTTCAATTGATCGAATCTCAAGTTGATACACAACTCCAACTTCCTCAGCATCTTTTTGTTTAAGTCGCGCATAGACCATACTCGCTTCGTCTTCACGAAACACAAGCGAAAAAATGGTGGGCTTTTTTTTATGATTGTGTTCCCAATCACCAAAAAACTCCCTCAGTGCAGGTTTGCGAGAAAACGCCTCGTATTTTCCGTCAAAGAGAATCATGAGGTTTCCCTTTCGAGAATAGAAATGAACTGTTTGAAAAAATAATCGAAATGACAACTAAAAATCCCGAGATCCATTCTTGAATTGGTGGATTTTCATGCAGAATGAGAAACGAAAATAACACCGCAAAAAAGAGCTCTGAAGACAGGAGTATTGTTCCAATATTGAGATCGATATATCTAAAACCGTATGTGACAAGATACACAACTCCAATATATGAAAGTCCATAAGCCAAAATATAAAACGGCGAAAAAATACTTGGTTGAAACTGGAAATCACGCATACAAATGATGAGAAATGAGGAAACAATCACTCCCCCCAGCCCCATGGCAAATCCCACAAGCGACATTCCCAATTTCCCCGAAAATGATTTTCGCAATGCATTTGTTGATGCTTCAAGAATACCAGCGAGAAACGCAAACATGAATCCTAGATTAAATCGATCAATAGAAAAGGGAAACAATAAAAAAAGAAGTGCAATAAACAAAATGACAAGTGCGCCATACTTAAAAAAATTCATCTGTTCCTGAAAAAAGATTTTTCCAATACTAAACGATGAAACAAGCGCTCCGATATAAAAACTGGAAAGCGCGGTCGCGATTGTTGTGTGCAATACCGCAAGTGAAAAAGCGGTCATTTCAATTCCAAAAAGTATTACAAAAAGATATACATATCGATTATCTTTCAACTCGTTTTTCTCCTTGCGATAAAAAGCAACAATTCCACACACAATCATTAAGATCACATTTGGAAACAACGCAATGAGGTATGGTCCAAAAGAAGGATGTAAAAGACGAATCCAAATCCCAAATGAACCAAAAATCGCTCCTGAAATCAATAGTGCTATCGTTCCATTTCTCTGATTCATGCCTTTTCCCCAATCATTTCCTTTACACGTCGCACGTTTTCGGCATCGGGGCCGTTTCCGTCAATCCCTGGAACTTCTAATATGCGTGGGAACTCGATCATAGAAGAATCGTTCAATAATGTTTTCAGTTGTGATTTTTCAATTAATCCATCGCCGAGATTATCGTGTCGATCGCGTCCGCTTCCAAATGGATCGCGAGAATCATTGAGATGAATCACGCGCAAAGAATCTTGGAGTGCATGTTTTTTGATTAAACTGGGCAACTCCGCAGGCTGATACCCATTTGCAAACGCGTGGCAGGTATCCAAACACCATCCCAACCGCTTTTCTTTTTCATCAACTTCAATTGATTCAAAAATGTTTTGCAGTTCCTCAAACGAGGATGCAATTTTCCCATCTTGCCCCGCCGAATTTTCAATTAGTAATGTTGAGTTCTCTGGAGTATGTGTCAAAATCCGCTCGAGACGATCAATCATTTCATTCTTCACCGCTTCGTATCCCCGTCCCAAATGACTACCCAAATGCACAATCACCCCCTGCGCCCCGATTTTTTCTTGAAACTGCAGATCGTACATCAGCGCGTTAATTGAGTTCTGGATGAGCGCTGGATTTTCGGATGCGAGATTCACCAAATATAATGCGTGAATAAATGTTGGCCCAAAATCTTTTTCTTTGCAAAACGCTTTATATGCCGAACCATCAATTTGTTCAATTGGTTTTCTTCCCCAGCTGCGCGGAGATCCCGAAAAAATCTGCAACGCATTTCCGCCCATCTGAATCATGCGTTCGCCCGCCGAAACAAGCCCACCCGCCATTGAAAGGTGCGCGCCAATTCTTCGCGTGGACATTATTCGGCCTCCAAAAGTTTTTGAACGAGTTCACTTATTTCCATACACTTTTCTCCTTTAAAAATAGTGCAATCTCCGCGCGAATCATCTGTAAATCGAAATCAGCCTTCATTTCCTCGCGCATTTTTTTCAAAAAGGGAGATCGCTCGGTTTTTTCTGTTGGCAAAACATAACGTTCCGCAACGCGCACCACGCGCACAATCCAATCTGCAACTTTTTCCATATCGTGTTCAACAAGTCCAATCGATGTCATGTGGGGCGTTCCAATGCGAACACCGCTTGGGTAAAAAGGAGAGTTCGGTTCGTTTGGCACCGTATTTTTATTCGCATACAATCCCGCACACGCCATTGCGTACGCAACTTGCGTCCCTCCACCAAAATGCGAAAAATCCAGAATCATCAGGTGATTTTCTGTGCCATTTCCCACGAGTTTCACGTCACGTGTTAAGAGTGCGGTTGCCAAACGTTTTGCATTTTTCACAACTTGTTCAGCGTACTGTTCAAACTCAATCGTGCTCGCCTCTTCTAACGCAACCGCAATTCCCGCGGTCACGTTATTGTGCGGGCCACCTTGAACACCAGGAAACACCGCTTTGTCGATTTTTTCTGCCAATTGTGGATCTTTTTCCAATCCTCGATTTGTTACCATAATCATGGCTCCGCGTGGGCCACGCAAGGTTTTGTGCGTTGTTGTCATAATGATATGCGCGAACTCAACAGGTGACGGATGCACTCCTCCGATTACCAATCCCGATACATGTGAAATATCGGCAAGCACATATGCACCAATTTCTTGTGCAATCTCGAAAAATTCCTTAAATGGAAGTTGAAAGGGATACGCGGTTGTCCCGATAATCATGAGTTTCGGACGATGCTCGTGTGCTAATCGCCGAACCTCATCGAGATCAATTCTTGCCTCTGCATTCAATCCATACTGGATTGTTTGAAACATTTTTCCCGCAAACGTGATCTGGGGATGCCCGTGTGTTAAATGACCGCCCGAGGAAAGCTTCATTCCCATCATGCAATCATTTTTTTCCAAAATCGCGAGCTGAATCGCCACATTCGCAGGAGAACCACTGTACGGTTGCACGTTTGCGTGCGGAACGCCAAATATTTTTTTCGCACGCTCAATCGCGAGCAACTCAATCTCATCAATAAGTTCATTTCCCTCATAGTACCGTTTATGTGGATACCCCTCGGAGTACTTATTCGACAAAATCGACTCGACCGCGCGCCTTACATTGACCGAACAGATATTCTCAGAAGGAATAAGCTGAAGCGTGGTTTTTTGGCGCTGTTCTTCTTGAAAAATCAAGTTAAAAATTGGATCACTCATGAGAGGAATCATATCATTGATTGACGAAAAAAGGTGCTACTGACATTCGTAAAAGTTTTTTGTCATACGAAGCAATTTTTGATGTTGAAACAAACGCATGCGCAAGGACAAAACAGTCATACATACTAATCCTCGATTGCTCATAATACTGAAATGCTATTTTTGCGACCCTTGAGGAATCATACCTTTTGAGATTGAGTAAAAACTTATACGCCATAATGATATCTGTACGCGGAAGTTCATACACTTTCCGAAAAACGTATTCTAATTCTGCAATCACGACGTCTGGAATACACACATCTTCGTCACCGTTTAATAAATTTTGGACTTGTTCGTATTTTGGTTCAGAATCGCGTATAAAAAATCGAAGTAATGCGCTCGTGTCAATGACGACCATATTTTTTCCCTAAATATTCGGCACGTTTCTCTTCAATTTCAGCATCTGTGAATATCTTTTTCACCTTAAAAAAACCGACCATTTCGTCAACCGTTGGTATTCTTTCGATAATAATTTTATTTTTCACCACAGAAAGCAGAACTCGATCGTTTTCTTTTATGTTCAACTGGTCTCTAAATGCTTTGGGTATCACAATCTGACCCTTTTTCTTAATGGTAAATGCGTACATCATATACGCGTACTTTACTATGTTGAGTAGGAATATACAACCGAAGTCTTACTTTTAACTTACAGTGCGCGCATCTCAAATCAGAAGAAGATCACTTGGTCAACTCCATCGCGATGCGATGAACCCATCCATAAAATCTTCCATAATCACTCCACCGAAAACTATCTCTGCCGTTTTCCAGATCCGCAACCTCGTCTGGAAGATGAAAATAGCGCTCGACAAGCTCCTCTACTTCTTCGCGCGTGAGCTCGACCAGATCTTGCACATCATCGGATGCTTTCCCTTTTTCGTCGCCAACGTCTATCAACATGAGATTCGTTTCAAAATGATAGTTTGATTTTTTATCGCCAGAAGAATCGGTAACATCCAAGATAACCAACGCCAACGGCTTCACATCTTTCTTGGATCGAACAATCCCCGTCTCCTCCTGCAACTCGCGCACTCCTGCTTCGATCGGGTCTTCGCCTTCATCAACACCTCCCCCAGCAAATCGATAGATTCCTTCGGGATAAATCGTTTTTGATCCAAGCAAAAATTTTCCCTGTGCAGTCTGCAATACGAGAAGCGCATGTCGTTTGCGCGTAAAAAGCGTCGGAATGTGATCGATCTTCATTCGAAAATGAAACTCTGGGAGCAAGGCACGTTTTCCTTTTGGCATTATGTCCCCAACTAGGCGAGTTCTGTTTTCACGTCTGCAGATGCATATGTTCCAATATCTTCACCACTCACCGCTTTTTTCAGATTTCCTTCTTTGAATAGCTCGAACACCATCACAGGCATGTTGTTTTCCATGCACATGGCGAGTGCTCCACTATCCATCACGGAAATATTTTGATTCGAAAGCATGTCATGCAAGTTTACCGTTTTATATCGACGCGCCGAGGGATCTTGCATTGGGTCGCGCTCAAACACACCGTCAACTTTTGTCGCCTTTATCACCACATCGCAGTGCAACTCAAGCGCATGCAACGATGATCCTGTGTCGGTAGTCACAAATGGCACTCCTGTTCCCGCGGCTAAAATAATCACTCGACCTTTTTCCATATGACGAATCGCCCTGCGCCGAACAAACGGTTCCGCAACGGCTGGCATTTCGAGCGCCGACTGCAATCGCACGGGCACACCAACCCGCTCGAGCGCGTCCATCAGTGCAAGTCCGTTCATCACGGTCGCCAACATTCCCATGTAATCAGCAGTTGCGCGGTCAAAACCAGACTTTTCCGCCGAAATTCCTCGGAAGATGTTTCCTCCACCAATCACCACCGCCACCTGCACACCCATGTCGTGTACTTCTTTGATCTGTAGTGCGACTGCTTTTGCGGATTCATGCGAAATTCCATACTCGCGGTCACCCAACAACGACTCTCCACCAACTTTCAACAAGATACGATTAAATCGTAATGGCATCTTTTCCTCCTTTATTGTTGCGAGTCGTTTTTTGACGCGCAAAAAAAATGGCCCCTCGGCCAATTTTTTATAATAATGTTTTCGACACGGTCTGCCAAATCTCCTCAAAAATCTCATCTATTGTTTTTGACGCATCCACAAGATGCCATCGACCATGATCGTTTTTCTTTGCGACCTTCAAGTACGCGGCGCGCACTTTTTCGTGAAATTCCTTCGCTTCCATATCCAAACGATCCATTTTGTCGGTCTGCGCACGTCGCGCAAGTCCAATCTCAACAGGAACATCCAATAAAAATGTGAGATCGGGGTATGTTTCTCGCGTCGAAATATTGTTGAGCTCTTCAATCACATCCACACCAAATCCCCGAACCATCCCCTGATACACAACAGATGAATCGCGCGTGCGATCCATCAACACAATTTTCTTCGCTTCCAAACTGGGCAACACCAACTCCCGATACACTTGTGCGCGCGCGGATTGAAAAAGGAGAACTTCGGTTGTGTACGCAATTCCCACATTCTTCGCCGAAAGTAAAATCTCACGAATTTGCTCGGAAATAACGGTACCGCCTGGTTCACGGACCACAAGCACATCGAAGCCGTTCTCTGTGAGCTTGTCGCGGAGACGCTTGATCTGGACGGTCTTTCCCGCTCCTTCTCCGCCTTCGAATGAAATCAGGTATCCATTTGTCATTGGAGGTATTGTAGGTGATAGATAGGGAAAAATGCAACTAGAAGTACGAAGCGTGAATCGTGAGCAAACTGTTGCATATGTTCTGTCACAATACGGTTTTCTTGACTTTTTATCGAAAAGGTATATTCTTTGGGCTACTTTTGATTGAAAGGGTGCACATGCCACAAAATATTGAAGATGAACAACACGGAAATATTCTCACACAGGGTGTTGAATTCGTCGGCGAATCTGGCCTTGCATTTCTTATTTTTTATGCAATCCTCGTTAGCATTGGACAAGAACAAATTTTATATGATTGGGAAGGATTATGCTTTTCAATCGCTGTTGCAGTTTTAGCTGGCGCGTGTATTTATTCGATGATTCATGAAAAACCACTTTCTCCGAGAAAATAACTCATCTCATCCCCAAAATCGCAATTGGAACGGTTTGAGTAATCTCACGAATTGCCTGATTCCCCAACTCCCCACGGTATTCTTGAAGAAATGGTCTAGCATCAACCATCCGTCCGCTCATCTGCACATATTGATGTGGAATGTTTCCCATTTTCTTAATTTTGTTATACATCACAAGATATTCGATGAGTCTCCCTCGCGCGTTCGAGTTGTACAACATATCAGAAAGATACGCATCTAAGAAAAAAGCATCAAACTCCTCTTCGGTGAACGGATTCGCCTCAATCACAACAATATTGGAGGCAGTGTGCTGATGTCCATTCACAAACGAAAGCGCCACCTCCCAAAAAAGTTTCACCGTTTCCACATGCACGAGCATTTCCTTTTGATGAAGATATTCGCTAATCAATTCTCGTTCGGTGAGCTCGCGCCTCATACGATCCAGTTTCCCCTGCATCAACCATCCCAACCTCGGATGAAGGATTTGAAAACTCGCATCCATGCCCACCGACGCAATACCAGTTTCTTGAAAACTCGCCCGAGCCTTATCATTCGAAGTTTTTCGAGCAGACGGATGAAAAGGTTCAGTGTATTTTTGAGGAGGAAATGAAATAACTGAAGTTGGAAAACAAAACCGTTGATCGACAATTCCCTGAACACCTTCGATTTTTTTGGGAGAGGTGGTGTTTGCGAACGCCTGAGGAACTTCACCTTGATGGCTTACAAGCACATCGCGTGCTGCGGTCAGAAGCACCCATTCTGCGCGTTCCGCTTTTCGCACATCGGGTTGACCCAATCCAGTAACGTATGGACATTGATCTATTGTGGCTACGCGTTCCGTAGGTAACAAAAAAACACCCCCTTTTGCTCGCTTGGTTTCTCTTTCTTTGTGTTGAGGATGTTGCTTTTCCTCAAGAAAGAGTGGCTTGGGACCAAAAGTGGATGTCTCCACTTTTCGAGAGTATAACAGAAAAAAGAGAGGTTGGGAAGAAGTTAAATTATTGGAGAAGGACTCCGCCCGATTTCACAAGACCATGTTCCAACCGTACACCAGTATATGGCGGCTGCTCTTTTGTGAGGGAAAATAGCACACTATCAGCTAATTTTCGATCATAAACTTGTAATTCTTTTTGTAATCCAGAAAATGCGGTTGTTGAATTCCTAAAATCTAATATATATGAAGCAAAAGGCTGGTGCATCCAAAGTTCTAATGTTCCACCAAACCATTTGCGAAGATAGCGCAAACATTTTTCAGTGTGTTGATACCTTAACACTAACTCTTCTGGTGATAGTTTCTGTTCCGATACATCGACATCAGAATAATATTCTTTCGGACGATTTCTCGTAATTTTTTGAAGTACAGCTAACATTACATCTGAAAAAAGAACAAATGAGTGCGCATTGGGAAGATGTTTAACAATCGAAGCAAGTAAAATCAATACATCTTCATAATTATCTTCCAGTCTCCCATCAAGAATATTTCCTATGTGTTCTGCTAACACATCATACGCATCTGCTGAATTCTACACGAATCCGAACACTTTCCCTTTCTTCATTGATTGTATCTCACGAGTAAACGCTTCGTGAGAGGTTTCATACTGAAGACACTTTCTTGGTCTGTTGTTCATCTCTTCAATGATGAAGTTGAGTTCGGTTTGCGTGAAGGTTGAGAAGTCTGTTTTCTTTGGAATGTAGCGTCTCAAGATCCCATTATGGTTTTCATTGGATCCTTTCTGCCATGAACAATACGGATCACAAAAGTAGGTCTTGATCCCAAGGTTGTTGAGTTTAACATGATTGTAGTTCTCTTTTCCATTGTCAAAGGTTGCTGACTTTCTTGCTTGTGGAGGATGTTTTGTGAGGAGCTTCTGTTGTGCCCATATTCCCACTTCTGAATCAATCACGGGAATCTTTTGCGCATCATAGTATCGTGTTTTTCTCTCCAAAGCAGTCACAATTCCTCCAGAATGACCCCTTCCTTCAACGACATCGAGTTCCCAATGACCAAATCGTTCTCTTGCGTTAATTTCCTCTGGTCGATCATGGATACTCACTCTGTTTCCAATCCCTCTTCTGGGAAGCCAATTGCTTGTTTTTCGTTTTCTGTACTTGTGATTTCTGACAAGATATTGGGTGAGTTGCTTTTCAGGATGGGCATACATATAGCGATAGATGGTTTCGTGACAGACAATTGCTTTTCCATGTTCTCGTTTCAGTCGTCCTGCAATTTGTTCTGGTGACCACCCAAAGCGTAAATGGGTGGTGATGTACTCAACGATCCAATCCTGTTTCAGGGCATTTGTCTTGCGTGATTGATGTATTCTCCTCGTGCTTTTTGTCTGTGCAATGATGGAAACATATCCACGGCTATCTCCATTTCGCTTAATCTCATCGCTGATGGATGAAACTGAGCGATGGAGCTGTTTGGCTATTTGACGCAGAGATTCTCCATGTTTGAGCCAAAGCTCGATGAGCTGTCGTTCCTGAAAAGTGAGTTGTGTGGCCATATCCGAAGTATTTTACGTGTTCGGATTCGTTTTAGAACTTACGATCTTCAAACCAAATACCCTTTCCGTGCTAAAATACGCGTATGCGTTTTTCTTTCCCGACTGGTTTTCGTCGCCTTTTTATCACACTCGCCTCTGGTATCGTGATTTTCGCGGGAACGGTCATCGCAATTCAATTCGCAAAAGGATATCGCCCAGACGGCAAAGGCATTTTGAGTGGCACGGGCGTTATTCAGGGAACCGGCCTCCTCTCGGCCAACTCGTTCCCCCGCGGAGCACAGGTCTATATTAACGGAACACTGCGCACCGCCACCGACAACACCCTCAACTTGATCCCTGGATCATACGACCTTGAGATTAAAAAAGACGGCTTTTATTCATGGAAAAAAACAGTGATCGTTGAAAAAGAGTTAGTCATTCAAACCAACGCCCGCCTGTTCCCCACCGCCCCCGAACTCACCCCGCTCACCTTTACGGGAGCCGACCGCCTCACCCCCTCGGCCGATGGCCAGAAAATCGCGTTTTTCACCGCATCGTCATCATCCGAGCTCAAGAATGGACTGTATGTGTACGAGTTGAGCGACAATTTTCTCTCACTTCAAAAAGGCGCGCGCCAGATTCTTCAACCAGAAAAAGGATTTGACCTTTCTACAGCCGAGATCGTGTGGTCACCCGACAGCTCGCAACTTTTGATCGCAATCAGAGATTCGTATTATGTTCTTGATAGCTCAAAAGCGAATACACTCGCAACACTCCAACCCGCGACCTCAAAACTTCCGACTGTTTTCGCGGAATGGGAAGAAGAACTCGCTCGAAAAGAACACGCGCGGCTCGCTCTATTTCCAACAGAGTTGCAACGCATCGCAACCACAAGCGCCACAAATGTGTACGTGTCACCCGATGAAGATCGTTTACTGTACACCATGATTAGTGATGACAACCTCGCGAATGCTCTTGTTCCACCCGTTCCTGCCTCAAATTCCCAACCGCAGGCGCGCGAACTCAAAATGGGAAGCGTGTACGTCTATGATCGCAAGGAGGATCGAAATTTTTTCATTATGATTGACGATCACCTGCTTTCCAGTTTGACTGCTACTCCGTTGCCAAAAAGTACAAGCAAAAGTAAAACAATCGCGACTCCTCAACCCGCACAAAACGACGAGGTTAAAAAGGTGACGCTCGGTGCAATGCTTGCATCTACATCGGCATCAAAAAATTCACCCATACAACCCGCATCCGCTCAGTATCACATGCTCACCGATCTCCCCGTTCGCACGGCCATGCACCAACTTCAGGCGCAGTACAGCGGACTCGGCGCGAGCACGGCGCAGTGGTTCCCCGACTCAAAACATCTCATCCTCCCCTATCGACAGGGTACCGTGATCGTGGAGTACGATGGAACAAACGCCACAACCGTCTACAACGGCCCCATTTCATCCCCATTCGTTTTTCCTTGGCCGAACAGTTCAAAGTTAGTGATCTTGGCGAATTTCAACGTCAACGAGGGCGGCATGCAAAACATGTACGCGGTTGGGTTGGGAGAATAAACAACTTGAAAAAGTTTGGAATCCTTAACACTTACGGTTTGATAAAATACGCGCCCGAAGCATCCTGACGCCGTATCGTTACCTGAAGCTTTCGCTCAAGAATAAAATCGTCCACCGCTTTTTTGCATCCGTCCCAAAAATAATAATCGTCAATAACAACATATCCACCCGAAACGACACAATCGTAGAGATTGTCGAGGGCTACCTTGGTTGATTCATACCAATCTCCATCCAACCTTAAAATCGAGATCTTTCCAATCTTTTTTTTGTATATTGGAAGCGTATCTTGAAACCACCCTTTCACAAGATGTACTTTTGATTCATCGATCTGCAACTTGATGAACAAAAGGTCGCGAATATATGTTTCACCCGCAGAAACTTTTTGAATTGCACGCAGTTTCCCCGAATTCTTTCCAGTTGCGAGTTTACTGGCTTCAAGACCATCTTTTTCGGTCGGCTCGGGTAATCCTTCGAAAGAATCAAAAAAATACAATGCGTTTTTATACGCGCGTTTTTTTGAAAGATGCGAAAGAATTCCCGCACACCCACCCTTCCACACCCCCGTTTCAACAAAAGCGCCCGAATGATTTTGTTCTTGCACTCGTTCAGCAACATCCCAAAGAAATCGTAATCTTGCGTAGTTCACGTGCGTGTAGTCTCGAACAATCGAGAGGATTTTTTTGCGCTCATCATTTGTGTCAAAAAGACGTTGAACAAAAAACGAAATTGTGTAGAGCGCGGTAAATGTTGGTGAAAGATCCGAAATACCTGCCAAGTTTGCGAGCTTCGATTTGAGTGACATATCGGATAACTATACATGATGTCGAAAGGAAGTGGCAAGCGTTCTTCGAGCGCGTGATGCTGTGTCCCCACCGGGAATCGAACCTGGATCAGAGGTTTAGGAAACCTCCGTTCTATCCGTTGAACTATGGGGACAAAGGATGTGGAGATATTCTATCACCCGCTGACGGTTGAAAAGGATTTGAACGATGTAGCAATCGTGTTGCGTATTTTTGTCGGGGTGGGCGGACTCGAACCGCCAACCTCATCGTCCCGAACGATGCGCGCTACCAACTGCGCTACACCCCGAATCAAACAACATCAATATCACAAAAAGAGCATCTTACCGACTCACTTCGACTTGCTCGCGCGCCTACTCTCGCTCCTCACTCGAATATACAAGCGTATCTAAGCCGCTCACGTATGAATAGATTTCATCATCTTCAAACACCATCTTGCGCTCTTTTTGTGCATTTTCCTCGGAATCACTCGCGTGGATCAGGTTATTTGATTGGCTCATCGCAAAATCACCGCGGATTGATCCACCTTCAGCCTCTCGACCTTTGGTCACACCCACGAGCTTTCGAATAGTACTCACCGCATCTAACCCCTCCCAAACCATAGCAACAATGGGCGTTTGTTTCATGAATGATTTTAATCCACCAAAGAATGGTTTCTCTTTGTGATGCGCGTACCATCGATCCAACACGTCATCGTCTAACCCAACCATCTTCAATCCGACAAGTTTTAACCCTTTTCGTTCAAAACGGCCAATAATTTCGCCGATCAATCCTCGTTGAAGGCCATCTGGTTTTACAAGCACAACTGATTGTTGCATGGGTTCCTTTCTTGATTTAATACAAGATAATACTCGTTACGATACTCTACTCCGCGTGTACGATTTTCTCAAGTCCTAACTGCGTTTTTGCATCAAATGATCCGATCATCGCACAAGTGAGCTGGTCGCGCTTCAAAATCGATGCGAGTGCATCAATCATATCTTGAACCGTCACCGCATCTATCTCGGCAAAAACTTCCTCGACCGTTTTCACTTGCCCTTCAAGCAAGTACTTCATTCCATAGTAGTTTGCTTGTGATTTTGAGTCTTCCAAACTCAGCACCTTCACCCCGTGATACCACTGTTTTGCTCGATCGAGTTCGTCTTCGGTTACTTTTCGCGACCCAACGCGATCCAACAAATAAAACAACTCATCTCGAACAACCTCCACCGCCTCCACCGCCCGCGTGGGATCCACACCCGCCCCCGCTCCGAACACGCCGGTGTCGTGATAGGTATCCATTAAACTGTTGACGTAATAACACAGTCCTCTTTTTTCGCGCACCTCATTAAATAATCGAGAACTCATGGTGTCACCAAACAACACCGACAACATGTTCAACGGAATATGGCGCGGATCGGTGTGTGATACACCACGAACACCCATCATAAAATGCGCCTGATCGGTTTTTTTCTCTTTCAATAAAAATACTTTCGAGCTCAAGGATGATGCGTTGAAATCTTCTGTGCGCATCGCTTTTAACTCCGACGCGGGCGCACCTTTTCGTACAGAAAAAATCTGATGCAGTTCGTCTTCAAGTGAAGCAGAATCAACCACGCGATCATCTCCCGCAACAACCACAATCAAGTTGCTCGCGCCGTACCATCGCTCCATATACGAGGAAAGGTCGGATGCAGAAATCCCCCGCACCGTTTTCTTGGTTCCAATCACATCTCCTTCGAGCGAGGACCCTTTGTACAACACTCCTTCAAACACATCGCCGATATGTCGCGATGGTGTGTCTTTGTACATGTTCATTTCTTCAATAATCACGCCTTTTTCGCGCTCAAGATCGTCCGCTTTCAACAGTGGCGCAGTCAGCATTTGAGACAACACGTCTATCGCCAAAGACATGCGCGCGCTTTCTGTTTTAACGTAATATCCCGTGTACTCTTTTGAAGTAAATGCGTTGTACTGCGCGCCAACTGCGTCTAGCGTACTCGAAAGCGCCATCGAGGTTGGATATGTTTTTGTTCCTTTAAACACCATATGTTCGAGCATATGCGAGATTCCCGCTTGCGCGAGATCTTCGTAGCGTGAGCCGGTGTTCACAAGCACAAGCACCGTCGTGGAGTGTACTGCAGGCATGGGGACGCGAATCACGGTACAGCCGTCGGGGAACGCGCGAACGATGGGCTGAGGAAACGTGGATTTTTGAGAAGTTTTACTTGTGTTTTTCATGTTCGGCATTGTAGCATGCGCGAAGAGATGAAAAATATATTTCAGATTGCGACCAATCACAAACGAGAGTTCTACTCGCTCGTGGTTGCGCTTTTTATTTTTTTGATTCCATCGAACTGGTTTTTGAAATGGATCGGTCCGTTTGCATACTCAAATCAAGTGTTGATTGATTACGCCATTCCAAAACTGTATCTCACCGATCTTTTTTTGTTCTTTGGTGGAATAT
>Ga0208958_1000887_pt1 | contig 33201 bp, 27 predicted proteins | sample RifOxyB1_FD_184032 | JGI IMG/M metagenome (GOLD analysis project Ga0208958, IMG submission 184032) | Soil microbial communities from Rifle, Colorado - Rifle Oxygen_injection B1 (SPAdes) | ecosystem: Environmental > Terrestrial > Deep subsurface > Rock core/Sediment | place: Rifle, Colorado...
GATAAGCTGCTCAGTAGACGGCATCTGGAATTTATTATTGAGGGTGACCAGGCTGCCGTCAAAGACCTCCAAACCACCAACGGGATCAGTGTAAATGACCAAAGGGCCACTTTGCATGAATTAAGTCATAATGATGTTATCAAAGTAGGGAAGCAATTATTTGTCTTTTCTTTGACTAATAACGTGAATGATTTAAAATTACACTTTCAAGCAACTTCAGCATATCCAGTCTCCAAAATCCAAGCAGAATCTCTCGATCAAAATGGTGAAACTAATACTAAATTGGTGAAACAAGAACGGTTAGTAAAGTTACTTCTTGAAGGACTTAAAAAACCTTTGGATTATAAAAATATAAACAAAATATATTACCTTATTCCCATAATTATTGGTGCCGTTCATTTGCTGAAATTACTGTTTATAACCAGAGACACTTATTATGGCCCCCTTACAATTGAGGGACATGCTTTTTTTAATTTTCTGGTCGGATATTACTTTGCGGTAGGGAACATATTCTTCTTACAAGCACTTTTTAGGCAAAACCAAGGAAGGTTAAGCCGTTTGAACCAAAAGATTAAAGTGGTGATGGTAGCTTTTATAACACTTTTTGTTTTTTTTCTATTTCAAACGATTAGTGCTGATTTTTTAGAAACTACGGTGATGGAAAATACCAATAAGCTTGATAAAATCTGCCGTCTAAAACCAGAGATTTTAAAGTGCAGTCGGCTGATCCATCACATCCTAGATGATCAAAAGCTCCTGGGAGACCAATATAAATTTAAAATTATTAATGCTTATTTTGACCATCTTATATTGGCACTGAAAAATCATTATGGGTTGAAACTGACCGATGAAAAGCAATTATCACAATTAAAATTACAGGCCCAAGAAAAATTGAAAGGACCCCGTAAAAAAGAATTTTTAGAAATTTTAAAAGTGGTTAAAAAGTTGACGGGGGAAATTGTATTGTCAGTGGAAAAAAGGAAGAAAGAAATTCATTGTCCGCCACATGCTAAACTGGTAGTTAAACGGCTTTATGAGGAAGGTGATCTGTTAAGTATATACTGTGAATATGAGGACGGATTGCGGTCTGGCCCCTCCCTGGTTTTTGATCATAATAATAATTTAGTAAGTATTTCTAACTATGAAAATGAACTGCTTACGGGCGAACAAAAAGTTTTTTATGGGAGCGGACAGATTAAGGAAACCTCTTTCTTTAAGCAAGGAGTTAGGTTAAATCAAGAAGTAGTTACCAGATGGGATCCAAAAGGTGAAATTACCTTCCAAGGGACTTATGAGGATAAGCCTACTCAATATTATACTAAAGGGATGAAACAAATTTTAAAGAATTGTGAAAAAGAAAAAAGTGCTATGGATATTTCGTTTGAAAATCTGGAAGCTCAGGTGGAGCAATGTGTTTTAAAGACTGTCAATTACCAAGCAACTCGTTTGCACCCAGAGGACGAAGAACTGCTCAAAAAAGAAGCAGAAATTGTTTTGCAAGAGTTTAAAGAGAAAATGGCGGGAAAAAAGACTAGTTTTGTAGACGAATCGGAACGTGCTTTTCGCTGTCAACCAGATGGACAAATGAAAAGACAAGACCTGACTAATCATCTCGTACAAATTGTTTGTCTAGATTCTGATGGAAGATGGAATGGGCCATATGGAATTTTTTTTGAAAATAAAAGACCAAAAGTAAAAGGTTATTATATTAATGGTATTTCTTCCGGATATTTTAAACACTTTTATGAAAACGGTATTATTGCTATGGAGGGTAATTTTTATAACAATAAGTGGATTGGGGAAGCCATCATTAGGAATCAAGAAGGGGTGATTACCTACCGGGGAGATATTTCCAAGAATATGCCGGATGTAAAAAAAATGGTACAAGAGCGAGTTAAATATTGTGAGCAAATTAAGGGAGATAAAAAAACGCTAGAGACTTTAAAACTGGCCATGAAAGAATGTTTAACTTTTATCGTTTTTGAAAAGATGATGAAAACCCATCCAGCGGTTACTCAGCTTATAAAAAGTGAAATTGACTTTGAACTCCTTAAATATGGTAATCGGATTTCGATCAACGACCTCAAGTGCTCTCCTGATCACAAATTAGTGAAGTCAGAAACACCTAATCTGCTACATGTATGTGTTAACAAGACCGATGGTACTAAGGATGGCCCATATATTTTATTTTATGATAATTATGTCCCGAAAGAATTAGGAATCTTCGAAAAGAATATTAAGTCAGGACCTTATAGGCAGTATTATGAAAATGGTAAATTAGCTATAAGTAGCCGTTATTTTCAAGGACAAAGTATTGGGGTGGCTACACGTTTTGATCAAAATGGAAAATTGCGAGACACGGTTGCGAAGGAAGATCTATATCAAAAGAAATTTGTAAAACTTTATGAAAAAATTATTTTGGGATGTAAAGACCCAGGTCAGGATATCTGTATAGAAAATGCCATTAATAAATACTGCGATCAAAATAGTAAGATTGATTGCATTCGGTTAGCCGAGGCCCAAAATTATTTAAATAATAAAACTCAAAATTAATGGCAACATTACCAATTTTCCTAGGAGACAATTTTATTCTTGCATAAGGCTTCCAGAGCATGCAATGGTTTTACAAAATTTCCTCCCTTATATTCCGCATCAATGAGCAGTAAATATTCTTTAATATTCCAATTGGGAAAATCCAGGATGTACTGGGAGAAATTAATGGCCATTATAAAGGCTGCGGCATAGGGGCTAATCTTATGTTTATTTAAGCCTTCGGGGAACCCACTGCCATCTAATCTTTCATGATGCTGCAGGAGAATGCTATCAACGTTGGGGGGAGCAAATCGGTCGTCCTTAACGATCAGGACGGCTTCCTTTGGGTGGGAAAGAAACAGCGATTTGTCAGCAGCGGATAAAGTTTCACAGTCTTGGTTATATTGCAGTTTCAAAAGGTCTAGGCGGTCGAACAAAATTATATCATGGATTAAGGTAGCGTATACAAATCTTTCAATTACGCTTTTAGTTTCCCATTCCAACTCTTTAGAGATAGCGAGCAAAATATTGGACATGTGACCGATTCTTTTTTTCACATATTGAAATGTTGAGGGCGCATTGGCCAATTTAAGCAAGGGTTGGGCGATTAATTCATTAGTCATAGAAGTTTCTAAAATATCTTTGGCCACTTGTTTTAAAGTGTAGAGGTGGAGTTTCTCAATATTAAAAGGGAAATTAAAATCTAATGGAGCATCAATATATTTTTCTTTAATAATATCGGAGATGGTTTTTATTTTAGGGGTAACTGGGATATCAGGTTTTTGATCAGCAAGGTTTGAGTCACTTGGACCTTTAACTAAGTCGTTGAGGTTTTTTTCAATTTTCGATATTGTTCTAGCTATTTCATTGGTTTTAAAAAAGAGTTGATAAATTCCTTTTTGCACATATCGATGGATATCTTCCTTGGTTAGCCGATCACCGGCACTAAATATTTTTAATTTTCGTCCGGTTTTTAGTTCGATATAAATATCATTTTCTAAAAGACCAAAATGTTCCAGCGTGGAGATGTTTATTTGTACATATTCACAAGCGGTAGTGGGGGGATTGGAAGGTAGTAATGTACTAAGAAGGTTTTTAATTTCTTGGTAGCATACTGCCAAGTTACCTTTAAAAATATTATTACGAATTAAAAAAGGCTTAAAAGAAAAGTTACCTTTGTCGATAATAATGATGGATTGTTCGACATGATTTTCGATCCAGGCTAAAAAAAGATCATAAGCATTGGATACGCTAAGGCTTAGTCCAAAAATGGAAGGAACCTCCAGACTGAGATCTTCGTCAGAAAAATCCTCTGTTAAGTTGATTAATAAAATATTAGATTGACTGCTGATGAGAAAGAAAAGCATTTCCAAATCAATTTTATCTTTAGACAATATAAGAACTGCTTTAGCGGCCATTAACGGTTTTTCCTTTCTAATTTGATGGACATTAAGGTGATTAATTGTTCCAAATAGTCTAATTTGTCATCAAAGGAGAGGTCTTTATATTCAGAGGCTTCGTTTTGCAGATTGAGGGTCTCGTGCACTATATTGACGAGCTTGTTTTGGAGAAGATAATATTTTCTTCTCTCCAGAGATTTGTTCACTCGGTTTACGATAAATTGTTTTTGAAAGGGTTTGGAAATAAATTCAAAGGCACCAGATCTTAAGGCGGAAAGAATATTATCAGCATCGGCAAAAGCCGTAACAAAAATTACTGGAATAAACTGATCCAGTTCGTTGATCTTAGTACTTAAGGTGATTCCGTCCATGACCGGCATTTTTATATCGGTAATGACTAAATCAATTTCATGCTTGCTGATAATTTCTAAGGCTTCCTTTCCGTTGTTAGCTTCAAAGAAATTAAAATTGCATACCGAAAGTTGGTCAATCAGAATACTTCGGATATCTACATCATCATCTACTACCAAAATTTGGGACTTTTTTTGAATTTTTTTAGTTTGATTCATAAAATAAAACACCTTGAAAAAAATTAAAAAATTTTCTCTAGGGCATAAGTTTATCACAATGTTTTGACTTTTTTGAAACTTTGACTGGATTTTCACTATAAATTTCCCACAAGAGTGTTCAAACTTGATTGAAAAAGTTGTGAATATTTGCAGCACTGGAGGAAAAATTCAAAAAAACTTGCACTGGGTGAAAGTAGCGTTAAAATCTTTGCATACATTAATATGGATGGAGAAAATAGATGAAAAAGATGAGTCTTAATAAAAAAGTATTTCTTTTTATTACAACCAGCACCTTGCTGCTTTCTGTAATTATTTTAACTTCGCTTTATTTCAATCAAAAAATGAGTTTGATGAGGGAGAAAGAGCATCAGCTTAGGGATTTAGTAAATGTTTCTTATAATATGATGGAAGTTCAGTATAAAGCATTCAAGGAAGGCAAAATTGATGAGAATACCGCCAAAGATTATGCCATCGCAGCTATCAAATCTTTAAGATATGGTGAGGATCATAATGAATATTTTTGGATTAATGATATGAGTCCCAAGATGATTATGCACCCTATGAATACTGCTTTAGATGGACAAAATGTCGCGGACATTAAAGATAAAAGGGGAACCCAGATATTTGTTGAATTCGCTAAAATTGCCAGAGAAAAGGAGCAGGGATATCTGAACTATTTTTGGCAGTATAAGGATGATAAAAATCGCGTGGAAGAAAAGCTTTCTTTTGTTAAATATTTTAAAGATTGGGGTTGGATAATTGGAACTGGGGTTTATATCAATGATGTGCAGGAACAAATTTGGCAAACCTTGTTTCAAATGATTGTTTTAGTCTTGATTATTGCGCTGATCACTTTATTGATTGCAAAATTTACTATTAATCGGGATCTGGCCAAAGTGGCCCAAATCCTTGCCAATGCCAGTGGGCTTATTACCAAGGCTGCGGGGGAAATTTCACAGGGAAACATCTCTTTGTCTGAACGGGTACAAGAGCAATCTTCCTCTTTAGAAGAAACCGCTTCAACAATGGAAGAAGTTTCATCGAATATTAAACAAAACGCTAATAATTGCCAAGTGGCCACTCAACATACCAGCAAATCCCTGGTAACGGTCAAAGAAGGTGAGGAAGTTTCTGCTAAAGTTCAAACTTCTATGAAAGAAATAAATGACAGCAGCAGGAAAATTGCCGATATCGTCAATTTAGTGGAAGAGTTGGCATTTCAAACCAATATATTGGCTATTAATGCCGCGATAGAAGCTGCCAAAGCAGGAGATCTGGGAAAAGGATTTGCTGTGGTGGCGATTGAAGTTAGAGATTTGGCGCAAAGATCATCAGAAGCAGCAGTGGAGATAAAAAATTTAATTGAAAATTCTTTAACTAAAGTAGAAGAAGGGGTTTCATTTGTTGATAAAAACTCAGAAAAATTTGCCACCATTTTGGGAACTTTTCAAAAAGTTAATGATCTGATGGCCGAAATCAACTCAGCGACCTCGGAACAATCGAGTGCGGTAGAAGAAATTAACAAGGCGGTTACCAATCTGGATAGCGCCAATCAGGAAAATGCTACGCATATCGATCAAATGGCCGGGTTAAGCCAGAAAATGGCCGCTGAGGCTGCGAAACTTGACTCGCTGGTTGATTTATATTTTCGTTAAAATCTAAAAAAACTAATTTAGCTACACATCCGATAGATCTTTCTGCTGGTTTTTGATATATAGTGATCAAATCTAACCGGGAGCATTATGGATATTATTACCAATTTGATTCATGAGGCCAGTCATTACACCAGTTTTGATCAAATCGAGAAACTCATTGATGAAGGGGAAAGCCTTGCAAATCTTCCTGTGCAACCACTCTACGCTTTGACAACCAATATGAATCATGATGCCTTGGCACTTTGCTTGCCAAGTTTTAGTAAAGAACAAAGACAGGCTTTTTTGGACATTGATTTATGGAGTAAGGATGAACTGGATGTCGATAGCTTTTCTAGGTGGCCCAAAGTTTATCGCATGTGCCAAAATGAAGATATTATTTATGAATTTGTAAATAGCGAAGAGTTTTTACTGTTTATCAAGGGACGCTTTAATGTTTATACCTTTGATGTGGAAGAGCCCATCTATCCTGATCATGATAATTATTTTTTAACCGATGATAATTTATTATTATTTGAATTTGACGAGGAAAATGACATCGTTGATGACGTGCAATTTCTCATTAGACAATTGTATGGCAAAGAAGGTGTGGAGCACGCTTACACTAAGCTGTTTAAAGTGGTGTCAGATTCTTTTAGTATGTTTCAAGAAGAAGAATATCGATTAAAAAAAGGACGTCTAGAAGATTATGGCTTGGTCGATTATTACGATTCTCTTGCCATCTATGTACCTTACGCATCCCTTTCGCATATGGATCATTTTATAAAGAATATTAAAATGAGCACCGGTAGTATTGATACAGTTTCCGTCATTCAAACCCTGCATCAATCATGTCTAGTGGCCTATAGAGAGATAGCTGAGAGTATTTTGGAAGAACTTGGCAAAGTCACGAGCGACAAAAGAAAAGAGTTTTTGCAGTTTAATTTTTTAAAATTAGTAAATGCCAGCCTCGCTTTTAATGATTCATTAAAAACCGGGGCAGTGGCCATGACCAGAGTGGGTAAGGATACCCGGGGGCTGATTGAACTAGGATTTGATTATATCAGATATAAAAAAAATAATCTTTCCAATGAATCTCTGTTTGAATATTTTAATTTTATAGATTTATTCAAAATTGGATTAACTTTGACCAAAGATTTGCAAAAAGACTTAAAAAAAGCTCTTCGTCTAAGCGGGTTTGATAACGAGCATGATGTTTTTCTAGGGGATTATTGGAATAATTTTTTAAATAATACTTTGGATGGCAATATAACCATTTCTAAAAAAAATACCAACGTCATATTGAATAAATACCAAGATTTGAAATTAGTTGGTGAAAAAACGAAAACACTGGTGATGTTGCTTCCCTACATCAAAGAGTTTTATAAAAATTTCAAAGTATTAAAAGATGAAAACCGCTTGATGGATGCTTATTATTACAATTATAAGGTGGAGGATATTGATTTCGAAGCTATTATCATTAGTAGTTTTGCAAACTATATGCTGGGACTTAAAAACACCAATGACCAACCCAAGTTGGGACTTAGTTTGCCAGAATTTAAAACATGGGCAAAACTTATTTCCAATCCTGAAGGAGGATTGAATAAAACTACGACGGTTTTAAAAGACGCTATTGTCAAATTTCAAAAGGAATATGGTCTTTTTCAAGTCTATAAATTTAGTGCCTATTTTGAGGAAATACTTGCTAATCATATGGATGGATATGATTTTGCTAAATTAAACGACCCCGACTATAAATTTATCGGTGGTGCAATTATCTTTTCTTAGCTGGCTTAAAGGAAAGTTTTTTCCCATAAATATTCAATGTTTTGAAATAAACTGGAGGCATTTTTTGACAACCTGGTGATCACTTGGCTTTTAGTTTGCTTCAGATCAAGTTCTATTTGGGCAATGAGACCCGTAGTTAAATGGTTTTTTTTATGAGTGTCAATAGGGGTATCTAGGAAGTTTGATAAATTACTTAACCGTTTGCTTTCCGTTTCTAAATAATTAACCACTCGTAGCGATTGATCTTTTTTTTGAGATGATGGGGCCGGTTGATTATCATGGACTTGGTCGTCCATATCCATATCAAAATGGGCCGAGAAATCATCCATGTTAATATTATTTTTAGGAGTTTTGGGGTTCATTCTTGTTCATCCCGGTTAATTTTTTTTAATAAGGTTTCGTAATAATCCAATTCTTTGATTTTATTATGAAGAGTTTTACAAGGCCTGAAACAGGTTTGTAAATCTGCTTCTTTTTCAAAAGGTCCTAAGTTTTTAATTTTTTTATTATGTAAATAAGTCGTACGCATCAAGCTGATTTCTCTGGGGGTAAGTTTTTTTTCATGCTTAAATTGAAAGTGAGTTGGAATGTCATTCAATGAATTTATAATTATAAAATGAGGGTGTGCTGAGATCTTCTCTGTCATAATAAATAGCGGGTAGGGAAATTGCGGATGCAAATTTATTTCTTTAAGAAGTGGGTATAATAAATTAAGAAATTTTAAAATATTTTCTACTCCCAAGGTTTCTAGATTTAAGACAATGGGGGAGCTTCCGGCATTGGCTTCGTTTAAAAGTTTGGGGAGGGCATTGATATCCTGGGTACAAGTGATCAAAATTTCTCGAAGTGTCGGGGCACTGGTTTCCAAATGAACTCCTTGGAGTTTTAAATAATCTTACCTAAGCAGGATAACTTTTTTTTTTGAAGAAGAAAAGCTTGTATGACCACTGGTGATCAAGTTAGAATAGGCAAATGGAATATGTAAATGTTCATTTACCTGATTATTTTATAACCTTGCTCAAATCCAATATGGCTTCCCGGGTGAATTTTATCGGCGAGGTTACTAATTACATTATGCACTATCCGGCTTTTTTAGGACTTATTAAAAAGTACTTTAAAGAAGTGGATGAACAAATTCGCTTGGATGTAATCTTAAAATCAATGGGATGGGAAAATTTTAGAAATAAAATGGCGCTCATTTATATCAATTTTGAAAACCAAGGAATGTTTCCAAAGGATATAGATACCAGCTACCTAAGTAGTTTATTAGCTTTGGAGCGCCAAGTTTCATCATTCATCACATCGGATAACTCGCGCGCATTTTTATTATCTTTTTATAAAACTCTGGGCGCTATCAAACTGGAGCGTTTATCAGAAAAAAAAAATTACGTTTTACCCGAATTAAATTCCCGCACTATTGCGCTTTTGGAACATGCCAATTCTAAGATTAAGAAAGTTGATGTAGTTTTGATTATACTTGAACAATTAACTCATTTGCTTGGTTATGAACTGGTAAAAAAAAATTTAAGTGAAAAATACCCATTCAGCGCCATTTATAGTCAAATGGATGAGCGGGTAAAAGAGGCTTTCATTAAAAATTTATTAATTTATGGCCAATCAGTAAACGAAGTGGAGCTATTTGTAAAAGATACTATTTAAGGGGAGATAATATTTGTGATGAACCACAACGCAGTTTGGACATTCATAGAGGGGTTGCAGGATAAACAGAGGATTTCTGAAATTGTCATCAATGCTAATAATCTAGTTTTTATTGAAAGAGACAATCAATTTATTCAAATGGATATTCAATTTGAAAAAAAAGAAATATATGATTTTATAAAAGATGTGGCTAAAATCAATAATAAAGCAATTTCCTTGGATGAACCCATTCTAGATGGTTCTTTGCCTGATGGAAGTAGAATAAATGCCATTATTGAACCCTATAGCGTAAATGGACCAGCGATTACCATTAGAAAATATATTAAAAAAAATGTAAACCTTGTCCCACCCTATCTGTTTGGGCTAAATGATTTTTGGGCCATATTTCTAAAAGCGATTGTGCATGCGAAACAAAATATTCTTATCTCTGGTGGAACCGGGGTGGGGAAAACAACATTTCTCAATATGTTACTGGCGCAAATTGATGCTTCTGAACGACTCGTGATAATTGAAGATACCAAAGAATTGGAAGTTAATAATAAAAATCAAGTAAGATTGGAAGTAATCAAAGGCTTTAATTTCTCCAAGAAAATACTTAACGTAAGAGATATGGTTAAAAATACTTTGAGGATGCGACCTGATCGAATTATTATTGGGGAAGTCAGAGGTGAAGAAGTTTTTGACCTGCTGCAGGCCATGAATGTGGGACATAATGGTAGTATGACTAGTGTCCATGCCAGCAGTACGGGGGAGTGCTTTAAAAGGCTCGAGAGTTTATTTTTGCTAGCGGGATATGATGTCCCTTACCGGGTAGTTAGAAGACAAATAGCTTCCGCCGTTAACTATATAATTCATTTAGAAAAAAATAATGACGGGAAACGATCTATTGCCGAAATTATAGAAATTACGGGTATCGAGGGTGACATGATTCAAGTAAGCCCCATAGCATCCTTAGTAGATGGCGAATTGGTCAAAACTGGTCATGTGCCTAAAAATATCAGGGAACTTCATAAGAAATCGGGACTTCCGTTGGAATATTTCGCTGATCATTAAAAATACCGTTTGCCTAAGTCAAAAGGTCTGGGTAAATAGGAAAAACGTTTTCTGGGGGAACAAAAATGACTAGATTTATTATGGCTTCATTGATTTTTAGTCTTTTTGTTTTTCAATCCTATGCTAGTAACGAATTAACCATTACTACATGGAATTTAGGACTGGCACATTCGTATGTACGTTATGCCACTCAAAGAATTCCACACATTATTGAAGCATTGAAAAATCATGATACCGACGTATTATGCGTACAAGAGTTATGGAACCAAGAAGACATTGATACTATAAAGAACGCTCTTAAAGATAATTATGCCTATAATTTTGTGATGCCATTTAAACAAAAAATGGCCGATCAGGTTCCGGCCTGCAGCTTTTACCGTTTATTTGGACCACATTCGGCAGGGCTTTGTTTAATAAGTAAATGTAGGAAAAAAATCGGAGATGAATTAACGGATTGTGTTTTAAATACATGTGGAAATGCGATTGATAAGTTGAAAAAAGAGGATCGCATTTGTGCTGAAGCATTTTTTGCCCAAGTTGGTAAGAGCACGATGAAGGGATTTTTAACGGTGTTAAATCCTTTTAAAAAGACCGGCTTGTTCACCTACGAAGGTTCCAATGGACTGGCCATCTTTTCTAAATACCCTCTGCTAGATGTGACTGGATTTAACATGGATAATCAGTCAACTCTTAGTCGTCGCTCGGTACTTTATGCCAATGTTAAAAAAGAAAATCAAAATCATCACGTTGCTTGCACTCACTTGAGTGCTAATTTATCCAACGTACCTTATACCGGAATCTTCGAGTCATGGGTGGACGAATCCTATCATCAAGCGAAGATGATGACCGTCTTGGTGGAAGAAAAGGCCAAAACCGAACCAATCTTTTTGGCAGGGGACTTTAATTGTTCTTTTGAGGATCTATCCGCGGGAATAGCACCAGAGGCCACTAAAACCTGTGGACATTTTTTAAAAGAAGGCTATTTTAGCAGCATGCTAGAACAAGCCGAGTGTACATTTTGTGACGCAAATACATTGGTGTTAGATGCCTGGGAAAAAGATAAAATGATTGATCATATATTTGTTAAAAATGTTGACCCAAGCAAACTTACTGCGCAAGTGATCATGAAAGATCTCGTGACTATTAAAGATGAAAATGGTTTGGAGACTTTGTCTAATATATCTGATCATTTTGGTATAAAGCTGGAACCTTTAAAGTAATTGTAATAAACTTGTAGTATGAAGATTGTTGTAGGCTGTTTTTTTATTTTCTTCTCCTTCATGTGCGCACCAGCAGATGAATATGCCAATTTGGATCGTCCGGTAATGGCAGATGTAAATGATTTGGGAACCTATGATTCCAATCTGGGGAAGGGAACGATTGATTATGGCCAAATTATGGAAAGTCTTAAAATTAAGATTTTCCCTCATACGGATGATCGGGCCCCTCATCGCGAAGACAAGATATTATTTTATGTGAAATTACAATCCACTAGCACTATCTTATTGTCCCACCAAAACCAGGTCCTTTGCCAATCAAAAATTATTCAGTTTAATCAAGTTGATAAGAGGAATAATAAGATTTTGTGTGTGGATGAAAATAAAACCCTCCCACTTATAGCACTGAATAGTCCAACAAATTTTGACTATTCAGTTAACACCAAAAATCAAGCTCCCATTCAAGTTATACGAGCTAAACATAGCAATAATTATTTTTATTGGGGAAGTATATTAATTAAAAAAGAGACTGATCGGTTGATACTTGTGAATAATGTGAACATGGAAAATTATATAGCGGGAGTAATTCCGGGGGAGATATATACTTCATGGCCACCCGAAACTGTGTCTACTCAAGCTGTAGCTGCGAGAAGTTATGCCCTCTATCACTTAGCCGGTATAGCTAATAATTACCAACTCTACCATTTTGATGATACCACTAGCTATCAAGTCTATATTGGTGATATTTTGCAATATAAAAAATATCAGTTGGAAAATGGTGAGCACATAACTGAAGCTGATCGCATAAAAATATATGAGATGATCGAACAGTTACCTGAGTTTTTTGCGGCTATCGCAAGAACCAAAGGGGAAGTCATGGTGCTTGCAAATAATAAAGTGTTTCAAGCCTATTTTCATGCCTCCTCTGGGGGGTACACGGCCAATGCCAAGGATCTAGATTTCAAGGATTGTCTTCCGTGCCAGGAAGTTTCAGATTATTGCGAAGATGATATATGGAATGATGAATTTGCTAAAGTTAATCTGGCCCCACTGGATTTTTGGAAAGTGACTAGAAGTAAAACTGAGGTTGAATCTAGATTAAAAAAAGCTAAGTTAATTGCATCGACGAATCGCTTTGACGCCTTACTTTTGCCGGAAGATGGATATAATGGTCCCCCTTATCGCACCGTTGGTGGTCATTATACGCAGGTTCCGATGAAAGTTTCACAAAGGTTGCAAAGTAGTGCAGGGTACCCGTTTAAAAGTGCCATGGGACTAAGAAATATAAGGTATGAAATTTTTAAACAAGAAGATAACTATACTTTTGAAGGCAGAGGTTATGGACATAGTGTTGGGATGAGCCAATGGGGTGCTTATTTTCAAGGTAAGAAAATTATTCAATATCATGATATTCTTAAGTATTATTATAAAGATATCCAGATCAAAAGATTTTAGTTTTATTGTGCTTGAAAGAATGAACAATGCTTAAGGATTTCTCCAAGGCATGGGCCAAGTACAGATAATTTTTTCGATAAAGAAACAAAATGATGACTCCAAAATCAATTCTACGGGCCAGAATAAAACCAAACCAAGATATGATAATCGCACGTATAATGACTAAAATAAAATCATTAGTGTCAAGTTTTGCAAAAAAATAAATAATTAAAGACAGAAAAATAAGGGAAGTTATAAACTTGAGATTAAATAGATCGCTGGAACCTCCCTTGATAGAGGTTTTCCAATCGCTTTTGGGGAAAGTCAAGACCTGTGCGGTGGGGGTTATGGAGTGTATTTTATTGCTCAGTTTTAAAATCAAAAAATCAAAATTAATAGAGTAGGCAATTAAAGTGATGATAGTGGCAATGCAGGTCTTAAACAGGAGAATAATTATCACCACATTGATAACGGATAGATGATTAAAATGAAAAAATTTGAGCATTTCATTAATGACATTAATGTTGGCATAAACATAGGGCATGCCAAAAATCAGAGCGTTTAAAAAGACTCCCAAAAAAAAAGTACTGGTACTAAGCAAGATAGATCCAAGGAGTACGGATATGAAATTTTGTCCCAGCAAATAAATGGGAATGGTAAAAAACAAACCTTGAAAAAAAATATAAAACATAGGTCTAAATTTACTGCCTGCTAAAGAAAAAGATTTTAGTCCAGCGGTGATCGTGACAATACTCAAAAGACCCCGGCCTTTTAATTTTTTTCCAAATAATATAAGCATAAAATTTTGTAGACCGGCCAGGAAGATGCCTTGAAAAGGTACTCTAAATGCATTGAGAGATGATCCAAGACCTAGTTCCATAATAGTAGTGATGGAAGCAAACGTGCCGATTAATTGTGCATCTCTTTGTTTTAATAAATTGATAATTTGAATTTTAGCCTGGCCTTTGGAGGTGTTGTCGAGATCAATAAGAGTATAATTTTCAAACTCAAAGCTTTTTAAGAATTCTTCTAACATATCTTTTTGCACTGAAATGATCATCTGGGTTTTATTTGAATCGATAGCGTTCAAAAGGTTATAAAAACCTTTATGATTCATTTCATGAAAACCAAGATTGTCTAAAATAATAACGTCGCACGGAGAGGTTGTATGATGATTTAGTATTTGAGAAGATAAGGTTTGAGCATTTTCATCCAAAAAAACAAACCGTTCATTCGCATGTTCGCGTTTGGCCCAAGGAAGAGTTTCTTGCGTGCGAATAGCATGGATATTATATTCAAGGGATTTTTCCTTGGAAGCAAAATTTCTTTTTGAGGTGAAAGATAAAATGCCATCTACATTCCAAAATTTTCGCAATGCATCTGATAGTTCATGGCAAAGGGTGCTTTTACCGCTAGTTATGGCACCGGTGATAATAATGAAATTATTTAACTGCTGCATGGTTTATCTTTAGTTTAAAAAAAGTTCTTTCAAGTGGAAAAATTTTGAAATTATTTGTTCAGAAAGTCCACTAATAAATACCAATCAACCGAAATCAGAAATTGTTCACCAAACTATTCAGAAACATCCTGCCTGTGGCATGTAGGTTTTCAACGACCTACATGCTTCTTTCTAGCTGGTTTACCATAATAGAGATGGAATTAATCATAATGATTTTGTCTGGTTAGATGGAAAACAACCCCATTATTTTGGTCCAGTTAAAAAAAGATCCAACTTGATAAATGAAGGTAGAGACTAAAAATGCCAGTACGGTGGTGTAGCCGATAGAAAAAGCACCCCATTTCCATGAACCAGTTTCCTTGTTGATTACCGCAATAACTGCAATACAGGGCATATAAAGCATAATAAATACCAGATAAGCAAACGCTCTTAAGGGATTCCAATCAGGATTGCTTTTTAATTTTTCACCGAGTTTGGTAGTGTTATCGGTGTCCAAGGAATGGGCCGTTGCAAGGGTTGAGACAATGACTTCTTTGGCAGTGGCGCCTCCGATCAAGGCAATATTCATTTTCCAATCAAAACCAGTAATGGGTTTAGTAAGATGTTCAAGGGCCTTACCAACAGTGGCGGCCATCGAATGATTGAGATTATAATCTTGCGATTGATTAAAATTAAAATTTTTAAGATTAGTAGGCGTTGGAAAAGGAAAAGTTAAGGTGCCCCACATGATTACGGAGGCCATCAAAATAAATGTTCCGGCTTTTTTTACATACATCCAGGTTTTAAACCAGGTATGAATTGCGACGCCTTTGATGGTAGGTAGGTGGTAAAGCGGTAGTTCCATAATGAAAGGAGCGGCTTCGCCTTTTAAAAAAGTGCTTCGTAAAAATCCGGCAATTATCAGAGCAAAAAACCAACTTAGCAAGGTAATGAGAAACATCATTATACCCTGGTGACTTGGAAAGAAAGCGCCAATCAGAAGTGCATAAACTGGCAATTTGGCACCGCAATTCATAAAGGGAACAGTTAGAATAGTTGCTAGCCTTTCTTTTTTATCGTAAAGGCTTCTAGTTGCCATAATTCCTGGAACGGCACAGCCCCCGGATATTCCTCCTGAAACTATAAAAGCTAAAATAGAATTTCCATGCATACCAAAAGTTCTTAGTATCCGATCCATTAAAAATGCTATCCGTGTAACATATCCAGAATCTTCCAAAAAACTTATGATCGCAAACATAAATAGGATCAGGGGGGTAAAACTTAAAACTCCACCGACTCCATCAACAATTCCGGAAACTAGCAGTGAGCGAATAAATCCCTGAGGTAAATAAGTGGAACCCAGATCATGTAATAAACCAAAAAAAGATTCCAACATACTTACAGGATAGGCACTTAAGGTAAAGGTAAAATGATAGACCAAACCCAAGATTATCAGTAAAGAAAGCGGACCTAGAACTTTATTGGTTAAGATTAAATCTAGTTTATCGGTGACGGTTTTTCGATTGAGGAGCGGAATGGTAATGCAGCTTTTAGTTAAGGAATTTGCAAAACCCATACGGTATTCGCCAAGAATGTTTTCCAGAGTGTCATTATGGGTGATAGTTAAGTGTTTTTCTAATTTGGCAATTTCTTCAAAATAATCGTTTGGTGCACTGGTGTGTTGTAAAACGAAATTTCTAATTTCCGGATCACCTTCCACCAGCTTGATAATCACCCACGACTTGGAGTATGGCATGTCGGCAAGCGGTTTAAGTAATAAATCATCATTTAATCTTACTTCCAGGTTTTGAATTAAAGCATTGATTTCAACCCCGTAAGAGATTTTTATGGGGAGAATTTTTTGGTGAGGGGTGCTGATAAAGGTAGCTAATGCTTCCCTCAGGGGATGAAGACCTGACTTCCTATGACCTATGCAGGGGACGATAGGCGCATTAATCATATGTTGGAGTTGTTGTGTATCAACTTTGATTCCTCGGTCGCGGGCCAAATCATACATGTTAAGTACTAAGATCAGCGGTATTTCCAGCTCTAATAATTGAACCGTAAGATTTAAATTCCTTTCAAAATTGATAGTGTCGATAACATTGATAATTAAATTTGGTTTTTCTTTGATTAAAAAATCCCTCGCAATTAATTCATCTTCCGCATAGGCGGTAAGAGAGTAGGTGCCAGGGAGATCTATAAACTCTACGACAACGTCATTAATAGTAGCAAATCCAGTTTGTTTTTCGACTGTAACGCCTGGGTAATTTCCCACATGACGGTGGGCCCCGACTAAAGAATTAAAGATAGAGGTTTTTCCACAATTGGGGTTACCCGCAATAGCCACTTTCATATTTCACTCCAAGCGAATAATCGTATGACTCTAAGGATATAACACCATAAGTTGAGCTGGTCAAATAAAAGTTTTATATACCAAACTTGATTAAAAAATTGATAGTGAAGGCCCTAGGTGACACTTCAATACTCTATTTCTGATAGGTAATTGTTTGAAATTACGAAAAAAAAATTGTTTCGACTTGGCCTTGTAGTTGCAAAAAATCACTTGGCTCCATGTAGGGAGCTATTGGTAATTTCAAGGAGGATGTTTATGAAAACTTTTATCAGGATGATGATAGTTTTTTGGGTTCTTGGTATCTTTTATCCTCAAATTTCAAAAACCAATATTAGTTATCATAATATAATCTCTCACATGCCCCCACTCACTGCTTACCAAGTAATAAACGATTCGAATGGAGAAATGCAGACGCAAGATTATGTGGAAATCTTAGAAGAACTTTTTGTACTTGATATATCAGAGTATTCCAAAATAAAGGCCGTCAAGGAGGCTTTTCGTTTAGGGCAATTAAGTAATCTAAGTGTGATAAAAGAAGATTGCTTGGAATTTTCTGAAACCTCGTTGATTTTAAAATGCATGGAAATGGAGTTGGTTAAAATCAAGCGCGCCGATTTGCTCTCTATACCCGGAAATGTTTCGGATATTGTCTTGGGGGCTTGTTTAAAAATGGAATCATATAATGACGAAAAAGTATGTTATGAATCTATTATTTATAAGTTCTTATCTCGTGGAGTGAAAAGTGAAGCTTTGAAATGTCTTGAGATCTCAGTGACACTGGAAAAAGTTTATTGTTATAGAGCAATCCTATAGTGCAAAATTATAATAATTGACTTAAGCAAATTTATTAAAAAAAATTGACTGAAATGCTTGGTCAGTTTGAAACTAAACTGATATCTTTTATAAGGGCAATTTTATAAGGATATCAAATTGACTGGCAAAAAGCAGCATCATCTTTTTTGGCAAGTTCATCCGATTAAAGAGGAATCAATTTTCAAGTCGGCACTGCTTTGCCAATTTATCTGTTTTATTTCTATTTTTGCTTACTATTATCTAGGTCTCTTTTATGGTTTTACTACTTTTATTCTGTTAGTTATTTCCCTGAATAAATATTTTTTCAAAACCCGTTATATTTTAGATGATGAGGTCGTTAGCATCAAAACTTGGTTAATGACTATAACTAAACGGTGGGAATATTTTAAACGTTTTGACATATCGGAAAATCATATTCAGCTATCTCCATTAAGCCGACCTTCGCGCTTGGATCAATTTCAAGCTTTAACCTTACAGCTTCCTAATAAAGTAGTTAAACCAGAGATTGAAAGTTTGGTAAGATTAAAGTTGGGGAAAAATCATGATTAAGCTTGAGCAAATCAAAGAGGCTTTCAGTCATGCTTTTAAGATTACTGACGGACAAGAAGACATGACCCAAGAGGATTTTGCGCTGCTGGAAAAATTATCTAGTTTTGTAGTTAAAAGAAAACTTAGTGTACCTGCGGTGATGTTTTTAGAAACGCTAAGACCTCTGAATGTTGTGGGTAGCTCCATGATGAGCTTTTTTAAACCGATGCTTGGTCATTTTTTTAATAGTGCTGAGTATGGCCGGTTGGAGAGGATTCTAGAAAGAAGATGTTCTGTAGGGTGTCTTATCGATGCAATTGAAACCCAGGAAAGACAAATTTTTGACGATAAATTAAAACCAAACAGTGATTCGAAATAATAGGGAGGTTTTTTTGAAAACAATTTTTTTGTGCGTATTTTGGTTAGCTGCTTTAAATGTTTGGGGTGAGGTATTTCCTCCCAATGAGGTGCGTGCGGTTGACAAACCCAACGATAACGGCAGTGCTATTATATTGCTTTGGAAAAAGATGGATTATGAGACCGCGAATATTTTTTATGTAACCTATATTGCTACTTCTCCCAGCGGACCATTTTTAGTTCAACCGGATCAAAGCTCGATCATTAATTTTAAATCTGATTTGCCTCAGGCATTTGGGTTTGCTGATGATAATAAGAATTGGCATGCCTTAGAGTTAACCGATTATCAGCTAGCAGGTGGTGAAAAGAAAGAAATGATCGAACGTAACAAGACCTATTATCTAAGAATTGGGGTTAAAGAAGGTAAAAATGGCAATGTAGTTATGCATCCCAAAACCTTTGATGTCACCCCTCACGGCAATTATTTTGCATTTAATAAGTTGAATAATTTTTTATTATTTGTTTTCCTGGCCGTGGTAATTATACTTTTTATCCATTTAGCAAAGAAAAATCCAAATTTATTTGTAAGAAGAATTGCCGGACTGGAAGCGATAGACGATGCTTTAGGTCGGGCAACGGAAATGGGTCGGTCAGTTTTATTTGTGCATGGTCTTAAATTTATGCATGAAGTACCAACGATCGCTGCGGTTAATATTTTAGGTAGAATTGCTAAGAAAGTGGCAGAATTTGATACCAGTCTTAAAGTTGCTAACTGGGATCCGGTCATTCAACAAGTCAGCCGTGAAACCGTCAAGGAATCCTATATCGAGGCAGGCAGACCAGATGCCTATAAGGAAGAAAATATTTATTTTGCTTCTAGCGAACAATTTAGTTACGCAGCTGCGGTGGAAGGTTTAATGGTAAGAGAAAAACCAGCAGCTAATTTTTACTTTGGGTATTTTTATGCCGAATCACTCCTATTATCAGAAACGGGGAATGCTGCGGGTTCCATTCAAATTGCGGGAACCGATGCTTTTACCCAAATCCCATTTTTCATTACTACCTGTGACTATACTTTGATAGGGGAAGAACTCTATGCAGCCAGTGCTTATTTGAGTCGTGAACCTAAATTACTGGGTAGTTTGAAAGGCCAAGATCTTGGCAAACTCATGATTATAATCGTGCTGGTACTGGGAACAATCTTTACCACCTTTGGTTGGGAAGGGTTTTCCAAGATTTTTTGGCCAATGTAAAAATTTGATTTTAAGGAGAACGTTATATGAAAAAAAACTTACCTCTCACCATTGCGTTTATCATGGGATGGCTGGGTATTTTATTGGATTATATTCCTCATAAAGCCAGTGAAGTTTTGATGACTTCCATCACCAAGGGTCTAATGGTTACTATAGCTATTGTGGCTTTTTTGGGGCTTTATAGTTTGCTGAATATGCATTGGATAAAAATCAAAAGAAAAAATGCTGGATGGGGATATTCTCTGCTAGTATTTGCGGGCTTTTTTTTCATGCTTATTTTTGGTCTTTATAATCAAGGTGATTATTTTTGGAAGGCCCAGGTGGAACAAGGGATGGTCGAATGGATCTATACCTATATTTTTACCCCTTGTCAGGAAACCATGTTTTCTATTCTGGCTTTTTTCATTGCCTCCGCTGCTTACCGAACCTTTCGGGCCAAGAGCATGGAAGCCGGCATATTATTAGTCGCGGCAGTGTTAGTGATGTTTGGAGTAGTTCCAATATCTGGGAAAATCTGGAGCGGATTTCCTGAAATTGCCCAGTGGCTGCTTGAATACCCCAATATGGCCGTTAAACGCGCAATCTTCTTTGGGATCGCTTTAGGTGTAGTGTCCATGAGCCTTCGAATCATCTTTGGAATTGAACGTTCGTACATGGGAGGTGAAGGATGATACAGAAATTATTTAATATTGATAGAAGAATTATTTTTGCGTTTATGTTCTTGTCAGTACTGTTACCCTTCCTGGTTAAATTTGATCTCCCCATCGAAGCAGATAAAAATGTCCGGACTGTGTATAACAAAATTGAAGAAATCTCCAAAAAAGACAGTGGTGGAATTATATTAATGTCTTTTGACTACGATAATTCTACTAAAGCTGAATTGGAACCTGCTGCTCGGGCCATTTTGTCCCATGCCTTTTTAAAAAATGTTAAAGTGATTGGTATGAGTAACTGGCCCAATGGGGTGACGATGGCAAAAACCATCATGGAAGATATTGCCAAGGAATATGATAAAAAAAATGGAGTGGATTGGGCCTACCTTGGATATAAATCAGGTGCGGGGCTTTTGATGCTTAATTTATCCATGGATTTTCATGGGGCATTCCCTACCGATACCAGAGGGGAGAAGATTGATCAGATACCCTTGACAAAAAATATTCGAACCATCAAAGATATCGATTACGTTATGTCCCTATCAGCTGGTAGTGGTGGTATTGAGGAATGGATTATTTATTCCCAGTCTAAATATAATTATGCTTTTGCCGGCGTGTGTACAGCCGTTTCAGCACCAGACTATTTTCCCTTCTTACAATCAGGACAGATGCATGGGCTGATCGGAGGGTTAGCAGGGGCTGCTCAGTATGAAACCTTGATCAATAAACCAGGGACAGCGATTGATGGAATGAGACCACAATCCGTAGCGCATTTAGTGTTAATATTCTTTATAGTATTTGGTAATGTTTGTTATTTTGTAAATAAGAATTTTGATAAGAAAAAAGAGAGGGCCTAATATGGATGCCAATCAATCAAATTTAAAAAAAGATTCCATCGTTATTGTTTTATTTTTCCTAGTTTTAATAATTATCAACGGGATTTTAGTGGGCACGGGAAAGCTAAAATTTGGGGTGGAAGGTTTTGGGATTATGGTGGCAGCTGCTTTAACCATTGCTCTTTATAGTTTTCTCTATAAGGATAATCCCATTTTTAAAATGGCGGAGCACTTTTATGTTGGTGTTGCCACTGCTTATTTGTTTATTGTCACTTGGTATAGCGTTATTTTACCGGATGTTATATTGGCCTGGAAAGATGTGGGGGGAACTGATGTATGGGGGACTATTTCTAAATCCTTGGCCATAATTATTCCAACCATTTTAGGATTACTGGTATATACCCGGCTCATACCTAGAATATCCTGGGTAAGCAGAATAACTTTCGCGGCCATGATAGGTTTTGGTGCAGGTTTTGCCATACCAAACTATATTACCTCTCATATTTTAAAACAGGCTAAACCTAGTATGATGGCATTGTGGTCTGCCGCCGGGCCTGAGTGGGGCGCGATTGTTATCTTCGTAGGAGTTATTACCACTTTGGTTTATTTTTTCTTTTCCGTGGAACACAAAGGTTCGATTGGGTTTATTGCTAAAGTTGGAGTGTGGTTTTTGATGGTGTCTTTTGGAGCTTCTTTTGGTTATACAGTTATGGCCCGGGTTTCTCTTTTGATCGGGAGAGTTAGTTTTCTCTTTGGAGACTGGATTCCTCTTATAAATTAGCTGGTTGATTTTACCATGAAGGTGGATTTAAACGTGCAATATCCGGGGACAGATCTATTAGATAATCTTGAATATGCTACAAATTATAATGATTTTATTCATAGATTTTTAGTCAAATATTCAAAAGAATGCCAAACAATATTAGATTATGGGGCAGGCACGGGTTATTTTGCCCAAAGAAATCGAAAAATTGGAAAAAAAGTTACTTGTTTGGAAGTAGATCAAACATTATGTGAAAGATTAGAAAAAGAAAAATTTGAAGTCATCCAGCAATTGAGTTTAAAAAATCATTTTGACTTTGTTTACTCTTTAAATGTTTTAGAACACGTTGAAAATGATAAAGAGATACTTAAAGTTATTTGGGATTCGTTAAAAGATAAGGGCGGACTTTTTCTTTACCTACCTGCTTTTCCTATTCTATTTAGCTCTATGGATAAAAAAGTCAATCATCTAAGAAGGTATAATAAAAAACATCTGATAAAACTGGTGAAAGAACAAGGTTTTGAGATCTGCTTATGTCGTTATGCTGATAGTCTGGGTTTTTTTATAACGTTACTTTATAAAATTGGGGGTTCGAAAACTGGTGAAATTTCAAAAACCCAAATATTAATTTATGATAAAGTAGTATTTCCCATTAGCAAGGCAATAGACATGATCGTTAGTCGTTTTTTGGGAAAAAATATCGTACTGTATGCTAAAAAGATTCAAAGCTTATAAATTAAGGATTCATTTTTGCTTAAGTACGGGAGATTTTTTAGTAAATGTGTCTCAAGTTCAAGACATTTACTAATTTTTTCTTTTTGAAAGTTATCCCAATATTTATTTTTATTAAGCATAGATTCATGGATTCTGGAGTTCTCTTTATTGATGATAAAATAATGGATGTTGGATAATTTTAGCTGGCTTATAATTGTATGAACATCCGATGATAATATCTGGTTGGTATTTACGTGGTCAAATATTGATTTTGATTTGGGATTTTTAAAATAAAATAATGAAAGTGGGTGAAAGCAAAAACTAATATTAGTTGGTTCAATATCACTTTGTTTGGTCAACGTTATTAAATCAAAATCATGGATATTAGCGGATAAATATGCATTAAGACGATTAGGGTGGGATAGCGCAAAGAGACTATTTTTCAATAAAAAGAAAAAACCACCATATAGAAAAAATCCTATCCCTAACGTAAGAATGAAAGGATAGACGATCTGTTTGAATTTATAGAAGTGGTTTATAAAATAGATAAAGAGGAAAAGATTCAAGTAGAGCGTTCCTAAAATATAGCGATGTTGATGAGAACCAAATAAATAAACAATTGAAATATTAGTAAAGATAATTAGTCCAGGCAAGATAATGTAGAAATGCTTTTTTCTAAGGCCTATATAAAACCCAATTAGACTACCAAAGAATGTGGGATCAATGCCTTTTAAATTTTTAATAGTAAAAATGTCAAAACCATTTAAGTTATATTCTTGGAAGCGATAAAGTGTAAAACGAATGGGTAACAAGAAATAGTTGAGCAGAGTTTTTGGGAAGGTGTAGGAAGATAAATTGTCATGAATTAATTGATGATAAAGGTTGTCACTCATACCAAGATGGCCAAATAAAAAAGGCCAGAATGGGTTTTTATAGAGGATCATATTTTTCCCATACCAAAAAAGGCACGGTAAAATAAGAAAAGCCAGATCTTGTAAACGCAATGATTTGATAAAAATTCTTAAATAATTTTTAAAAAATAAAGCAAGTGTAAAAATAAGATACGAAGAAAAAACTAACGTTAAAGACGTGTATTTGATTGATATAGCGACAGAAGTTGCAAGCATCATAAGGCTTATATTATTTTTATTTTTATCACTAAAGTAATTGATCATGGAAAAAACTAAAATAATCTCAGCGCAGGCACTGGCCAGATCAACATAACCCAGTACTGAAATTTTAGTTCCATAAGGTAGTAGCAAAACTAGCAGGGAAGTAATTTGTGCTAGAGGCTTGGAGACGTAGAGACATATATGATGATAAAACAATAGCGATATAGCTAAAAGATAACTGAAATGAAAAAAATGGGCCAAAGATGTATCGTTTAGCAAAACTTGCGAATACCAAAATAAGACATCTAATCCCCGAGGAATAGCTTCATAGAAGGAAGGGGAGTAGTTAAATTGAAAAGATCCAAATAATTTAAAATGATAAGCCAGACCATCCCAACCAGTCTCAGGGAGGGCGCAATTTAATAAAAAGATGGTAATAAAAATCAGATAGATGACTTTGAACGAGTTGAAAGTTATTGATGCTTTTAATGTTTTAATATTTTTTAAACAATAGATAATCCCGGGAATTAAGATTAAGAAACTGATATATTGATTTAATATTTTGAAAAATAATAAATAGGTGATAATAAAAGAAAGGATGGTGTTGGTGCAAAAAATGGATAGCGAAATTTTTAACGGGCGCGGAGAGTCTTGGTCGATAATGAAGTGAAGAAATTTGTGATAGATCAAGATATAACTAGGTGTTATAAGTAATAACGAAATAATCAAAATTAAAAGGTGGTAATAATAGTTGTATAAAGTCATAAAAAAAAACCTGCCTAATGAGGCAGGTTTTAGTAAATGTTAATTTTGTCTTATAAAATATTAAATGGTAAAGAGACAGAGAGCAGCATTTCGCTCAAGCTTTGATCTTTGGTAATGTTAGTGGCTTCAACTCCACCTTCTTCCCAAGTATCATATTCAAATTTTCGATATTCAAGATTGATACTTACTAGTGGCATTGGGCGATAACCAATGCCTAGTGCATAACCATTACCATCAGTTAATTTGTCATTGGAATCATAACGATTGTTGGCAGAAATGGCATCATCACCTTCGAAACTACCTGATATAAAATAGGTGCCCCAAACGCGCAACATGACTGGAAAATTGTATCCAACAAAAATACCCAGTTGTTTCTTTTTGACATCATCATTGTATGTTGTTGATCCTGCCGTACTTTCCATTTCAAAACTTTGCATTGAATAATCAGCGCCAATCATAAATCCTAGCTGTTGAAACCCAAGTCTTCCACCGAAAGTCGGGCCGGCGTAGTCGTTGTCATATTTAGTATTGGAGACAGAAACTTCACCATTACCCAGAAATGCGTAGCCCAAGTAAGGTTCAATTAAGATACTGGCACTGGCGTTAACAGAAAAGAGAACAAAACTGAGTAAAATAAACTTAAATAAGCTTTTTTTCATAAATCCTCCTAAAAATGCACCTGATTTATTCACTAATAGTGTAGCACGTGTGAAAAAAATTACATCTTTATTTGGGGTTAGGAAATTTCTTCCAAGTAAGATTTGCCGTTTATGTTGCGGCAGATAATATCTTTAGCAAGTAGAAGCCTTTGTATAGCTTCTTTTTGTTCAGCAGTGCCTCGCTCCTTGATGATTCCCGGGGAATCATAAATAATTTCCGAAACTCCTGCTTGCATCAAGTGCTTGAGACAGTTTTCACATGGCCCATGGGTGCAGTAAAATTTATGTCCACGCACACTCCTTTCCGCAAATAGCAAAGCGTTCATTTCAGCATGAATTACCAGGTGGTATTTCATAGGGCGTTCGAGAGTCATATGATGTTCATCACAACCGGCCACAAAACCGTTGTATCCAAAAGAGACTGGGCGATTATCTTTGGTTACAATGACACATCCTACTTGACTGGATGGATCTTTAGACTTGGTGGCCACTTGTTTTGCGATGTTGATAAAATATTCATCCCAGCTACTGTTCATTTTTAAATACCTTGAAAGAAAGTCTGCGTAACATTTGATAAAAATACTACACTAGATTATTCATTGTTAAGAGTTTTTTGTCACAAAGAAGTGACATAAAAATCTTAGATTTGCTATACTTGATTTGCAAAAACAGGAGAGGAGAACCTATGAAAATTGACGTTAATGATCAAATATATATATCACCCATCACCCCAGAGGATAAAGCAAGCTATATCACCCATATGCAAGATCGTGAAATCTATGAAAAAACCATCGGCATTCCTTTTCCTTATGGGGACAATGAAGCTAATTGGTGGATTGCTGCTGTGGCAGAAGAGGCCAAGCGCTTCGGATTACCCCTCCAATATGCCATTAGGAAAGAAGACGGGGAATTAATTGGGGGTATAGGTTTTATGGATATGAAAAGTATCTTTGACCACGCTGCCGAACTGGGCTTTTGGCTGGCAAAAGAATATCGTAATCGAGGAATTATGACCAATTGTGTAAAGGCCTTTACAAATTGGGCCTTTAATCATCCCAACCTTAATCTGGTGAGAATTCAATGTCGCATTTTTGCTCATAACGAAGTCGCCGTTAGAATTGTGGAAAAATGTCAGTTTGCTCCAGAAGGTTACATGAGAAAGCGATTTAAAAAAGATGATCAATACATCGACGCTAAAATTTTTGCCCTCGTCAGATAAAACTTAAAAGCAATTATAATAGTCTAAGGTTTAATAGTTTATTCTACGATAAACCAAGTAGAGAGGTTTGTATGAGTATGAGAGTTATTTCGTCAGTTATATTTGTGAGTTTTCTCGTCATGTCTATGAGCGTGTTGGGAGTGGGCGTGTTGCAAATGGATAAGCCATTGCCACCAGCGAAAGCGTTGAAAGAAATACCTGCCACGGAAGATGGTGCTATCGATTGTAGTCCATATATAAATATTAAGGACGCTAAAAAACCTCATCAATGGGCAGCTACTAATGCAAATTGTTTCGATGGTACCAATTTTCCCATGGATTCCTCAACCGTGGCGGGGCAATTAAGTATCAGTGAAAATTTTGATGAATTGTATAGAAAAGATTTAAATCGGGAATTACAAAGAGATGCTTTTAAAATTACGTGGGAAAATCGGAAAGTATTCCGAGATTTATATCCCGATATCCAAATCCAAAAAAGTGAACAAAAAGCAAAAAAGTGTGGGGAAGAATTGGCCAAATGCCAAAAAGATGATGAGCTTTGCTCCCAGGATCAGGAATTAAAAGACATGCTCGCGGTAGAACCGGAAAAAAAGCCATTTAACGAAAAGGGCAAAGACCAGTATTACAAGGATCACGTGAAGGCTGCATTGATATTGTCTGCATATTTGGATGCATTGAATGGTCTAAAGACTGTAAAGAATGACGAGGAAAGAAAAGCATTACAAGAAAAGTTATTAGTGGGGATTGATTCTTATAGTCACTTGTTTCCCTTACTTTTTAAAAGTGATAATTATCCATTTGAAAGGAGCAAAAATGTTTCAGTCAGTTCGGTATCACAATTTTTTTCAATGAAGGATTTTAAAAATCCCCACCAACTTTCTGATTTGGGTGATTTAATAATTAGAAATATAGATCCTCAAAAAAAACTTAGCAAGGAATATATTGAATTATTCAAAGCTGGTAAATCCGATAGCAAAAATATTGAAGAGAAGATTTTTGGACAACCGATAGAGGTTTATTCTGGGTATGAGATGCCGTTTGGCAGAAGAACACCAATGCCAAAGGCCTTAGCTAAAGGTGAGGTTTTTAAAAAAAGTGTTGCTGACTATTTGCAAGATAAAAACTTTATGCAAATTGTAGAAAAGCAAACGAAGGCATCTGCCACAGGTTACCTGGATTTTCTAGGCCAGGGGGCCAATAATATCTGTGAGAGGAAATATGATGCTCAACCAATTTTTCATCACTATCCTGAACTAGTTAAAAGGACGATGAGTAGGATAGAGGAAAAGTACAAAAAAGAAGATTTGGAGAAAAATAAAGATAAAGCTTTGTTTGATTACAACTATACAAAAATGAAGGCAGTTTACTGTTATACCAAACAGAAACATCCTGTAGTGGAGGCTGAGATAAGTGATTTGCTGTTGATGGGGGCATTAGGCCTTGGTGCTTCAGCAGGCACACTTGCCTTTGGTGGGGCACCGGCAATAGCCTTGGCTGCAGGAGGGATTGGTCTTGCCACTGCGGGAATGAAAGATGCCGTGGTGAGTGATAAAAACTATGTAGCAATTGCCAGTTTACAGCAGGCAAAAACATCTCAACTAAGCGAGTATTATAAAGCTTCAGGATATAATACAGCATTAGCGGGATTAGATGTAGTGTTAATGCCGCTGGATGGAATTCCTTTGGCAAAAAAAGCCATCACTAGTATTCAAGGTAATAAAAAACTTACTAAGGTAAAAAGCTTAACAAGTTCAATTGATAATTTGGATCCAGCAGATCAAATGTTAGTTGCACAAATCTACGATACCATCAAGATAAATATTGGAAAAGCTGATCCGACCATGAAACGGTTATTAGAAGAAACTGAAACCAACAAAGAAACCCGTGAACTTATGTTGTTAGTAGTTGATAAATTAAAACGGGATATGGAAGCAAAAAGAAAAGTAAGTGGAGTATCAGTTCAAGAAATCCAAGATGATTTAGCAAAAAAATTAAATTCCTGTTTAGCTAGAAAAGAAGGCAAGTTTCCACTTTCAGATATTAAACCTATGAAATAGATATTTAGTTGTGGATGGTTATGTTGATGTTGATGTTGATTAAACAAGTTTTAATATACGGAATATTAATGTACTTTGGAATAGCGTTTGGTTATTCCAAAGATGCAATTTTATTATTTGATGAAGCAGGTGAGTATAAAAATAATTATAACGAGCTAGTTTTGGATTTAAAATCCTACGATATTGTCCAAATGCCCGATGGAAAAAAATTTAAAGTACTTCAGAAAATATTTAGCGGAAAAACTACGGCAGTTTTGAGGGTTGTGCCTATAGGACATGCCTATGCAGGCTTACCTGGCGAAGAATACATTTTACGAATTCCCAGAGGTAAAGAATGGAAAACAATTTATAATTTCTATTTAAAAAGTAGTCCTGATTTAGCCAAAACTCAATTGAATATACCCAAGTTTTTTTATGCAGATAAAAAGTATGTGGTCACCGAAAATATTGAACATAGTTTTAATGGTAAAGAATTTTTAGAAGATTCCTCATCAATTAAGAAACAACATTCAAAGGAATTGTGGGATAAGGCTGCCTTAAAGTTAAAAGAGTTTGCTAAGGCCAATAGTCATATTATTTATGTGGGGGATTTTAAGGCTGACCAATTAATTTATGATTTAAAAAATGAAAAGTGGCGGCTTATAGATTGGAAAGAAGGGCTTAGTAAATATGAAGGTGTGGACATGAGAAAACATCTTTTTGATCTTGAAAATCTTTCCACCACTAAAGTCCCGATAAAGCCTAGTTTGGAAAGCGCGGTGTTGTTGCATGAGATAGATCTGGAAAACAAAGAAAGTCGGTTGGTGGACTATTTAAATACACTAAGGCCTGATAAAAATATTCAAAAGCTTAGTGATTTTTTAGTCACTCAAGAAGACTATAAAAAGTTATATGATTTGGTGAAACAGTCTGGAAATGATACTTATGCTGAAGCATTAATGACTTACTTTTTAGAAAATAAAGGAAATATTTTTGCAAAATTTCCTACTGCTTCGGATATAGGAAAATTTTCTGATTATTTTAAAAATGGTAAAGTTGAAAAAAGTTTTAAAGTGCGTTTGGCCAAAGAGCGTTTGAAAAGTGTCCAAAATGCTAGTGAATTTTCGCAAATCTTAACTCATTTAGTGGGACTTAATAATTTGGATGTCTCCAGTTCGCTGGATCAGATTTGGGCAGAAAATGTGGATCGATTTTTTAGCCTAAATCCTCAAAAGGATGATTTTAATGATGTCGTGAGATTAATTAATAACCCCCAATATAAAGAGATGTATATAAATGCAGCTTATCAAAAAAACCTTATTACCGAAGCGCAATTACAGGAATTTAAGGATGTCATTGAAATTGATAAGGAAAATTTCAAGAGTATGAATAGCAGTCCCAACAGGGATATCAAAAATCGTCAAGCTGTGCTGGATCTTGTCAGCGAGATAGAAAAGGAACTGGAGCGAGAAGACGAATTAGTGGCCCAAACGAAATCAAATAAGAAAGCTGGCATATTGGGTGCCTTAGGTGAATGTTTGAGGAAAATGCTTCACTAAATTTTTCTTCCAAACCTAAATAATAACGTCCAAAATTACGATAACACATACGTGGGAGTTTAAAATGCATAACCAAATGGTATGGTAGGTATAAATCAGTCCATGATTTTAAAAAGCAGAAATATATTGTTTATCTGTTCAATTAGAATTCTTATCATAAGTCTTTTACTTAGCTGGACTTATCCGGCAGTTGAGCTTTTTAATCAACAAGGTCGGCCTCATAAAGATTATAATGCTCGGATCAGTGCTTTAAAGAACAACGACATGGTGACTATGCCAGATGGTAAAAAATTTAGAGTTATAGAGAAAATGACCCATGGGCATAGTACGGCAGTTTTGAAAGTTAGACCACTGGATGAGACATATGGCATTACCCAGGAATTTGCCATCTTAAGACTTCCTAAAAGAGACGAGCAAAATCTTAGGGAGGCATTTCAGCTTTATCTTATGGGGATTGATGATATTGAAAAAACCAAACTTGATTCCCCAAAACATTATATTTTAGACCAGAAATATATAGTCACTGAATTTATTGAACACTCTTTTAATGCAGATCAATTTTTAGCAGAGCCTCACTTATTCTCTGATGATAAAAAATGGCAAGAAGCCGCCGATGCTTTGAAAAAGTATGCTCTCGATAATATGGACATCATTTACGTAGGTGATTTTCGAGCAGAGCAATTAATTTATGATACTGTGAATTCAAAGTGGAGATTAGTTGATTGGTATGGAGGCATTGATCGATATCGTGGTGATGAAATAAATAAACAGCTCTTCACCCTTTCCAAATTGAAACTTTTTAAAAAACCAGAGTATCTTCCGGGCAGAAATAAAAAATTATTGACCGAAATCAATGATGAAATTACTAAGCAGCGGCTGGTGATACATTATAACAATAGAAGTTCCACGCAAAAAAAGATTTCATCTTTAAGTGAGTTACTTCAAAACCAAGAAGATTTTGAGCTTCTTTATGCGGAAATTAATAAATTTGATAATGTCACTTATAACGAAGCTTTATTGAATTATTATCTTAAAGACGAACTTTTTTTCAAGACACATAAAACTAAAGCCGCTTTCAATAAATTTTTTGATTTCCTTGATCAGCAAAAATCAACTGAACGCATGACCATGATTAATTTAAAAAAAGCCGAATTGGTGGATCAGGCCTTTGCAAACCAAACTATTTTTGGCCACACGTATATTGAACTTATGCAAGACATTATGAAAAAGGTTACCGATCCGGATGAAATGATTGAAATTAGAAATAAATTTGGTTATCGAAAAGAAATGAAGGCCATCGTAAGCTTTAAAGGCTTACTGGCCCGTTGTTTGAGCATAATACTGGGAAGATAATCTTTTACTCGTTAAAAATTATTCCAAACTACCAATCAATTTTTCCACTTCATCCAGTACTTCGCCAGATTTGACGAGATACTTCATATTGGTGTGATCGGTATATAGTGGGCGGTCAATATCTAAAAATTGCACGTGACGTCTGACCACTTCATGGGCCTTTTTGGTTCCATCTCCAAAAATCCAATCTCTAAAGTCCATGGCTTGAGCTGCGGCCATCATTTCAATTCCCAGGATGCCGTAAGCATTATCGAGAATCTGAAAGTTTTTAATAGCTGTGTTCATTCCCATGCTTACAAAATCTTCCTGATCAGCTGCTGCGGGAATGGATTGAATGCTCGCAGGTGCTGAGAGAATTCGTTGTTCCACAATTTGCATATCCGCGGTGTATTGGCTGAGCATAAGTCCACTAAACATTCCCGCTCCTTTGGTTAAAAAAGCTGGAAGCCCGACTGATAAGGCGGGATTATTGAGACGATTCATTCTTCTTTCACTTAAAACGCTGATCATGGTGACGGCAATGCCGATCATGTCCATGGGCAGAGCTACGGGAGTGCCTTGGAAATTGGCACCCGAAAGGGCCAGATTTTCATCTGGAAAAAAGATAGGGTTATCACCCACACCGTTTAGTTCGATTTCGACTTGAGACTTGGCCCATTTTACCGCATCGTGAGCAGCGCCAATTACCTGGGGAGTTGAGCGCATAGAATAAGCATCTTGTACTTTACATTTGATTTTACCTTCATATAAATCCCCACCTTTGACCAGCTTATTTATGGCCATCGCACTTCTGATGGCACCAGAAAAGCCGCGAGCTTCATGCAGTTTACGGCTATAAGGTTTCATATTGGCCATTAAGGCTTCAAGGCTCATGGCGGCGGCGATTTCGGCTTGTTTCAACCAGCGATTGGTATCGTAGAGCATAATGGCACTCATAGCAGTTAGCACATTGGAGCCATTAATGGTTGCCAATCCGTCTCTTGCGTTTAGCCCTGGAATTTTTATACCGGCCCTTTGCATGGCCTCTTTGCCATCTAGTAGTTCACCATTATAGTAAGCTTTTCCTTCACCAAGCATAAGCAAGGCCACTTGACTCATAGGCGCCAAATCTCCGCTGGCACCAACTGAACCTTTTTGACAAACGAAGGGCGTCACTCCTTTATTTAACATTTCCACTAGCGTAGCCGTTATTTCTAGACGGCAACCGGAATTTCCGTGGGCGTGAACATTAATTCTACCAAGCATGGCACCCCTTACATATTCAATCGGGGCGGGGTCACCAATTCCTGCGGCATGATTATAGATCAGGTATTTTTGAAAATCTTTGATTTGATCGTCGTTTAAAACAATTTCTGAAAATTCGCCAATACCGGTATTGACTCCGTACATGATTTCTCTGGCCACAATTTTATCTTCCAGCATTTTTCGACATCTGAGAATTTTTTCTTGTGAATCCTTTGATAATTCCACCGGGCGATTAAACCTGGCCACTTCAACAACATTT
>Ga0208958_1000888_pt1 | contig 33124 bp, 25 predicted proteins | sample RifOxyB1_FD_184032 | JGI IMG/M metagenome (GOLD analysis project Ga0208958, IMG submission 184032) | Soil microbial communities from Rifle, Colorado - Rifle Oxygen_injection B1 (SPAdes) | ecosystem: Environmental > Terrestrial > Deep subsurface > Rock core/Sediment | place: Rifle, Colorado...
TGGATCTGACGGCTTTCATGGCTCGAAAAGGGCTGTAAGGAAATGGCCGAAACAGCGACTTCGATCAAGAGTATTCGGGATCTCGATATTACGGGAAAGCAAGTGTTCATGAGAGTGGATTTTAATGTCCCTCTCAGCGAGCCCGACGCGAACGGCGTTTGTCATGTTGAAGATGACAATCGTATCCAGGAGTCGCTGCCTACCATTAAATACGCGATTGAGACGGGGGCCAAGGTGATCCTTGGCTCCCATCTCGGTCGTCCTGACGGAAAAAAGAAAAAAGCATTCTCGATGGCACCGGTCGCGGAGCGGCTCCACGAGATTCTGGGGCAGGAAATTCTGCTTGCCGACGACTGCGTCGGTGACGGGATCGAGCTCATGGCGAAGAGCCTGAAAAACGGCCAGATCATGTTGCTCGAAAACCTCCGCTTCCATGCTGAAGAGGAAGCCAACGATCCTGGTTTTGCCGGGCGTTTGGCCCGTCTCTGCCAGGTCTACGTGACGGATGCGTTCGGCACCGCTCATCGTAAGCATGCCTCGACCTATGGGGTCCCTCTGCTTCTCGCGGAAAAGGGCATCGGTCTGTTGATCGAAAAAGAATTGAAGTATCTCGACCCGCTCCTTCATTCTCCGAAGAAGCCGTTTATCGCGATTCTGGGCGGCGCCAAGGTAACCGACAAGATCAAGACGATCGAATCGTTGATGAGGCGCGTGGACGGGATCGTGATCGGCGGAGCCATGGGGCATGCCTTCTGGGCAGCCGAAGGACGCGCCATTCCGTCGAACGCGAAACAGCCGAAACCGGCTGATATTGAGGCGGCAAAAGCGGTTCTTCGCGATGCAAAGAAACGCGAAATGGCCTTACTCATTCCATCCGACACCAATCAGGGTTTTGACATCGGCGATAAGACGATTAAGGAGTTTGAGGAGCTGCTCTCCCGCGCCAAGACCGTGTTTTGGAATGGACCGCTCGGCTGGTTCGAAAAGTCCGAGTACGCCAGGGGAACGTTTGAAATCGCCAAATTTCTTTCCGAACTCGACGCCGTGAAGGTAGTGGGTGGCGGCGACACGGTTTCGGCGGTGAAGGAATCCGGTGTGGCTTCGAAGTTCGAGCATTTGTCGACGGGCGGTGGCGCCGTTCTTGAGTACCTCGAGGGGCACGGCTTGCCCGGGATCGATATTCTGAAACAAACTCGGCAACAACAAATCCAGAGGAAACTTTGATTATGGCAAAAGAGAGAGGGATTCTAATCGCGGGCAATTGGAAAATGAACCACCCCCGGGCGGCAACGGAGAAGTTTTTCTCCGACGTGAAGGCGCGCGCGCCGCAGGTGATTCCGGCTTCCGGACAGACACTGTTTCAAAGCGGCAGGCTTCAGGCCTGCGTGATTCCGCCCGCGCTCAGCCTCGAACACGCCGTGCAGCTCTCGAAGGGGATGCCGTTTCCCATAACCGTGGCCGCGCAGAACGTCCACTGGGAGAAGAATGGCGCTTTTACGGGCGAGATTTCCGGTCCCATGGTCCAGGAAATCGGCATCAGTTGGGCGCTTGTGGGGCATTCTGAACGCCGACAATATTTCAATGAAACCGACGAGACGGTCCGCAAACGTTCTGAGAGCCTGCTCGCGCAGGGCTTTCGCGTGATCCTTTGCGTCGGCGAAACGCGTGCCGAGCGCGAAGCCGGCAAAACAGGCGAAGTGCTTGAACGCCAGCTCGCCGGCGCCTTCCCGAAAGCCGGGCAGGGCGCGGCGGCCTACTTGGACGGCAAGCTCGTCATCGCTTACGAACCTGTTTGGGCGATCGGAACCGGCCTGACCGCGACGCCGGGTCAGGCTGAAGAAGCGCACCAAATCGTGCGCAAGTATCTGAACCAGCATTTCGGCAAGGATGCCGCCGGGAAGACGCCGATCCTCTACGGAGGGAGCGTGACACCCGAAAACGTCGAGTCGCTTCTTGCTTGCGCGAACGTCGATGGCGCTCTCGTCGGCGGTGCGAGCCTCAAGCCGGAAAGTTATCTGGCGCTGCTCGCGGGGGGCGTGAAGGCGCTGACCTGACGTCCTTTAAGAATGGGGATGCGGCTGAGTAAAATATTGGCCCAGGCAATCGGCGTCATCGTCATTCTGATCGCAATTCTGGCGATCGCCGTGTCGCAGCTTTATGCGGTGAGACTCTGCTCGAACGAGCTTTTGAAAGACGTACGCGTCGTCACCTCGGGGTCCGGGCAATTTCGAATTGAATTTCGTGGGCCGTTGGAATCAGTCTATTCTCCCGTTCTCGTCAGGTCGGAGCGGATCGGCGAGAGGGTCGAGATTAGTATCTATAAACGGCTTATCGTCGGACCGTTCGCGAAAATGGGCTTTCTCCGGACGCCGGTCAGCACGGATTCCGTGTTTGAGGCGATTCCTCAAAAAACAGAAAACGGGATTTTGGCCGCCCCCCTCGGGACTTTTGGATTCTCGTCGCCGACATTCGTTTTAAGGACGGATCTCGGCGTCACGCCCTTACCCCTGAGCCGGTGACCTGAGTCGCAAGGTTGGCGAACCCGGTTCGCTCCGCAAAAAAAACGGGCAGCCCTTTCGAGCCGCCCGTTATTGAAGTTTTTTCGAGAGGTCCCATCGGACCCTCCCGGTGACTTTAGATTACTTCAGATCCAGCGCCGCGACGCCCGGGAGGAACTTGCCCTCGAACATTTCGAGAGAAGCGCCACCGCCGGTCGAAACGTGCGTGACCTTCGAGTCGTAGCCCATCTGGCGGATCGCCGCGGCGGAATCTCCGCCGCCCACGATCGTCATCGCGCCACGCCCGGTGATCTCGGCGAAGGTCTTCGCGATCATCGCGGTGCCTTCGTCGAAGCCCTTCATCTCGAATACGCCCATCGGGCCGTTCCAGAACGCGGTCTTCGCTTCCGCAAGTTTCCTTGCGTAGAGTTCTCGCGTCTTCGGGCCGATGTCGACGCCCATCCAGCCTTCTTCGATCTTGTCGACGACTTTGGTTGGCGAGCCGGCTTGGACCTTCTGGGTAACGACATGGTCGATCGGGAGAACGATCTTCTTGCCCTTTGCCTTGGCGAGTTCCAGGATTTCGATGGCCATCTTCATGACGGGTTTTTCGTTGCCTTTTTTGTCAACAACGACCGTCTCGTACTTCGAGGAACCCACGTCGATGCCCGACGCCTTCATGAAGGTGTAGGCCATCGCGCCGCCGACGAGGACTTCGTCCACGAGACTCAAGAGATTCTTGATGACGAAAATCTTGTCACTCACTTTGGCACCGCCAAGAACCGCGACAAACGGACGGCTCGGATTCTTGAGGGCCTTGTTGATGACGTCGACTTCTTTCTGCACGAGGTATCCGGCAACGCCGCCTTTCAGAATCGCCGGAACGCCGGTCATCGAGGCCGCATCGCGATGAGAGGTCCCGAACGCGTCGTTCACGTACAGGTCGGCCATCGAGGCGAGGTCCTTGGCGAAGGATCCGCTGTTCGCGGCTTCGCCCGGGTAGAAGCGGAGATTCTCGAGCAACGCGACTTCGCCGTCTTTCAACTGCGCGACCGCGCTCTTCGTTTCAGCGGAGATGCAATCGGACATGAACTGCACGGGTTTGCCGAGGAGTTCCTGGAGCCTGGCCGCGACCGGTTTCAGCGAAAACTCGGCTTCATAGCCCTTCTCGGCGGGACGGCCGAGGTGGGAGGCGAGGATGACCTTCGCGCCCGAATTCATCGCTTTTTTGATCGTCGGCACGGCAGACGTGATCCGGAAGTCATCAGTGATCTTTCCGTTTTCCATCGGAACGTTGAAGTCAACGCGCATGAACACGCGCTTGCCCTTCAGCTCGAGATCGTCGATTGATTTGATTTTGATGTTATCGCCCTTTGTGACGCCCATCCGGCCCATCTTCATCGCGAGGTCCACGCAGCGGCATGAATAACCCCATTCGTTGTCGTACCAGGAGACGACTTTGAAGAGGCGTTTTTCGCCCTTGAGATTGTTCTCGAGGGTCGCCTTGGAATCGTAAATCGAGGACCGATTGTCATGAACGAAGTCTGTCGAGACGAGTTCTTCGGTCGAGACGCCAAGAATGTCTTTCATGTAGGTTTGCGACGCATTCTTCATGAGTTTATCGATTTCCTCGACCGAGCTGTCGCGGCTCGCGCGGAACGTGAGATCCACGCACGAAACGTTCGGCGTCGGAACGCGGAAGGCCATTCCGGTGAGCTTACCTTTAACGGCCGGGATACATTCACCGACAGCCTTGGCGGCACCCGTCGAAGACGGAATGATATTCACGGCCGCCGCGCGACCGCCGCGCCAGTCCTTCTTCGAAGGACCATCGACGGTTTTCTGAGTCGCGGTGTACGCGTGAATCGTGGTCATCAGGCCTGTTTCGATTCCGATTCCTTCTTTCATCAGGACATGAACCACAGGAGCCAGGCAGTTCGTCGTGCATGAAGCGTTCGAAACGATGTGGTGTTTGGCTGGATTATATTCCTCATCGTTGACACCCATGACGATCGTCTTGACGTCGACGCCTTTGCCCGGGGCGGAGATGAGAACTTTTTTCGCGCCGGCAGCGAGATGGCCGCGGCACAAATCCGATTCCGTGAAAAGTCCGGTCGATTCGATTACGAGATCGACGCCCATCGCTTTCCAGGGAAGGAGCGAAAGATCCTTCGCGGCGGGCAGACACTGAACTTTCTGGCCGTTGACGACGAGAACGTCGTTTTCCTTCCGGTCCGGCGTGCTCTTGTCGGTGCTGAGTTCTCCTTTAAAACGACCGTGAACCGAATCGTACTTCAGCTGATAAGCAAAGTAGTTGGCATCCGTGGAAACGTCCACCACTGCGACTACAGTGGCTTCTTTTCCCCACACGCCTTTTTCTACCATGGCGCTGATCACCTGACGCCCGATGCGGCCAAATCCGTTAATTGCTATTTTCAACATTGAACGTTCCTCCGTTGCCTTGGTTAAATGATTGAGCGAGTTTAGTCTGCAACAAATTTTGAAGCAACTCGCTTCGATTCCTTTGCAGAAATTTTGGGTTCGTTTTGACGGGGTGCTTCACTGGATTGCGGACTGTAACACTCGTCTAATTTCAGTGCAGGGCCTTACTTCACGGTCAGCACCCTGACATTTCCGACTTTTCTGGTGATATCGACCGTGGTCCCGACTCGGCTTCGTCTCAGGACCAGATCGATTTCCCAATCCCTGCATTGAAGGCCTTTGATCTCGAGCGTGTTCACCTTGGGGGTCAGAAGAGGGGAATTGAAGACAACGTAGTTCTGATCCAGATCCATTGAAAGACCCGTCATCGCCTTCAGCATCAGATACAGCGATCCGGCCGCCCACGCTTGCGGCTTGCACGCGACCTGGTACGGAACGGGGGGGGCATTCTCCCGGCGCCGAAAGCCGCAAAACAATTCAGGCAGTCTGAAATCATCGCTGGATTCGAGAACTCCCATCATCCCAAGGGCCAGTCTTTCGAGTTCGGAGGTGTGTCCGTAGACTCTCATGCCGTCCATGATGAGTGAGACGTCATGGGGCCAGACCGAGCCGTTGTGATAGCTGAGTGGGTTGTAAGCCACTTCAGTATCAGCCAGGGTTCTTACCCCGTACCCGCTGAACATCGATTCCGAGAGCAGATGATTCGCTACCGAGCCGGCCTGAGCCTGCGTCAGCACTTCCGACCAGAGACAGTGCCCCATATTCGAGGACCTCACGGCACAGGGGCGGTCTTTCCCGTCGAGGGCGAGGTAAACGAATTCGCGTTCGTAGTCCCAGAATTTCTCCTGAAAGCGGACCCGAAAGCTGAGAGCGTCCATCCTGAGCCGGGCGGCGAGGTCCTGATTACCGAGAAGTCGTGCGAGTCCCGACATACTCATTTTTGCGCGAAAGACGTACCCCTGAACTTCGCAAAGCCGGATGGGCGTCGTCGCAAGCTGTCCGTTCTGGTGCATGATGGAATCAGAGGAGTCTTTCCACCCCTGGTTATCGAGCCCGGTCGGAGATCTCTTCTGGTAACCAATGAAACCGTATGGATCGTTCCTGGACGTGTTTTCCAGCCACTCAAGCGCCCGCAACGCGTAAGGCCACCAGGCGCGGAGGCTCTCCAGATCCATCGTCCAGCGGACGTATTCATGAAGAAGAATGAGGCAGAGCGGAGTGGAATCAACCGAACCATAATAGGGGATAAAAGGCACCTCACGCGTATTGCTCATCTCGCCGCGTCGTTTTTCATGAAAAACTTTTCCGGGTTGCTCGTCGGTGAAGGGGTCGTCTTTCGTGCCAAGGCTCGCGAACGCGTAATCAAGAACGCCTTTGGCGAGCTTTGGGTACCAGGGCAGGAGCTGGTAGGCCGTGATCATCCCGTCGCGGCCGAACGGGGCGGAAAACCACGGGATGCCGGCGTAAGGGTAAAAGACATTCGGCTGTTCCTGCGTCAGGAGAGTGAAAATGTCACGACGAGCCAGTTCAATAGACCGGTTCAGAATCGCGTGATCCGAATGAATCGTGAGTGGCACGAGGGGGTTGATCAGGTAACCCTGGGAGAGAAGCTCCATTTTTTCGGGCAAGGTCATCGAGTGAAAGTCGCGACCGTGGAGCTTACAGTCCGAGACGCGATCGAAAGAAACCACCGATTTCAGGGTAACTGTTTGTTTTCCCGGGACAGAAATCCGCGTGAAATGCCCGACAAGAGTGGGCGAAAGACGGATCTTTTCGACGTCGAAAAGGCGGTGAATGACGGTGCGTCTGATCCGTGCGTCAAGACCTTCATAGCTGAGTGAAGTGACTCGGCTTCCGTCGGTGACCGAATCCTCGGCGGGCAGCATTCTTCCGCGTTTTTGGCGCGAATAGCCGCGAACCTCGAAGACATCCTCGAAAACGCTCCCTGCCCAGAGTTCGATCTGGAGCGAATGATCCTGGTCGCTGAAATTCTTGATCTCCACTGTTTCGAAAAGCGTGTCCTCGAAGAAACTCATCACCCGTCGGATCAGGAAGGTGTCGCGCCGTATTCGCCCTTTGCCGCCGAGGGTCGGCAGGTCCGGGTTGCTCATCGACAGCACCACCGTGTTTCCGGAAAACCGGATCTCCCGTGACAGCGAAACGGGCGCGAGGCCGTTCAGCGTCATTTCCCAGGTGCAGAGAAATCGGGTGTCGTTATAGTAGAATCCCAGCTCCGAAGCGGACGCATACAGGCGCGGAGATTCGCCCAGAGGATCAACGACCGCGAAAGCCCGATCATCCTTGAAGCTGAGCTTAGGAATCCCCGTCAGCAACACGCTGGAGGGGATATAAGAAATTCCGTCGATAACTATCGGCGCCGTAGGCCTTTCCCGTTCGCGTCCGTTCTGCGAGTTCTGCGATTCTTCTGTAGACATGTATGTAATCCTCGGCCATCCGCTCGAGTGAGAATCGCTGCTGGACCCATTCGCGGCATTTCGCCCGGTTCAGCTTCGGAATATCGCGAACCCGTTCGGCCAGCAGCGTGACATCCAGATGAGAAAATCCTGTTACCCCTTCACGAAGCAGTTCGGGCATCGATCCACACGGGCGGGTCAGAACCGGGGTCCCGCAGGCGAGTGCTTCGATGACAACAAGACCGAATGGCTCGGGCCAGTCTATCGGAAAAGTAAGTGCGAGCGCCTGACCGAGAAAATCGGATTTTTCAGCTTCGGAAATTTCGCCGATGAATTCGATGAATTTTCCATCGATGTGCGGTTTGATTGCCGTGTTGAAGTAATCCTCGCCCTTTTTCCCCTCAATCTTTGCGGCAATTTTAAGCGGTACTCCTGAGCGTTTTGCGATCTCGATCGCCCAGTCCGGCCGTTTTTCGGCATCAATACGTCCCAAAAAGGCGAGATATTTTCCTGGTTTTTCGTGAAATTTGAGGGCCTGAACGTCGATTCCGTGATGGATGGTGCGAGCCCAAGGAAGTCCGGGGACGGGCTGGCGCTGTGAATCGCTGATCGAGACGTATTGCGCTTTTGGGAAACCGGAAAGGACATGTTTGAGATCCGGAAGATCCAGTCTTCCATGAAGTGTCGTCAATACGGGCGTTCGGGTCATTTCGGTAAGCGGAAGCATCCAATAATCGTTGTGATTATGTATGACGTCGAATTCGTGAGCGCGTTGAGCAATCATGGACAGCATTCTGAAAACATAAAAGCTCGGTTCGGCGACCGGAGGGTTTCGAAGGCGCAGGGCTTCATCTATGACCGGAACGAGCTTCCCCTCCGTCACTGAATCCGCGGATCCGAAAAGGGTGACTTCAATATTGGCTTCCGTGAGCCCCCTGCAAAGGTTGTAAACAACCCGTTCAGTCCCGCCATAGAGCTTCGGCGGGACACTTTCAAACAGGGGTGAAAGCAGAGCGACGCGCATTTCGTTTCAGTACTAGCCATTTGCGTGCCGCGTGACCGGGGGCGGTGGAGGTGATCAGCGACAATATCGCTGACTACGCCCCGATGATTGTGCGCCGTTCAGTTTTGCCGCGAGCGCGAAACAGGCCATTTGCAACGATTTGTTGCTTGTCGCAGGATTACTTGCCAGCGGGTACTGCGGGCGCCTGGGGCGCAGCAGGAGCTGCCGGCTGGTTCGGAGCTGCTGGAGCGGGCGCTTTAGCACCGGGCGCGAGCGGAGCCGGGGTTGTCGTGCCCTGGGGAGCTGTCTGGCCCTCGAAAATACTTTTTCGGGCTTTTCCACCAATGACGGTCAGGGCGAGCGAAGTAACCATGAAGATCGTGGCTGTTCCGGCCGTAAAGCGGGTGAAGAAATTCGCGCCTCCGGAGCTTCCGAATACCGTTTGGCTGGATCCGCTGAACGAAGCGCTTATTTCAGCGCCTTTGCCGGATTGGATCAAAACCACCAATACGAGAAGGACGCACGCGACAACGTGAATTAACGTAATAATGCTTTGCATTCGGAAACTCCTGTCTGGGGCCTGAACTCAACGCGCCAGTCAATTGGACCAATCAATTGGGAAGACTTACTTGCCTTCCTTTGCTTTCTTCTCCTGATGTTTCTTTACCATCTCTTCCTGGATGTTGCGAGGAACGGCTGAGTACTTCAAGAATTCCATCGTGAACTCGCCTTTTCCTTGCGTCGCCGAACGGAGGTCGGTTGAATATCCGAACATTTCGCTCAGTGGTACTTCGGCTTCGATGACGGCATAGCCTTCATTGGTCTGGCTATTGACGATGATGCCGCGGCGCTGATTGATCTGTCCCATTACGGAACCCTGGAACTCCTCAGGGGCGGAAGTCTCAAGCTTCATGATGGGTTCGAGCACAACCGGTCCGGCCTTTTCATAGGCTTCCCGGAAGCCCATCAACGCGGCGGTTTTGAACGCCTGCTCGGAAGAGTCGACGTCATGGCTGTCACCATCGGTGATCGTCGCGCGAACGCCGACAATCGGGAAGCCGATCAGGCGGCCTTCTTTAATGGCTTCCTGAAAGCCCTTGTCACAGGCCGGGATGAACTCACGCGGAATCGAGCCGCCGACGATCTCGTCGACGAATTCGAACGTCATCGCTGCATCGGACGGCAACGGCTCGAGGTGGCCGATGACTTTGGCGTACTGGCCTGAACCACCGGTTTGCTTCTTGTGGAGGTAGTTGAAATCGCCGCGGCGGGTGATCGTTTCACGGAATGCGACCTGTGGCTTACCGACAACGCATTCGCAATTGTATTCGCGTTTGACGCGTTCACAGTAAATTTCGAGGTGGAGTTCGCCCATTCCGCTGATGATGGTCTGGCCGGATTCCTCATCCCGATGCACCCGGAGAGTCGGGTCCTCTTTCGTGAACTTGTTCAGGGCTTTTGAGAAGTTCGCCTGGCCGGTCTTGTCCTTCGGCGCGATGGCGAGCGAAATAACTGCGTTTGGAACGTACATCGAGGTCATCGTGTACTTGATCGTGCCATCGGTGAAGGTGTCACCGGAGGCACAGTCGACGCCGAACAAAGCGACGATATCACCGGCCCGTGCTTCTTCGATGTCATGCATTTCGTCGGCGTGCATCTGGACAAGACGCGGGACTTTGACCTTCTTGTCGTTCGCCGAGTTAAAGATGACGTCGCCTTTTTTTACCCTGCCCTGGTAAACGCGCATGTAGGTCAGCTGCCCGTAACGGCCTTCGTCCAGTTTGAAGGCCAAACCGACGAACGGAAGTGCCGGGTCGGACTTCAGAATGACCTTCGCCTCGTTATTGTGCTGGTCGAGGCCGATGTTCTCGGATTCGGTCGGATTCGGCAGGTAATAAGTGACCGCGTCCAGAAGGAGCTGTACGCCCTTGTTCTTGTAGGCTGAGCCGACCATAACCGGAATGAACCCGAGCGAAAGAGTGGCCTTGCGGATGCCTGCGCGGAATTCTTCGACGGACGGTTCCGTGCCGTTCAGGTATTTCTCGCCGATCACTTCGTCGAATTCACCGACGGCGGCGATCAGTTCTTCACGGTATTTCTTGCATTCGCCCATGATCTCGGCCGGGATGTCTTCCTCACGGATGTTTTCGCCGTTGTCACCGTCGAAGTAATAGGCGCGCATGTTGACGAGGTCGACGCAGCCTTTAAACTGATCTTCGGCGCCGATCGGATAATTGATGAGATGAGCGTTGTGGCCGAGCTTTTCGCGAAGCATCTTCAAGCCGCGGAAAGGATTCGCGCCCGCGCGGTCCATCTTATTGATGAACGTGATGCGCGGAATCTTGTAGCGCTTCATCTGGCGGTCGACCGTGATTGACTGGGACTGAACGCCTGCAACCGAGCAAAGAACGAGCACGGCGCCGTCCAGAACGCGGAGCGCGCGTTCCACTTCGATCGTGAAATCGACGTGGCCGGGAGTGTCGATCAGGTTGACGTTGTAGCCTTTCCACATGCAGTACGTGGCGGCTGACTGAATGGTGATGCCCTTTTCACGTTCGAGGTCCATGAAGTCCATCGTGGCGCCGACCTGGTCCTTGCCTTTGACCTCGTGAATCGCATGAATCTTTTTCGTGTAGAAGAGGACGCGTTCGGAAAGGGTGGTCTTGCCCGAGTCGATGTGGGCAGAAATCCCGATATTGCGAACTTTATCCATTGGAACAACATTCGAAACCGCCATTTGAAGAGTCTCCTTAAGTACAAAACAGGTGCAAAAATATGCGATCCCGGTCAGCCCGGCGACCAGCAGAAGCCGTGGTCAATAATATAGACCGTCGTTTCTAACCAAGAATGACAGTTTTTATCAAGTGCTTTTTGCGAGGAGGCGCCTCGAATCGACCCGATCGGCACTGATCACAGTAGCCAGAAATTGACGCTGAGGCCATAATCAACTAAACCCTAAATCTACGTTATGAAGAAACGCCCCCTTTTCTGGATCGACCTTGAGATGACCGGCCTCGATGACGCCGTGGATTCCATTCTGGAACTCGCGATCGTCGTCACGGATCTCGAGCTGAAGCCTCTGGAAGAGTACCATCGCGTCGTTCTGCAACCGGCGGAAGTCTTGGCAGGAATGAACGACTGGTGTAAAAAAACTCATGGCGAAAGCGGTCTCACGGCAGCCGTTCCGGCCGGTACTCCTCTGGGAGTTGTTGAAAAGGAAGTGCTGGAGTTGATCGGACGCCATTATTCGGGTCGGGACCAGATTGTGCTGGTGGGGAACTCGGTAAGCAATGACAAGCGTTTTATTGACCGCTACATGCCGGAACTGGCCAAACGGCTCCATTACCGGTTGATTGACGTCAGCTCTTTCAAAGAGATTTTTCGTGAAAAATATGGATTAGCTTTCCAGAAAAAGAACACCCATCGTGCCGTGGACGATATTCATGAGTCAATTCAAGAGCTTGCCTATTATCTTTCGTTTGTGCAAGTAGGGGCTTCCGGCGCGTCGGCCGATTCGACACCCGGCCCTTCGGCAGCTCAGCCCGAAGGAGCCTCGAAGTGATGTCAGATACTGCACCTCAAGCCGAGCGGAAACGTCCCAGCTTCAAGATGATCTATCTTCAATTGGCCAAAACCTTGGCTGCCCGCTCGACTTGTTATCGTTTGCAGGTCGGGACCGTGGTGACGAGTACCGATTTCAGAAAAGTGCTCGCCGTAGGGTACAACGGGAACGCGACCGGGTTGAAAAACGGTTGTGACCGGCCCGAACCCGGCAATTGTGGCTGCCTCCATTCCGAAGAAAACGCGGTTATCAATTGCGATGCGCCTCGTTCGATCGAGAAATTCGTTTTCGTGACCCATCTTCCGTGTGTCGCTTGCGCCAAGCGTTTAATCAATTTGGGGAACGTCAAAGCCATTTATTACGGTGAAGACTACCGGGTCCGCGATTCGATCGAACTTTTGAAGTCGGTTGGGATTGCCGTTGAGCAATTGGCGGAGCAGTGATGGTCGCGTCCAAACTGGTTCGTATCGTGGCTCTGTTTGCTCTTGCCGCGTGCGCAACGACGATTCCGCAAAACGAAGGCGGGCGCCCGGTTTCTTCATGGCAGGCGGATCATGTCCCGTTGAAACGCGAAGACGCGATTTCGCGTGCGAAGCACGTTTCGCAGGTTTCCTATCAGCTTTGGTTTGATCTGGACGGGTCTGCGCCCGAATTCGAAGGCCGCGCGGTGATCCAGTTTGAGCTTAGGCTCCCGCAGAAGGGGGCTGCGCGCGGCATTTTTCTCGATTTCGAAGGGGGGCGGGTTCGCAGTCTCAACTTCAATAATTCGAGGGTAGTGGCGGAAAACGAGATCAGTCGCGAACGCTATGACGGCCACAGAATCTATTTTGACCTGGACGAACTCCAGCTCGGTTCGAATCGGATCGAAGTGTCTTTCGTGCACCCTTATGCCGAGATTTCCGCTCAGGTCGGCCGCGGTCAGGGACACGGGCTGTCCCGGTTCGTGGATACGACTGATCGGCAGGTTTATCTTTTTTCCAGTCTCAAGCCATTCAGCGCGCATGACGTGTTTCCCTGTTTTGACCAGCCGGACTTGAAAGCATCGTTTGAATTGACCGTTGAAGCGCCCCAGCACTGGACGGTCATCGCAAACACGCTCGAACGGGACGTGACAGCCGTGGACAGCAGGAAAAGCTGGGCTTTCCCTCCGTCGCCACGCTTGAGCCCCCATCTTTTCGCGCTTCATGCCGGGCCGTACGCCAAATGGGAATCGAACTCGAGCGGGATCCCCTTAAGGCTCTTCGCCCGGAAATCCGTCGCACCCCGCGTCGAAAAGGGACCCTGGTTCGAAACCGCCGAAAAAGGGCTCGACTTCTTCAGCGTTCAGCTTGGCTATCCGTATCCCTACGCGAAATACGATCAGATCATCGCCCCCGGACTGTCACAGGAAGCGGCCGAGAGCGCGGCGGCGACCCTGTATTCCGAAAAGTGGATGTTTGAAACGCGCCCCAGCGAAACACAGCTCCGGGATCGCGTGCGTCTGATTCTCCACGAACTGGCCCAATCCTGGTTCGGAAGCCTTGTCAGCGCGCGTTGGTGGAACGCCCAATGGCTCAATGAGAGCTTCGCGAATTTCATGTCGGTCTGGGCTCTCGATGAAGTTTTTCAATATCCGGGAGTGTGGCTGTCGTTTTTCGAAACGGTGAAAGTTCCGGCATATCATTATGATCGGTGGACGGCCGCATATCCGGTCGAGGTGGCGGTTCCGGATATTGATGGTGAGAGTTCGGATCTGTCATCGCTCAGTTCGACGAAGGGTGCGGCCTTGCTGAAAGAACTCCGCTTCTTTCTCGGTGAGGATGATTTTCGCGAAGGTGTTCAGCGTTATTTTCAAAAGTACGCTCTCCGAAGCACCACGGCCGCCGATTTCATGAAGATGCTTTCGCAAGCCTCTGGGATGGATATGATCCAGTGGCAGAAGTCCTGGTTTCAAAAGAGCGGGGTCGATCAGATCCGCTTGAATTGGGCTTGCGAAATCCCGAAACCGCCCGTGCTCTCTCCCGCGCTTTCTAATGATGCCGCCGCGCGCACGCGGCGGAGAAAACGGCGGCCGGAGCCGCCGATACCGCTTGTTTCGGTTTTTCAAATCCTTCAGCCCGGCGCCGAGCAACTCACCCCTGGTGAAAAGACCTCCGGCCGAACCAAGTTGTCGGCCACACGACGTCAGCATCGAATGGAAATCGCTCTTTACGACTTGGACGGGGCTGGAAAACTCAAGCCTCGTGAAACGATTCAGGCGCTTTATTCCGGTCCGGAAACCTCAATTGCCGGCGCGATCGGAATGCCTTGCCCGGATTTCGTTCTCTTGAATCACGGAGATCACGACTACGTTAAAATTACGCTGGATGGCACCGATATGGAGCGCGCGAGCCGGTTCTTGAACCGATTCGAGGCACCGCTCACGCGCCGGCTTGTTTGGAGTGCTCTTTGGGACGGGGTTTTAGGCGGGGAGCTTCAGGCCCGGCGGTATCAGAATCTCGTGATCCAGCACCTCAAGAACGAAAATCAGGCCGAAATCGTTTCGGGCGTCCTGAAAAACGCGATTTCGGGCTTGCGATTTCTTTCGGAGACCCAGCGGAAGAACGATCAGGAGCGGCTCGAAGCCTTCATCAGAAGACGGCTCGCCAGCGCGGCTGCGCAAACTGCGCTTCAAGCGGCGCTTTTGCAGAAATTCACGGAGAACGCTTCGGGACCTGATTCGGTCCGATGGATCAAAGCCCTTCTGACGGGAAGGGCCTTTCTTCCCGGCTTTGAGCCCCGCCTGCAGGCTCACCAGAAGATCCGCTGGGAAATGCTGGCGGTATTGGCTCGGGCGGGAGACCCCGACGCACGCAAGTGGGTCGCGGACGAACTGGCCAAGGATTCGAGCGCTTCAGGGAGACGCGCCGCCATTGCGGCCGAGGTGCAGCTTCCTGATGAAAAAATCCGGAGGCTCTGGCTCGAGCGGATACTGAGGCCAGATTCAAAGGTGCCGGATGCGGCCGGATCGCTCTTCGGGGAGGCTCCGCTCAGTTCCTCCGAGCTCAGTCAAGCCGTTCGTCATTTCCGGACGGAAGGGCTGCCGGAATTCCCGAATGCCTATCTCGCGAAGCTCGAGGGGTGGGCCGCTGGCCGGGAGCCGCGCCCCGGGCCGGGAGAAGATGCTTTACAAGTTGAGTTTGCCTGGCAGCTTTTTCCCGGATTTTGCGAACAAGGAAGGCGCCTGGATGTTGCCGATCGCCTTGCGGCGCTCATAAAGCCGGGAACCCGGCTCCCCCGGGGCGTCGTCCACGCGCTCAAAATCCGGCTCGAGGACGAGGAGCTCTGTCTCCGGCGGCGGATTAATTCTTCAGTTCCAGCAGAACCGGACAGTGGTCCGAGCCCTTCACCGTCGGCTGGTGTTCCACCCGCTTGAGGCGATCCGCGGATTCCACATTGATCGTGAAGTAATCCAAGCGCCATCCGATGTTCTTGGCCCGCACTCCGGGGCGGTAGCTCCACCAGGTGTAATGACCGGGATCGGGAGTGAAATGACGAAAGCCGTCGACATAGCCGTTCTGAATAAAACGGTCCATCCAGGCGCGCTCTTCGGGTAAAAACCCGGCATTATTTTCGTTCGCTCTCGGATTCTTCAGGTCGATTTCCTTGTGAGCGATATTGAAGTCGCCGCAAATGATCAGCGGTTTGCCGCGACTTCGAAGTTCGTTCGCTAGCTTCAGGAACTTCTCGCAAAACGAGAGCTTGTACGGCAGGCGCGCGTGATCGTGTTGGCTGTTGGGAAAGTAGGTGTTGACCAAAGTGAAGTCCGGGTATTCGGCAAGCAGAATGCGCCCTTCGCTATCTATTTCAGGGTGGCCGGTGTCGATTAAAACTTCGAGAGGCTCGCGGCGGGAGAAAAGCGCCAAACCACTGTAGCCGGCTTTGGTGGCCGGGTGCCAATAAGAATGATAGCTCATCGGGTTGCGAAGGGTATCGTCGAGCTGTTCAGGAAAAGCCTTGATCTCCTGAACGCACACGAGATCCGCGTTTTGATCAGCAAACCAGTCGAGAAAACCGCCGCGCTGTGCCGCTCGGATGCCGTTCACGTTCCAGCTTAAGAGTTTCATGTCATCGTTTTGGCCCAGACCCGGACAGGATGCAAGGGGGCTTTGGCTGAACTTTGATGTCGATTTTCAGGCGATCAGCTGAGAGGATTTCCCAGAAAGGGTTTTGATCCTATGAAACGAATCGCTGTCCTCGCTTTCCTTTGTCTCACCTTTGGAATGTTCCTATGTGCTTCCGCCCAGGCGTTGCCGAAGCGGCCGAAGCTCATACTTTTCCTCGTGATCGATCAATTCCGGGCTGATTACCTGCTCCGTTTCGAAAGCCGCTTCATGCCTTCGAAAGGCAAAGACGGCAATGTCGGCGGCTTTCGCTATTTGATGAACGAAGGGGCGTACTATCCCGTGGGTGAGTACGATATTTTACACAGCATGACCGGGCCGGGACACTCGACCGTGCTGACCGGAGCCTATCCCTACCAGTCAGGGATACCGACTAATTACTGGTTCAGCGAAAAGACGTGGGAACGCGCCTACTGCATGGAGGATCCCGCTTATCGCACAATTCTTTCGCCCGGTGCTCCCGAGGGCTCGCCTCATCTCGGCACCTCTCCCCGCAGTCTGATCTCGACGACTCTCGGTGACGAACTCAAGAATTCAGGACTCCCTTCGCGAGTCGTGGCGCTCGCGCTCAAAGATCGGGCGGCGATTCTCATGGGGGGGCATCGCGCGGACCTAACGTTCTGGTTTGATGCGAAAACCGGGCAGTGGGCATCGAGCAGTTTCTATCTTCCGGAGCAGAAGCTCCCCGGCTGGCTTGATCAGCTCAATCAGGAGGTCAAAGCCAGGCACGGTGAAAAGCTTGTATGGAAAACCGAAGGCCGCGCTACTGGCTATTCCGCCGATGACCTCTACTCGTACATCACGGCGAAATGGCCGTTCGGGAATCAATTTCCGCACGAATCCTCCTTTGGGGCGAAATACTTCACCAGCCTGCCGGTCGGGCTCGAGCTGACGGAGACCGCTGCCGAGCGCGCCCTGGACGCTTTTAAACTCGGTCGGCGAAATGGGACGGACCTTCTCGCCGTGAGCTTTTCGACACACGATTATATGGCGCATGCCTTTGGCCCGAACAGCCGCGAAATGGAAGAGTTGACGGTAGCCGAAGACCGGGTCATTTCCAAACTCCTGAACTACGTTCGTAAAAACACGCCCGGAGGTCTGAAAGACGTGGTGATCGTGCTGACGGCCGATCACGGGAGTCCGACAAGTCCCGAATGGCTCGCCGCCCATCGAATCGCCGCGGGTCGGATCAGCGAGACGAAGCTTTCAGAAGCCGTCGCGACCCGGCTGGAGAAGAAGTTCGGGAAACCCGATCGAGGCTCATGGGTGAGCCTGGTTTACGATCTGAATTTTTATCTGAATGATGCCGCGATCCTTGAAAAGAAATTGGATCGTTCCGAAGTCGAGCGGGAGGCGAAACGGGTGATTGCCAATGATCCGGGGGTGGCCCATGTTTTCGGTTCGGTAGACTGGGAAACACGCAGGCTCCCGCCGGGAATGCATGAACGCCAGATTTTGCATACCTATTACCCCGGCCGGAGCGGTGACGTGGTGGCGATTCCCAGACCCTATTTCATGCCGGAAGACGAGGGGCCCGTCGTGCACCTGACCGGTTACACCTATGACCGGACGGTTCCGATTATCCTGGCTGGCGCTCTGTTTCGTCCCGGGATTTACGCGAATCGCGCGGAAGTGATCGATATCGCGCCGACGCTTTCGTTCGTGAGCAACGTACTTCCGCCGAGTTTGTCCGAGGGAAGGGTTCTTTCGGAGGCTCTGCTGTTGAACAAGTGAAGCGCGGGTCTGGTAGTCAAAGGCTTCCTGTCTGTGGTACCCTTGGGCTTATGGACTGCCCTCGTTGCGAACGTCAGAAGCTGGATTCCGAAACTTATGAATCAGTAACCGTGGATCGTTGCCCGCGTTGTAACGGTTTGTGGATTGATCAGGACGAGCTGGGAACGATCCTGAACAGCCGCGAAAAGAAATTTTCGAAGGAACTCATTTCGGAAGCCATTTCGAAAGCCGCTCCCGGAATATCCGAGGCGGAGTCCCAAACAGTGTCGAGTCCGGTTCGACTCCCGAAGTGTCCGCGATGTGAGCATTCGCTGCGCCTGCTGAACTACAACTACAGTTCGGGGATTATCGTGGACACCTGTTCTGAAGGGCACGGTATCTGGTTTGATCGTGCCGAATTGGAAAAGCTCCAGGCTCATTGGGAGCATTGGGAGAAGCAGAAGGCGCAACACGGTTCCGATTGGGCGAAAGATGCGGCGGCGGCCGGTACTGTCGCGCGTCCGGCGAAGAGTCCGGTTGGCCCTATCGCGAGCTGGCTCGAACGAATGATTTCGGGTTCTTAAGGCTATTCTCCGGCCGCAGCGGCCTTTGCCTTCGAGGTCGCTTGTTCCGAAACGCCCGTCGTGGTTGCCTTCTTGCTCTTCCTCGTGGTTGCCTTCCGCTGGTTCAGTCGTGCCTTCTGTTCGGCGATCTCGTTCTTGAGTTTCTCCACCACGTTCATGGTGTCCAGAGATTTCTGGACGGCTGAACCGCGTCCGTCCGAAAGCGGGTCAGGACTGAGTCCGAGCACGCGCTTGCCGCCTTGGTAACTGACTTCGTGGATCAGTGAATTTTTGAGGAGTTCCGGCCTGAAAAACAAGTAGACGCGAGCGGCTTTTCCTTCTTCGATCGTTTTGGTGAAATTCGCCGCGATCTCTTCCGAGAGAATTTTCTGTCCCTTGTGGAGAGGGAAGCTTGTGCCGTTTGCCTCGAGACTGACCGCGTAAAGGGTGGGGAAAAGGAACCCTCCCGTAACCGTTTCCTGTTTGATCCTGGCTGATCTCGGGTCGATCCTGACATCCGCCAAAGCTGAGAACGTCATGCAGAAAACGAAAATTGCAAAAACGTATTTCATCTTATTCCGCTCCCAGCGCAGTTTTGTATCAGCGACAAAAATGACTATTGGTATATTTTAAGGGCGAGTGACAATGAGCGTCAACCAGATTCGGCCCTTTGAACGAGTGGACCGTGTCTCGTCCGACCTATGTGACACTAGAGCCGCCTGAACGTCAGCCACTTCCGCCCCGCCGCCTTTGCCTGAAAGCGACTGAGGTCTCGCGCGACCTGATAGAGAAGGTGCAATCGGATGATTCGCTTTTTTCGGGCGGTCACTTGCGCGGCCTTCCAGCCCCGCGCTCCCGCAGTCTCGGCGATGTGGTCGTAAAACGCGATCTCTTCGTCAAACCGAAGCAGGTTTTCGTTGTACCGGCTGGTTGCGCTCGCCGGGTGGCGGCGATAGGCGTAGGCGACCTCACTCAAGCCGGCCAGCGATTTTCCGGAGAGGAGAAGTCGAGTCGTGAAATCAAGATCAAGAACCATCCGCCATTTCACGTCAAAGCGTTCCTGCCCGATGACCCTTTTGTTGTAGCAAAGCGTCGGGCACATGATGAAGTTGCCTTTCAATAAACGCGAAAGCCCGGATTCGCTTGCCAGCAAAAGCTTTTCGGGGCGGATGAGTCCTTTATACCAGTCCGCGAAAGAGAAGGTTTCATTTCCGTCTTCATCAATGATCCTGGTCTGACAAAACAGGGCGGCAGCTTCGGGGAATTGGCCGATCGCACGCGACATGACGTCGAGATAATTGGGAAGAAGCTCGTCATCGGAATGGAGGATGGTAACCCAGTCGGTTTCGGCGAGTTCAAGGCAGTCATTCCATGTGGCGGCCATTCCGAGGTTTTCGCGATGAGCGATGTACTTGATCCGGTCGCCGAGGCCGGGAAACTGGAAACGAATCCATTCCGCCAGTCCCGCGCGGTCCGGGTCAGCCGCGCCGGCCTCGCCCATCGCGCCCCTCGAGTGCCCTGAATCATCTACCAAAAGGAGCTTCCAATCCGTACGGGTTTGCCGGAGTACGCTGCGAAGGCAGGCTTCGAGCATCGGACGGTTGCTGTAAAACGGAATCGCGAGAGTGATCACGGTCAATATTTAGCCCGGAAGCCAGGGAGTGGCAATCGCCATATCTCCCTTGCAGCCGGCCGCGGAAATGCCGTATCTTCCGGCTATGAGACCCAAGGTCGCTGTTGTTATCCCCGCGTTTCATGTCTCTCAAAAAATCGTGGAGGTCCTTTCGAAAGTGCCCTGGACCGCGGTCTCGAGGGTCTATGTCGTGGACGACGCGTGCCCCGAGGGGAGCGGCAAGGCCGCGCAAAACTTCGGTGATCCCCGGGTCGAAGTTCTTTTTAACGACAAGAACAGAGGTGTCGGCGGGGCTGCAAAGGCCGGGTTCCGGAAGGCGCTCGCGGATGGCGCGAACATCATCGTCAAGTGCGATGGTGACGGGCAGATGGACCCGGGATTGATCCCCGAGCTGATCGCACCCGTGTTGAACGGCACGGCGGATTACGCGAAAGGGAATCGTTTTTTCGAAATCCGATTCCTTGAACGAATGCCGATGATCCGTTTGATCGGTAACAGCGTCCTCAGTTTTCTCAGCAAGCTTTCGACGGGGTACTGGAACGTCATGGACCCGACGAACGGCTTCGTGGCCGTTCGATCGGCGGTGCTCGCGCGCTTGCCCTTCGAAAAGATCGATGATCGATATTTTTTTGAGACTGATCTGCTCTTCCGGTTGAATATCGCTCGTGCGGTCGTCGTCGATGTACCGATGGAATCGGTCTATGGTGACGAGATTTCGAATTTGCGGATCAGCCGCATTCTTTTTGAATTCGCCCTGAAGCATCTCCGCTGCTTTTTTAAACGGATCTTCTATTCCTATTTTCTCAGGGACTTCTCGATTGCTTCATTGGAGCTGGTTTTCGGGACGGGATTGTTCGTCTTCGGGCTCGGCTACGGCGCGTACTACTGGCACTATTATTCAGTGCTGGGCGCGCTCGCGCCCACCGGAACAGTGATGGTCGCGACCCTGCCGGTCTTGCTGGGGTTCCAGCTCGTGCTTTCGTTTCTCAACTACGACATTCGGAATGTTCCGACGCGTGTTCAAGGCGGTTTTTCAGGCACTCGAGATCAATAACCCGGGATTCGGCATCCTCGTAGGGGGTGCAGCCCTTGCAGCGTTCCGAAAATTTAAGAATTTCAGGTATCACCCCGGTCGCATAAGTGTTGTAAGGACGCCAGTCGTAGAGATAGCGGCGGCGAGTTTGAACGAGATATGAAAGTGCCTGATCGATCTGGCCGATCTGCCTGAGTTTTTCGACAAGCGGGGCGTCGTAGCTGTACTCGACAAGCCCGAGATAAGCACCGTAATAAATCTCGTTATCGCCCAAGGCGATCGTACGATTTTCGCGGTTCGAGTGAGTCCTGATCCAATGTTTTGCCTTGCCGCCTGTCAAGCCGAGGGTCGCGAGCGGCGTGGGCGGGAACCTTTGCGAGTTGAGCTGCAGAAACGTGAAGAGCGGAAGATCACAGGTGATCACGAGGGCCAAGCCGGCCACCCAGTGCATGGCTGAAACCAGGAGCGGCCTTCGCAATTTCGACATCAAGCTGGAGAGTGCCACGATGCCGGCGGCCGCGAGCAGAATGAGAGTCGGGCCTTGATACCGGATCTCCGTTACCTGACGGAATTTGAAGGTAAAAAGCGCCGCGGAGATCCAGCCGCCCAGCGTGAAAAAGAAGAGCGGCGTTCTTGAGAACAGGCGGAGCGGGAGCACAAACCCGAGCAGCGAGACCGGCAGAGGCCACCACGATGAGAGCAATTCCCCGAAGTACCCGCGGAGGCTTTGGGCGTTCAAGTGCACCTGGGCGGCATCGATTCCAGAGAGGCTCACCTGATGAAAGGAGGAGATCGGAACGGTGGTCCCGAAAATATTCTGCAGGAACGGGAAGAACGGGTTTCCCGTGTAGTGGATATTTCGCAGTGCGATCCAGGAAACGCCGCAAAGCAGCCCCAGGAGAATGAAGGCGGAAGGCCTGGCCATGGCCCCGAATCCACGCCGGAGGTACCGGAGGATCCAGGCGGCACCCTGGCCGGCGACGAAGATGACGTACGGGATTTTTGCCATCAATCCAGCGCCCATGAGCAGTCCCGTCGAAAGGAAGCTGCGCACCGGCGAAATCTTCGGGTCTCGGAGGAGCGGCAGGAGGGCTGCGATCAGCCAGAACGAGGCGCCGAGATCGTTTTTGGCGAGATTGCCGTAGCCACGAAGGACGGGAACGGAGGTGGCGGCAAGCGCCGCCATCAGAGCCAGTGCGCGGCCGAACTTTCGTTCGGGATTAAAAGTAAGAGCGTAGACCGTTACGAGCAGCCCCCCATAGGCCATGAACGAGGTGATCCACTGCGCGAATCTCTGGGTAGCATCAAGGGCTGAGCCGGGGGCTTTTGCCAGGAGCAGGTTGCCCCATTGATAAAGAGCTTCCCAGGATGCGGCGTAGAAGAAGGTGTAATTCTCGCGCAATGACCCGAGAGTTCCATTATCAAACCAGTGTCGCGGCCCGGTCAGATAGCAGATGTAAGGATCTCCGTGAGAATGGATTTGCGCGGATTGGATGACTCGCGCGATGAACGTCAGTCCGATCATGAGCGCGAGAAAGCGGAACAGCCATTTTTCACTTTGGGTCTCGGGGGCTTCAACGATCGCGGCCGAAGAGATCTGGTGTTGCCGTAAAAAAGTGAGAAAGGCGATTCCGATGAGCACCCAGAAAATTCCGAGAGGTTTAAGCTGAGCGCCCATTCCCAAGGTCACCGCCATCATGTAGATCGAGGCCGAGCCCCAAACCGAGCCGAGCGCGATCCAGCCCGCCGTTTGTGACGCGCGAGAATGATCAGGCCACTTCAGAAGCGAACTCCAAAAACGGCCCCAGCCGAGGCAGCCGATAGCCCAGAAGAGGAAAATGAGGAAGGAACCGAGAACCGAACTCCAGGCGAAGTCGATATCCGGCGTTCGCGAGGGGGAATAGAGCGTGAACCCGAGAAATCCGGGAAGTACCGCGAACGCGAAAGCCCTGAATCCTGACTTCATGGCAGGCTCCGTTCCACGAGAACCCAGCGCTTCGAGGGGCTCTCTGAGCGGGTAAGGGCGTTTCGCGAGAGAAGCGCCTTTTCAAAGTGGGATTGACATGGCTGATTGCGGTCGAGCAGAATCAACCGCGCGTTCAGAGCCGATTGGCCCTCGAGCCGGGACGTGTCCCGGGTCATCGACTGGAAAAGGCGCCACGGATCATCACAGTTTTCGGGAAATCCCAGGATGCGGATCTCCGGGCAATGCGACGCAAGTCCCAAAACGAGAGGGCTCGCGGCGAGTGACTCGGACGGGGTGCAGGGCAGCTTTTCGATGTACCGGATGTCGGCGATCGCTTGTGAACTCGGGAAATTGCTGAAAACGTGGAACATCGGCCAGCGACCCGAGAAGCCGATCGCCAAGGCGATTCCCACAATGAGAGCGGACACGCCCCTTACCTGGAGAGTGCTTGCCTTGCGGAGTCCGAGAAGAGCTGCCCAGAGTAAAAACGGCAAAAATGCCAAATCGTAATGGTAGTTCATCGAGATCTGAAACCGGTTTCCGAAAATCAAATTCATCGAAATCCCGAAAGCCGCGGCGAAAAGCCAGGGCCAGGCTCTCCACGAAAAAAACAAACCCGGCGCAAGGAGAAGGACGATGTATTTGATGGCCGGGAAGTTCGTGACTTTGTCCAGGATCAATTCAGCAAGGGCCAGGGGATGCGTCAGGAGGTGAAGGATGATCGTGCCCGGTGTGGTCCCGTAACGCGGGAGTCGTAAGCTGATGTTGCTCGCGTCGGTAAGCCCTTCGTGCAGCTTTGGCGTGATCAGGCCGAACAGGCAAGCGGTCCAGATCAGGACCAATGCAGCTGTCGTAAGGGCCAGGCGGCGTCTTTCCGTTCGGGAAAACCCGAGGTCCCGATCCAAAAGAATCGGGACGATCAATCCCAATGCGACCATTCCGAGATGTTCTTTGCTGAGAAGATAGGCGCTCAGGCTCAGCAAGTACAAAAGCCATCGTTTCTCGGAAAGAAAAACAAGGGCACCGCAAAGAAACGAGAAGGCGAGGACATCTTCGCGAAAGTCCCAGATCGCGCCGTTTCTCAGGGACCGATTCGCCAGAACGAGAATGCCCGCGATAAACCAGAGCGAACGATTCGCCTTGATTGGTCCGGACGAGATCAGGAAATAGGTCCCGAGCGCAAGAATCACGCATTGAAGAAGATAAATGACGATATGAGAATGCAGCCAGGAACTGACGGGAGCGAGGAGTAATAAGGCGGGGCTGAAGTGGTCGACGAGGTAGGACCGTTTCGGTGAAAGATCGGCCTGAAGTATTGTTCCGTCCGAAAACGGATAGAAGACCGCCTGGTGAAGAAAACCCATGTCAAAAAGATGCGTGTCATAGGAATAGTGTCGCGCGACATGCGCGAGGAACGCCGCACCGAAAATGATAAAGAGCCAGGCGATCAGCCTCCGCCGTGAGCGCGTCGCGTCTTTCGCCGCATTCAGGAGCGCACAGAGATCTTGGTGGAAGCGGTTCCAGTCTGAAGGGAAAAGTTTTCGCGTGATTGCGAGGAGAATCAGAAAAAGGAGAAAAAATGGTTCGAGGCTTCCGATCTCGATTTTGCCAAGGCGCGTCCGGAGATAAGTGCCGCCGAAAAGAAGCAGGGCGGCGAGAAATCCGGAATAGAAACGCAAAAAGAGATGCATCATTTTTGATTACCGAGTGCGTCGAAAAATGCCAACGAGAAAATCCCGCATCTTGTGTTAAAGCTGTGTGCGGTCGAAGACGAGGGCTTGTCTTGGAAAAATTCAGCTATCTCCAAAGCGCCACTCCCGAATATCTGGAAGAACTCCAGACGCTCTATAATACCGATCCGGAGGCCCTCGATGCGAGCTGGCGTTATTTCTTTGACGGCTTTGAGCTGGCGCGTTCAATTGAATCCACTCAGGCCGCGCGCGGCCCGCAGCCAAGCCGTCCTCTGAAGGTCGCGGAGGCGCCAAGCGAGGCAGCGCTCTCCGATGAGGCGAAAGTCATTGGCTTAATTGCCGCATACCGCGAAAAGGGAATCCTTCTCGCGCGACTGGATCCCTTGCCTTTGAATGAATCGTCGGTTGATTCCGCAGCCGAGTCCGCAGCCGAGTCTGGTGACCCGCTGGCGCTTTCCAACTTTGGGCTTTCAGATGACGAGCTCGACCGTACGTTCAGTGCGGGAAATCTGGTCGGACTCGGTCAAGCCTCCCTTCGCGAGATTGTCAGCCTGCTTCGGGACACCTACTGCCGCACGATCGGCGTGGAATTCATGCATGTCCCGGATTCCGCGGAACGGGAATGGCTCCAGAGTCGAATGGAAAGCTCCAGGAACCGCGAGGCTCTTTCTCCGGAACTGAAACGTTGGGTACTGAAACGGCTGACCGAGGCTGAAGGGTTCGAGCGTTTTCTGCATTCCCGGTACGTGGCACAGAAGAGATTCTCGCTCGAAGGGTCCGAATCGGTCCTGACGGCGCTGGATTGCATGATAGAGACCGGGGCGGGGCTCGGCGCGAGGGAATTCGTCATCGGAATGGCTCATCGCGGCCGGCTGAACGTGCTCACGAACGTGTTCAATAAGTACCCCGAATATATTTTCACCGAGTTCGAAGGCAATTACGCGATCGAAGCCACTGCCGGTGAAGGCGACGTGAAATATCATCTCGGATATTCAGCGGAGATCACTTCAAGAGCGGGACAGAAGCTGCATTTGTCGATGGCCTCGAACCCGAGCCATCTGGAACACGTTAATCCGGTCATCGCGGGGATCGCCCGCGCGAAGCAGGATCGTCTCGGAGATCGTGAGCGAGCCATGGTGATCCCGATCACGATTCATGGTGACGCGGCGTTCGCCGGTCAAGGCGTCGTATACGAAACGCTCAGCTCGTCTCAGGTGGACGGCTACAGAACGGGTGGTACCCTCCGGCTGATCATTAATAATCAGATCGGCTTCACGGCGGAGCCCGCCGAAACGCGCTCGACCCGGTACGTGACGGATGGCGCGAAAATGCTCGGCGTTCCCATTTTTCATGTCAACGGAGATGATCCGGAGGCGGTCTGGTCCGTCACGCGGCTCTGCGTGGAGTATCGCCAGCGCTTCAAAAAAGACGCGATCATCGACCTGTTTTGCTATCGCAAGCACGGCCATAATGAAGGCGATGAGCCCTCCTTTACACAGCCTGTCCTTTATCGGCGGATCAAGTCTCATCCTTCGGTTCGCGAGCGGTATTCCCGCGTTCTTACGGCCGAAGGGACCGTTTCTGACGAACAAGTCCGCGCGATGGAAGCTGAGATCTCCGAGCGTTTTTCTGAAGCTCAGCGCAAAGCGAAGGCCGAGGCGCCGCACCCCGGAGCTTCAGCTTTCGGCGGAAACTGGAAAGGATTCAGGTTCGCGACTCATTTGGATCTGTTCAAAGCGGTTAAAACCGGTGTTCCTTCCGGCGTTTTGCGGGAGATTGCCGAAAGGCTGAACCGGGTTCCTGACGGCTTCCGCCTTCATCCCAAACTTGCACGGTTTTTCGAAGGGCGCCTTCGGGCCGTACGGGACGGGAAGTATATCGATTGGGGAAATGCTGAAGCACTCGCGTACGCGAGTCTGGTTCACGAAGGCACGCCTGTGAGGCTTTCGGGGCAGGATACCCAGCGAGGCACGTTCACGCATCGTCATGCCGTTCTGAAAGACCATGAAACGGGCGCGCCGTATATTCCACATGAGCACGTGCGCGAAGGCCAAGCCCGGTTCGAAGTCTACAACAGCATTCTTTCCGAAAACGGCGTTCTCGGCTTCGAGTTCGGCTACTCCCTCGCGGACCCTCGTGTCTTGGTGGTCTGGGAAGCGCAATTCGGCGATTTCAGTAACAGTGCTCAGCCGATCATCGATCAATTCATTTCATCCGGCGAATCTAAGTGGAGGCGTTCGAGCGGGCTGGTGATGTTGCTTCCGCATGGCTATGAGGGACAAGGCCCAGAGCATTCGAGCGGGCGGATCGAGAGATTTCTTCAGCTCGCGGCCAAGGACAATTTAATCGTATGCAACCTGAGCACGCCGGCTCAGTTTTTTCACCTCATCCGGCGTCAGATGCTGTGGGATTTCAGAAAACCCCTCATCGTGATGTCGCCGAAAAGCCTGCTCAGACACCCGCGAGTGCTGACGACGCTGGAGGAACTGAGTGAAGGATCTTTCTCAGAGGTGTTGGACGATTCGGGTGATCAGGAGAAGGTCAGAACCGTTCTGCTCTGCTCGGGAAAAGTTTATTACGACCTCCTCATTGAGCGGGAGGCCGGTTCCCGCACGGACCTTGGCATCACCCGGATCGAGCAACTTTACCCCTGGCCGGAAGGTAAACTGGCCGAGGTTCTCGCGCGGTACCCGAAAGCGAGAATCGTCTGGGTTCAGGAAGAGCCTCGCAATATGGGCGCGTGGCCTTATGTTTTCGCCCTTTGGTCCGGAGGAAGCGACGACTTCGGAAAGCGCGTTGGGAACAGGCCGATTGCCTACATCGGTCGCGAAGCCGGAGCCGCTCCGGCGGTGGGTTCCGCGAAGCAGCACGACATTGAACAGAAAAGGCTGATCGCGGAGGCCTTCAACCGGCAAATGAACGAGGATCAGCGCACATGAAGCACGAAGTTCTAGCGCCGCACGTTGGCGAATCGATCACCGAAGTGACTTTGTTGAAATGGACCAAGCAATCCGGACAGGTCGTTCGCGCCGGGGAGCCTCTTCTGGAAATCGAATCGGACAAGGCCACCGTCGAGATCGTCGCCGAGGTTTCTGGCGCTTTGACGATCCAGAAGAGCGAGGGAGAGCGTGTCCGCGTTGGCGAGGTGATCGGAGCGATCGATGATTCCGTTCAGGCCGCACCGGAGGCTCCGGCGCAGGAGCCGCGTCGTCCTGTTGCGGTCGCTGCCGGGCCAGCCGTGCGGAAGGTGGCTGAAGAGAGCGGTATTGATCTCGCGCAGGTTGCCGGAACCGGAAAAGCGGGCCGGGTCACGAAAGGGGATTTGCTGAAAGTAGCGCGCCTGCCTCCCGACCTTCGGGCGGTTTCCGCGGGAAAAGCCGAGTCCTTTGCCTCGACCCCGGGTCGGGAAGGGGAGCGGCGCGTCCCGATGTCCCCTTTGCGGATGCGAATCGCGGAGCGTCTTCTGCAGGCACAACATTCCGCGGCGATCCTGACCACGTTCAACGAGGCGGACATGGGTGCGATCATGGCGCTCCGAAAACAGCATAAGGAAGCCTTTCGGGCGAAGTACGGTGTCTCCCTCGGGTTCATGTCGTTCTTCACCCGAGCCTCCGTCGAGGCGCTCAAGGCGGTGCCGGAAGTCAATGCCTCGATCGACGGGTCCGAAATCGTCTATCATGATTATTACTCCATCGGGATTGCCGTCGGAACGGATCGCGGACTCGTGGTCCCGGTTCTGCGGCACGCGGATAAAATGAGCTTCGCCGAAATCGAGAAAAATATTGCGGAGCTCGCTTCCAGGGCGCACGCGGGGAAGCTCGCGATACCGGATCTGACCGGTGGAACTTTTTCGATATCGAACGGAGGAGTTTACGGCTCTTTGTTATCTACCCCTATCTTGAACCCGCCTCAGAGTGGTATATTGGGCATGCACAAAATCCAGGAGCGTCCGGTAGTCATCGACGGAAAGCTTGAAATCCGTCCGATGATGTATCTGGCGCTGTCCTATGACCATCGTTTGGTGGATGGAAAGGGCGCAGTAAGTTTTCTCGTCACTTTGAAGGACTTCCTGGAGCATCCTGAGAAACTCAAATGGGAGCACTAGCATGGAGACGGAAAAGTTTGACCTGATCGTGATCGGCGGAGGGCCTGCCGGCTACGTTGCCTCGATTCGCGCGGCGCAGCTCGGGCTGAAGACTGCCTGCATCGAGAAAAGAAGAACGCTCGGCGGGACGTGTCTGAACGTAGGGTGCATTCCCTCCAAAGCGCTCCTCGAATCGAGCGAACATTATATTCACGCCAAAACGAAACTTCAGAAGCACGGGATTTCGGTTGAGAACGTCCGACTCGATCTCGCTCAGATGATGAAGCGGAAAGAAGCCGTCGTCCGGCAGCTCACGAACGGCATCATGGGACTTTTCAAGAAGAACGGCGTGACGCAGGTGACCGGAGTGGGCAAGCTCATCTCGGTGAAGGAATCCGAGAAGCAGGTTCGGGTTGTTTCCGACTCCGGAGAGCGGCTGTTGAGCGCTCCGCGTGTGCTCCTTGCGACCGGGAGCGAGCCCGCGAGTCTTCCATTTCTTCCCTTCGACGGAAAAAAAATCCTGAGCTCGACCGAGGTTCTTTCCCTGGCCGAAATCCCGAATCACCTTGTGGTGATCGGCGGCGGGGTGATCGGGCTCGAAATGGGTTCGGTCTGGCTGAGGCTCGGCGCGAAGGTGACGGTGATCGAGTATATGGAAAGGATCCTGCCGACTGTCGATGCGCAAATGGCGAACGAAGTTCATAAGACGCTCGTGAAACAGGGAATGGAATTCAAGGTCGCGACGAAATGCCTGGGCGCGAGAACGCTCGAGAGTGGCGAACTCGTCGTCGATCTTGCTGAAGTCGCGTCAGGCGCGAAGTCGGAGCTTTCGTGTGATTATGTGCTCGTCTCCACGGGGCGAAAACCCTTTTCGGAAGGCTTGGGTCTCGAGGAACTCGGGATCAAGAAGGACAAGGCCGGCAGAGTCGAGGTCGATTCGCATTACCAGACCGCCGTTCCCGGCGTTTACGCCGTCGGCGACCTGATCGCCGGGCCGATGCTCGCGCACAAGGCCGAAGAAGAAGGCGTGGCCGTCGTCGAGCTGATGGCCGGACAGGCCGGGCATGTGAATTACAACGCGATTCCGAACGTGGTTTATACCTGGCCTGAGTTCGCGTCCGTGGGCTTGGGTGAGGAAGAGCTCAAGGCCAAGGGAATTACGGAGTATAAGGTAGGGACGTTTCCGTTCCTCGCGAACGGCCGCGCCAGGAGCATGGAAGAAACCGACGGAATCGTAAAGATTCTTTCAGACGTGAAAACCGACCGCGTTCTCGGAGTGCACATCGTCGGTCCGCGCGCGAGCGAACTGATCGCGGAGGCGACGATAGCGATCGAATTCGATGCGAGCGCCGAAGACATCGCGCGAACGTGTCATGCGCACCCGACCTTGTCAGAGGTGGTGAAGGAAGCCGCTCTCGCGGTCGATCGCCGCGCGATTCATATGTGAGTGGAATCGTGAGCTCTCGTACAGTCAGGTGAATCCGCTCCTGTTTTGGAGGGAGATTCCGAATTTTGACAAATCAATGACTTATGAAAGTGCTGCGGTCGTATCCCGTGACCAGTCTTGGTGCTCTTGCTGCGGTTCCCATGGCCATGATGGATCGAAAGCTTGCAAAACTTCCATCAGGAGCTGGACATTTTGGCTTCTCAGAACACCTGGGGGAACCTCCTACCGGCTGGAAGCTGAAAGAGCATCTTAAAATCGAAAAGAAGAGGTTTCGCTTGAAGTTGGGAATCGGCGGTGCGGCTTTGGGCGGACTTGTCGCAGATATGGCGATGCCGGACCGGGTTGAGGCTTCAACTCTTGAGGAGCATTATGCGCAACATCCGGAAGATCTCCTGTCGCTTGATCGCGATTACGCTTGCAAATTCGCAACGGGGTCCAAACAGGTGATGGCGGGGGTCGAAACCAGTATTGGCAAGCTCCAGTCCCTCGAGACCATGATTTCAGCGACAAATAAAAAGAAGTCTTTTACAGGATCAGGAGATTTGATGAAGAGTTCTCATTCTCCTGTCAGCGCGCCGGCGGCCGGGTTTGCCCAATGATCGGTGTTTTCTTGCGGCGCTTGTGAATCGTTCTCCGTTCGGATGTTCTTAATCGCTCGATAAAACATATTCAAACGGCGGGTCGGCGGTAATGGTCATTGACAACCTTTGCGGTCCGCTCTGGTCCACGAGCTGGGAGAATCGCGCAGGATAGACCATCAGATCGATCTGTTCCGGAGTGACCCGGATCATGACCGGATTGATGACGGAGAAAACGCGGCCGGCTGATTCAGGATCCGCGGCGTTTTTGATGTCCAGGTTCTGGATATTCAAATAGAGGCCTCGCTCCCGTTTCATTTCGCCGAGTTCTTTCTGGAACTGCTGTGTCAGCGGTTCCTGGAGTTTGAGAAAATGCTCCGTCGGGGCCATGGCGTCCAGATCAGAGCCGGGGCGGCGCATCCCATTGACGGTCGAGCCGAAGAGCCGAACAAAGCGGCTTTTCATCGGGCCGAGACGATTTGATTCGGATCGTAATTCCTTTTGAATGGTCTTCGCGAGCTGGAGGATGTGCGAGGCATCGAGGCCGGATTTGTCGGAAATCACCTTGTCAGCATGCTTGGGGTTTTTCGGATAGAAGCGCGACCGTATCTCACGGAGATAATTGTCATACGCCTCGAGCGGCGTCAGGCCTCTTTTAATGTACGCCGGGATGATTCGCTCCGCGCGTACGGAAGCTCGGATAAAGTCATCGGCCAGTCTTTTCGGGCCGCGGTGAGAGCTGCCGTGAATACTTTTTTTCAGGTGGGGGTCGCCGTAGAGGGTCTGTATCCGCTTTTGCAAACTCTCCATGACCTCGGGAGAGAGGCGGTCGATGAATGGCGCAAGTCTTGTTGAGAAGATCGGCTGTGGCGAACCCTCTTTGATGATGCGGTCGAAAAACCGTTCCCAGGTATTTTGATCGCCCATCGCGAGCAAGATGAGTTCGTTTCGGCTGTAGGGGCGCGCGGTATCCCGTAGCGTGTGATACAGCGAATATTTTTCAGCCTCGTTCAAGCCGTCGGTCAACTTCGCGAGTCCGGAAAAATCCGGGTTCTCCCACCACGTCGGGCTCCAGGTGGCCGGGATGTTTTTATCGCTTCCGTTGACGATCGAGAGCAGTGTTTCATACGACCGTGGTTGCGCGCTTTGCTTCAGGAAACGTGAAATGCAGTTTTTTATGAAACCTGCGCGTGCAGGTTGGGGGACACCGGTTCCGGTCAGGAGAATCGCAGCAATAATAATGAAAGGCGAGATCGCCCGATTCAGCCGCATTGTAATAGCTTTATCGGACGTAAGCGCTTGATGCTAAACCGAAAAACGCCAAGTAAATCGAGCCCATAAAAAGCCCTGATCTGGTGTTGTTGCGCAATTCCGCCTGAAAAGCATAGAAAAATGCCGCCATGCGCCGTATCTCACTGAAATTCCTGAATATTTGCGGTGAGACGGCCGAAAATAACCCGTAAGTCCCTGAAATCCCGATGTCAAAATAAATATTAGACAAAATTAATCATGTTAAATAATATTAAGGGAGCGATACCAAACTCGGCTTCACATTAGGAGGCTTCCCACATGCAGTTCGGGCATAGGATTTCGGCGACAATTTGGGTGGCAGGCATTTCGGCGGCACTGATGATCAGTGCTCCTGGCTGCTCCAAAAAACCGGCACCATCAGGAGTGCCCTCAAGTACGGATCAAACCCAGCCCGAAACAGCGGTTCCTGCCGTGAGTGCTTCCGGTACTCCTGCTGCGATTAGAGATTCCGTTCCAGGAGCTCCCGTTGCAAACGTGGGAAAAGAGAACGTCGCCAAGACAGTGCCTGCTCCGACGGTGCCCGGCAGTTCCGTAGCGGCTGTTACGCCGGGGCTTCCACAAACGGGAGATGTTGCAAAGAAGGCACTTCAAGATGTCGCGAAAGCTCCTGCTCCCGTAGAACCTGCCAAGCCTGCTCCGCCTCCTGAAGAGTGTTTCAACATTGTTTATCAGCACAAGGCCACTGCCGGACATTCGAGTGATGAAGCCTGCAGCCAGCACCAAAACTTGATCAAACTGAATCACGCGATTTCGAAAATCAACGCGCGTTCTCTTTGTGTCCGGGTGAATGGCACCCCCGTTCGTTATCAGCCCGTGAAGAATCGGCCGGACGAGATCGTCATCGGTCCTCTTGCCGGTCCTCAATCCAAGATCGTGGCTCGGTATTGCATGAGTAAGATCCGGTGCACGGAGGAATGCAATATCCCGCGGGACGAATTCATGGACGCCATCGGCGGATCGACCGAGGATGGCAATCAGGGGCAGCTCGGAAAATGGGAAGCCGAGAATGATTCGAACAGCGCGAAAATGCACGCTGAATTGAAA
>Ga0208958_1000891_pt1 | contig 33068 bp, 52 predicted proteins | sample RifOxyB1_FD_184032 | JGI IMG/M metagenome (GOLD analysis project Ga0208958, IMG submission 184032) | Soil microbial communities from Rifle, Colorado - Rifle Oxygen_injection B1 (SPAdes) | ecosystem: Environmental > Terrestrial > Deep subsurface > Rock core/Sediment | place: Rifle, Colorado...
TTAGAGGAAGCGTATACCAAGGCACGGACCAGAGCAGAGAACAGCACCGTAAAGGTAACTGCTACGGACATGCTGAAAGTGTACGGTACAGAGCAGAATGAGCTTATCATCAACACCGAATTAGGCCCAAAAATCTTCACCAACTGGTCATTTGGGCAGGTTTCCCAGATAGCCGGTGCTCCTGCCTCTTATCTCAGAAAACTCCCGTCAGAACTGGCAGCAGCTTGCTTGAATGACGGATTCCAGAGGACTCCGAGAGAGAGAACGATGCTTATGGCGAATGGGAACGATACCCTCAGATGCGCAACATCGGAAACTTATGGCAGGATTTATGACCATCAGGTTATCCGATCCATCATGAAGGCAAACCATGATAACACATGGAAGATCCCGGCAGCATCATACGCCACGCAGAACCCGCGCAGAGCTTCCACAATCTACGTCAGCGACCGGGATATTTTCATCTTCTTGGTTGACGACCAGCATCCTATCGAGGTGGGCGGCAAGCCCATGTTCAGAGGCTTCTACACTTGGAACAGTGAGGTAGGGGCGCAGGTTTGGGGTTTGGCAACTTTCTTGTACGAGTATGTATGCGATAACAGGATTATTTGGGGCATGACGAATAGAAACGAAATTCGTGTGCGCCACACCTCCGGTGGGCCTGAAAGATTCGAACTGGAAGGGGAAAAAGCACTGATCGAGTATGCCAACCAGAGTGCAGCACCCCTTGAGGAGCAGATACGCCGGGCGCAGAACCTGAAGATCGGCAAGGATGAGGATGAGGTTAAAGACTTCCTCAAAAAACGTGGCCTTACCGGAGCAACAGCAGAGAACGCAGTAAAAGCAGCTAAGATGGAAGGGAACGATTTCCTTACCTCTTGGGGCATTGCAGAAGGGCTTACGGCCCATGCAAGAAGCATCGACCACACAGATGATCGGGTGAAACTGGAAAGGGAAGCAGGTAAGATCCTTGACTACACCCTCAAATAACAACTGGCACGATAATCCATGCCATAAGACAGTATGCAAAAGGGGAGGTGATAGATGAAGAAATAGCGCAAAGACCAAGTTTTTAACAGGATTTTAGTATTAAAGTAGTTAAAAGCGTAGTTTGTTTGACCCTGAAAGAGTCAGAAGGGAAGTGCTGTATTGGCTTCCCTTTTGGTTTGTAAGGAACAACAGAAATGGAATTAACAGTACAAAGAACAGAAGCAGAAAAGAAAGCAGAGAAGAGACTGTTAGAGGCGTGGATAGGCTTTATGAATCATGAGATTACCCATGCCGAATACAAGGAAATTGAAAAGTTACTATTTCCTAGATATGAAGAGAAAGATATTCTTCCATATCTGAGGGGGATCGAATGAGTGAGTTTGACGTTTGCGGCCTATGCCGTAGGAATATGGACGATCTTGTCTTAGTGGTTGAGAAAATAGGCAAGGTTTACTCAGTCGAGGGGAAGGATATTACCCTTGAGTTTTTCGTAGAGTTTAACTATCTACGAGGTGCAGTTAAACAGTATGAGGGGAGAGAAGAACAGAATGACAGCATTATTAGTGATAAGCGGTCTGATCGTAGTGGGACAACTCCTTCCGAGCATCTTACTGTTGACCGGGATTTTAGCCGGAATATGGAAGAGTGGGCAAAGAAAAACTCATGAATAAAAACATCGAGTACCCCGTAAAAGAGCATCCTGATTACTGGTCATGTGAGGTAAATGGCTGTGATTGGGAGGCTAAAACGGTGGAAGAAATCAACTACGATTACTACCGTTGTAAGAGGTGCGGGAGGTGCGTAGATCACCTTGAATCCAGAAATTTTGTTGATTGATTTTATTATTATGATTATGATGATCGGCAAGGAGGAACAGGAAACGTATGGAACGCTTAAAGTTTGGAGGTTCACGCGAGCATTGGAGAAGAGGGGATTATATCATTTTCTTTGAGTCGGAGAATGGCGCGGTAGGTCTTGTGCCTATGAGCGAATTTGATGGCCCCCTCACTTCAGTCACGAAATGTCAAGATGCAATCGCAGAATTACAACTTAACTACCCAGACTATCAATTCTGGTACAAGAGGGAGTATTACCGATGAAGATGATACTGTTTCTTTTGGTATCAGCGGCTTACTTCAAGGTGTCAATCAAGTACAAGGCACTAAACAAGTATTCACCACTATTGGCGATTGTCTTTCTTATCGCCCTGTACCTTACTGTGAGGCACTGAAAAGAGAATGGACATGAGAGATTCTAAACTGAAGAGATTAGATACAATCGTTGACTTACTGGAAATAGCAACTGAATTGTTGCCGGATATGCCCTGCAAGTCTCTTGCTACCTGTAAGCAGTGTGATCCACATTGCCGGGCAGCGAATGCTGTTAGATCAGCCACCTTGCTTATCGAAGAAGTGGCTGTGATGATCGAGAAAGAAAAGGATATGCAACCCAGAATCACTACCAGCGAGCCGCTGACTCCGCAAGAAGTTTATTTGCGTCCCGAACTCTTTACGAAGGATGAACACAATGACTGACGAAAAACTGAGAGGCGAATTAGCGGGATCTTTGGCAGCGATTAACAAAACGCTGGAAAAGATCAAGGAGAATCCTTTGCCTACTTCTATTCTGGTTACAGTGAGGGTAGAACTTACTAATATCAGGATGTGGTTAGAGGATGCCTTAAAGGAATTAAAACAATGAGTATCAATGAAACAGAATCATACTGCAACTGTCCAAGATGCCGTGCGCTTAAATGGTACTGGTATTTAAGGACACAAAAGTCACCTATCGAGTTAGAGGCAGACAGACTCGCTCAAAGAGGTTTTTGATGCGAGTCGGTTATCTGAGGGTATCGACAGAGGGACAAGATGTAGAAAACCAACGTCATGCTATCGGAATATGTGATGAATGGGTATCTGAGTGCGTATCAGGCAAGGCAAGTTGGAGAAGTCGTAAACTTGGTACGTTGATAACAGCCTATCTTAAAACCGGAGATACCTTAGTAGTATCCGAGCTTTCACGCTTGGGGAGGTCATTCTATGAGATCATTGAAATCCTTTCCATTTTGGAGAATAGGAAGGTTCACGTCATTTCCATCAAGGAAAATTTTAACTTGTCGGATGATATACAGAGTAAGGTTATCGCTTTCGCGTTTTCTTTGGCAGCGGAGATTGAACGTCAGCTTATCAGCCAGAGAACTAAGGAGGCGTTGTCTTACAAGCGGAGCCAAGGCGTGATCCTTGGTAGACCAGAGGGGTCTAAAGACAAGAAACCACGAATAAGGAGGAAAGCAGAATGAAAGTTACTTTGATACCTGTACGAAAACCGAAAGAGTATGAGCCTATTACTGTACAGTTGACTCTAATAAGCCGAGAGGAGGCATACAGATTCATAAAGGAACTAGGTGGTTTACCGTCTCCTGAAGGTTTATTCCAAGAGTTATACGACACTACAAGAGAAGAACTTATCAGGCAGGGCTTTATGGAAAGGGAGGATTACTAATGGCTGAGCAATCAAGACCACAAGGAAAGAACCACTGCCTGATACGGAGTGCAGTACATCGTGAAAAAGGCGTGTTTCTGAAACAGGCACTACGTTCTGCCAAGAACAAGGCAAAGAATGTAGCAATGAACAAAGCACAAGGCGATCCATATGCCGGTATGCCCATAAAGTGTGAGGAACACCACCGGGGACGGTTACACGGCAAATGGAAATGGGTAGACGTGCCAACTGAGATTAAAGTCTTGGATAAAGAGACAAAAGATCGAATGATTACCAAGATCATACCCTTACCTCTTTGGAGACGAGTACCCGGTACATGATAGATTACCTACAAGAATCACGTAAGTGGGCATTCAGGCTTTACACCCTAGAGGAAGTCTGCAAGATTCTACGCATTAGCAAGGAAAAGCTCTATGTACTTAAGAAAATAGGGCTTTTCCGAGCTATGCACAGACGGGCGGGGTTTGGTAAAAGCAGAGGGGGGGAAACTTACTACACTGATCGGCAAGTATTTGAAGGGATTATGTACCTCTTTCCAGACATAACTACGATAGAGGTTGACTTTCTGAATTCTCAGATTACGGAGGTGCCTGACAATGCCACGTTTAAGGAAAGACGGAAGCCCCGCCAGAAAACCCGGCAGAAAAAGCAGGGCGGAGCAAATGGCGGTAGATTCAACGATAGAGTTAGAGAAGGACAAGAACGGAAAGTTCGCGGTCGCAAGAGGAAAGTGTACACAGTTGATCCCAGTTGTTATACCAGACGGGATAGCACCGATAGACTACCTGACCAAGAAGCAATTGACCCTGATCGGTAGGATAGAACGGATAGGGATAGAGGGAAGGCCAGAGGATATGGTGAGATTAAAGGCGAATCAGATACTCCTTCAGAAAGTCATGCCTGATCTTACCAAGAGCGAAACGCTGGTTACTATTTCCCCTTACGAACGCATTGCTAAGGCAATAGAGGACGCAGAAAAAGATGGAAAATCTTAATTGCCGATGCAACAAGTGTAGCTATGAGTGGAAGTCTAAAACTCTAGCTGTCCCTAAGTGCTGTCCTATGTGTAAATCCTATCGTTGGAACATGAAAGAGGTGGTAAATGAAAGAGAAGATTATAGCAATGATAGAACAGCTACGGGATTCTTACGAAGTGTGGACGACTGAATACCGTGAATGTGACCATATTTTGCATATTTTGCATCGGGTTCATAAGTTATGATAGTGGAACGGATTGACAGATATATGGAGAGCCAGATCAAGGAGCATCCCTGTAATACCAATAGGGCATCCGAGATCGGGCATGAATGCGACAGGTATCTTGTTTTCAGCCGTACCAGAAGCGATAAGAAATTACATGGACTAGATTCTGAGTACATCTTTAGAGAAGGAAACTACCAAGAGGCGGCTGTTCTTAACCTCTTAACTGAGGCTGGTTTTTCAGTAGTTGAGCAGCAGCGGCCTTTTGAGTGGAAAAGATACCAGTTAACAGGGCATGTTGACGGCAAGATCATCATTGAGAATGAAGCCATACCTATCGAGATCAAGTCTATGGCCCCTTGGATCTGGGATTCTATTAAGACTCTCGATGATATGATGAATAGTAAATACCCTTGGATAAGAAAGTATCCGGCTCAACTTACCATGTACGAAATGATGGATGAGAAAGAGCTTGCTATCTTCCTAACCAAGAACAAGTCAACAGGCCGTATCAGAGAAATTCCAATTACCCTTGACTATTCCTATGCTGAATTTCTTGTACAGAAGTGCGAGAGAATCAACGAGGCTATCGCCACTCATACCATACCGGAACCGATTACATGGTGTGATACTTGCGACAAATGCCCCTTTAATCACGTCTGTCTCCAAGAAGTCCTCAGAGAAGAACTGCAATTCACTGTAGACCCAGACGCAGAAGAGAAGATAGATGGATGGTTTGAACTGAGGCAATGGCACGACAAGTGGAAGGACTTGGACGATTGGCGCAAGGAACATTTCAGGGGAATAGATAGGCTGGTTGTCGGACCTTACCTAATCATGGGTAGGGGAACATCTAAGGGCTGGAAAACAACAATAACGAGGATATGAAAATGGCAGAGAAAGACCCAACAAGAATTTACAGCAGGAAACTGGAAGAACTGTCCGTTAAGGACGGGTTCAATGTTCGTATCGACACGCTGGATTCAAAAGTAACTATTGAGGAACTGGCAAAGTCTATCGCCACGGTCGGCCTGAAAGATCCCTTGGTTGTCTTTGAGGAAGGTGAGGAAACCTTTATCGAGGACGGACACCGGAGGTTTGCGGCGATTTTAGTTGCCAACAAGGAACTTGCCGCCAATATCGAGACAGTCAAGGTCCGGTACAACAACAAGGCAACAGATGAAGAACGTACTGTCAACCTCATGGTGCGACAAGGCGAACCTCTTGCCTTACTGGAACAGGCAGAAGTAGTGCGGAGACTCCTATTTGTTCACAAGCTGGAAGAACAGGCAGTAGCCGACAAGGTAGGTGCAAGCATTTCCCATATCAAGAATCTCAGGCTCTTGATTGACGCGCCGGAAGGTGTCAAGGCACTGATAGTCGAGGACAAGGTATCAGCGAGCCATGCCATAGAAGCCATGCGTAAGTTTGGCGATAAGGCAGAAGAGGCATTGGTACAAGCCCTTGTTATGGTCGAGGGTAAGGGCAAGAAGAGGGTAACGAATAAGACCCTGAAAGCAACTGGACCTAAGACCAACTGGAAAGAGATCGGCCCAAGACTCAGGGACATGATCGAGATCCTGTTGTCCATCGACACGAGCAACGTGGAAGCTATTAAGGGTAACTTGGAAGATGCCAAGATGCTTCTGGTTGAATTGGGAATCAATTCATGAAGTGGGTATGCCGGGAGTGCCACGACCATTGCATAGTAGACACGGGGGAGGCTAAGCGGCCCCCTGAAACCTGTGTATACTCTGGGTTTGAAGTTAAGTGGGAAAAGATAACTGAGCCGCCAAAATTTGTTCCTCTCTCAGAGTTAGGTCAATATCAGTAAACGAAAAGCCTTGGGCGTCTCCTTTGGTGAAGGGGTGAGACGACTGAGCTAAACGATGTGGCCCAAGGTATAGTTCATGGCATCGTTAGCTTGGTTGTGTAGACCGGGGGGCTGTGACGATCATGCAGTAATGTCATTCAAGCCCCCAACTTATTTCAAGGAGGTAACATAATGCCATGTGGTAAATGGGGAGACAAAGAAACCACCGCTCATGTCAATCATAGCTGTGTCCATTGTGGAAACTTCACCGGGGACTTTAACGACCTACTCATGGAATATGCCAAGGAATGTATTGGATGCTTTGGCGGCACGGAGTGTCATTTCATCGGCTTGTGTGAGAAGGTTCAACCAAAATACACGGAGGAAGATGAATGAGACATTTTATACTGGACTGTTCACGCAAAGAACTGAAGAACGCCAAGTCGGAGTGCTACAAGCGTTCGGTTATCCTCAACTACCGATACGATGAAGAGACAAGACAGGTTGAGATCCTTGGCGCACTGGGGAATTGGCGACCGTCCATACTTAGGATAGATGCACTCTTAAACATGGCCGGGTTAAAAGAACTGAAAGACAACGGTGTAGCGGAACTGGTACGGCCTGAACTTCTTGACCAGATACTGTACCCAAAAGAAGAGGTCCAGATATGAACAAAGAAGTAGAAGTAATCCCGGTATCCGATGATAGCTTACCTGTCATAACTAATGACGGGCTTCTGGCTCTTGCTGACAAAGCAGAGAAACAGATAGATGCTATCCGAAAAATAAAAAGCATCGTGCTTAAAGTAACTAATAACCAAGACTGGGTAGACCAGAACGGCAAGCCCTATCTTCAGGCATCGGGAGGTGAGAAAGTTGCCAGAGTCTTTGGAATTAGTTGGCGCATTGACGCTCCGGTCTTTGCCCAAGAACCAGATGGTCATTTTCAGTACACCTACAAGGGCTTCTTCTCGTTGGGAGGAGCTACTATCGAGGTCATTGGAACTCGCTCAAGTAAAGACGGTTTTTTCAAACGGTATACCGGAAGCGGTGAAAATCGAGTGGCTTTACCCCCATCTGAGATTGACAAAGGTGATGTTGAGAAAGCTGCCTATACCAACTGTATCGGAAACGGTATCACTCGACTCTTGGGTATTCGCAACCTTACTTGGGAAGAGGTTGAGGCAGGAGGTATCAAGAGAGGTTCTACCGGGACGGTTCGTTACGGAAGCAAAGCAGAACAGGACGTACACAGTGACGTATCAGCACAGCGGCAAGGGCATCTGAAGCGGGTGCAAGAGGCACTGGTCCGGTTGTATGGAACTGACAAAAAGAAAATGGCAGACAAGGTGATCGAGCTTACCACATGGACACCTACTAAAGGGGAGCATGCAGGCAAGGAGATCAAGGGTATCGCTGATTACTCCAAGTTGAAAGATACCTCTCTCAGTATCCTTCTGTCCAAGCTGGAAAAGGAATCACCACAACCTAAAGAAACACCGCCTGAAATGTGCTCCGAATGTAGAGAGATAAATGGAGAGCACAGAGAAGGCTGTCCAAACGGAGAGAAAAATGAATAACAGCATGGCGTTGTATCTGTTTCTTATCATGGTGATCGGCGGTTCACTCTTGATGGAAGGATTAATGGGTCTTTTTATTCTAGCTTATGTGTCTCTTATGTTCCTTGGTCTATTCATTATCATTAACCTTATGATAGATGGTATCCACTTATGAACATGTCGCTTGACGAAAGAGAGAAGTTTGAACGATGGTTCTTTAACTTCTGGGAAAAGGTTACAGGAGGGATTGCTATAAGTATAAGATATGGGCAAGTTAATACGGATGATCTTGACAAAATGACCGCTATGGTTTTTAACGTAGCTGCCGAAGCGTGGGAAGCTGCGCTGGAACAGAGAGCTAAAGATAACATGGGGATAAAATAAATGAGCCAAGGCGGGATAATGATGGATCTGGAAGGTTTTGTCCGAATGACAGAACGTATGGTGCGTACTACCTGTGACTATTGTGAGCATATAGGGGATCTTGATACGGCTGATATTGAAACTCTCTGTTTGAAAACAGACTATCACGAAACGTACCAATGTACTCGGCAGAAAGGACATGAGGGTGAGCACTTAGCATGTGGCTTCGCTCAACATAAGATAGTCCGTTGGGATATTTGTGGAGAGGAGAATGGCTGAGATAAGAGCAAGACGTTTTCATGCCAATCATATGTTCTTCAACTGTGCTGTATGCCGACAGAGAAAACCTACCCTTGGTAGGAAACAGTATAAGAAGATAGTCTATGGGAAGAACAGCCGGGGAATGCCCCGTTGTCCTTGGATCTGTGTCGAGTGCCAAAAGGAGGAAGCCAAGTGCGCCGAAAACCCGTCCAGCTAACACCGAAAAGCAAGAAGCTAATGGAAGAGAGGGGGTATCTGGTAGGCAAGACTGAGCACTGGAACTCTTTCGCTGGTATCCGGCAGGATCTGTTCGGGTTCATAGATTTGCTGGCGATAGGGGCAGGGTTCACTGTCGGCGTGCAAGTCACTTCCAAGGCAAACATTTCATCCAGAGTAAAAAAAATTAGGGAGAGCAAAGAGGCAAAGTTACTTTTGGAATCTGGCTGGACACTGATTGTTCACGGCTGGTATCAGGATGATAAGAAACATTGGCAGGTTAAGGAGGTGATAGTAGATGTGGGAGAATAAGTATGGAGTACATGGGTATATCCTTTCTCACTGCAAAGTATGTGGCAGGTTCTTACCTAAGTGTGATGGTATCTGCGATTCTTGCATAGGTTGGGCTAGACGTATCGCTACGCAGTATAATAGAAGCATGATACAGGTATTCGGGCCATGATTGATTTCGATACATGGTGGAGGAAGATAGCTCAAGAGGGTACGAAATTCTCAACAGAACATATGCTGGCAAGAGCGGCATTCACGGCAGGCAAAGGGATCTGGGAGGCAACAGTGGAAAGAAATGGTGAACATCATCTGGTAGTACCTACCATCGAGAGGAAGGGAGAATTTGAGGATTTCGCATGGTTCTTGAAATACAAGAGGGGGTACATCATTGTGAGGGTTGACTTTGCTACACGTACCATTGTTTATCGGGAAGGGGAGAAGTGTACCTGTTGCCAACATGCCGCCGGATACAAGCATTGTTATGAGGATAATAAGTTCGGCCCTGATCGGTAAGATATAACAGTTGCGTGTACTGGGAGGTACACGTATTGCCCCCTTCTTGTCGGAGACAACTGGCACAACGGTGCAAGGGTCTACGTGGGGCGAGAAGGGGGCGATTTTTACAGGAAAAAATAAACCAATGACTACTAGGAGAAAAAAAATGAAAGACACAAAAGAAATATTTGAGGAGATAGAAGAGATAGATAGACAGTATGCAGAGTACGAACACAAACTGTCTATTTGGATGATGGTGATTTTTATTGCTTTGATTGCTTCTATGGTAGGACTGTTTTTCGTAGCTATATTATCCTAACAGATTCTCAAGTAGTATCCCGATGATGGACACCAAGATCATACCGGACATTGCTATCAACCTGCTTATCTTTCTGTCCAGCTTTTCCATTTGCTGCTTCCCCTCTTCTAACCGTTCGTCTATCTGGTTATGTCGTAAGTCGCATAGTCGTTTGTTGTACATAATAACTATCCCCTAAAATAAAGGGACTTTGGGATCTAGTGGCTACTACCATATGCCTCTACTCCTAAAGTCCCAATCGCGGCCTAATCGCGGCGTTCCCTCAGCTCTTTTCGCAGTATCCTGTACAGCTTGTTTGGGCTTATCCTCGATGGTGTATACCCACTCAAGTATCCCGCCAGTTGTAACCCCGCCGTGCATAGCTCAGAGCAGAACCACTTCCTGCATGACTGCCAACCGATAGGGATTGGAAGGAAGGAAAGGAACAGACCGATAAAGTCATACCCCTTGTCCTCTTGCGAATGGCAGAACGCCCTGATCCTCTCTTCATCCCCCGGCGTAACCGGCACCGTTAAGAAATCCCATTCCTTCTTGTCTACCAGCGGCATCCATCTAGTACCACTCTTTCCTATAGCAGAGAACATCATACCATCTTGAAACAACAACTCTACATGATAGTATTTGCCGAATGTCCAGAGCCTTATCCCCCTCGCCGCCATTGCCAACGGCTTTGGATCTCTCTTGAAAGCTATCTTCATTTTCTGCTTCCTCCTTCCATTCCTTTATCACCTCCCTGTCAGCGATCTTCCATGCCAGTGTCATAAGCAGATACTCTGTTCTGGCTACCCACCCTAGCATTCTTCTTGATCCATCCGCCTTAACGTAACCAGCTTCATCTTTTCCAGCATCCCTATGAGAGTGAACAAGCTCTCGCACCCTGAGTATATATCTTCATATAATCCATCGGAGAGTTTGCATATTGCAACAAGCTCTACTATCTCCCCGTTCCTTGCCCCTTTCAACATAGACTCAAGGATCTCAATAACCTGCTTGTTATGTTCTTGGCTTTTAGTTACCACCTCAAGTTTAGTTACTTTCATCAGCAGTGACCTATCTCAGGGTAATACTCCCCATGTTCTACATCATCCTCATGAATACTGACACCATCTATAACCGGAACCAGCTTCTTGCACCACTCACACCATATCAACCATATTGCTTCCTCTATAAACATAATCACTCCTTTAGAGATAAGAAATCGTAAGCCCATGTATAGCAATCATCACATATCGTTGAGTCCACACGTTTCCCACAAATTCTACAATGAGAAAGAATATAATTAAACAAAGCGCGTTGTTGCTTGTCCAAACCTCACTCCTTCAGGTAGGGCATCAGCCTGTCCCTGTATGCGTCCCTCTCCGCCCTTGATCCCCTCTCAAAGAACGAAAGAACCTTCTTGCGCATGATCGGCTTGATGATCTCTTTCTCTTCATCTGTCGCTGCTTTGTATATCCTCTCGATATCGTCTATCTGGGAAGGGACGCGCAGCCTACTGAAAGACCTTTCCAGTTGAGTCATGCCCCTCTCTTCCAGCAGAGACACAGCCTTGGTTGCTGTGATCTTCCCGTCTACCACGGCCTTCTTAAGCGACTCAGGTACGCCTGTCGGCTGTTCCTCGATATCGTCCCGCAGACCACGAATCAACCTAGCCCTTGCCCTAGACTCAGGGGTTTGTTTTTCTCTCGGTATGTTTCTCCCCGCCGCTTCCGCCGCTATCTTTTCGGCAGACGATTTATCGGCGTAGGAGTTGATACCCAGAGACTGAAGGGAAGAGGTAATAAGGCTCTCAGCAAAGGTATCGTTCGGGTTCTTCATAAAGCCCTGAATCGGGATAGGAACACCACTCTTTATGAAGTCCATCACTTCCAGCTTGGGAGTCCTAGTCTGTCCAAGGGCATCCTTGCCCGTTGCCCATTCGACCATCGGCCTCACACCACCGGGATTCAACCGCCAGTACACGAAGCTTCTGGGATGTTGGAAGAGGTGCGCTATATCCCCCGGCACAGTACGTAGGGCATATTCCTTTTTGCCCACGACCAGAGAGAAAGGCTTGTCCCACTTCCAATCTCCATCATTCACAAAGTAGTTGGCTATCCTTGCCCCAATGTAAAGCTCCGCCGTTCCCCTTACCAGTGCGGCCAACTGTTCCTTACCTGTCGGAGTCAGAGCCTGAGCAACGAACTTAGTCCTAGCTTCCAAGAAGTCAGGAGCCAAGAACAGGAGCCTGAGTGAATCTTGGAATGTCTTATTCCTGCCTAGCCACTTGTAATTCAACTCCCCGAATGCAGCGTTCGCTTGGTGCGCCGTGATCTCAGCTATCTGATCCTCGTTCAGCTTGGGATACCTACCTATGTTTCTCTCATAGGCTTCACGATACATGGCTACCTTCAGCCGGGGAATGTAATCTTGAAACAGGTATTCCTCATACCTCCGCATAAGCGGCCCTACCACCGGCATCCTAGCAACCAACCCACTATGCCCACCTACCCCCTCGGAGAACTCAGCAAGAGCAGAATGATCGGTAATCATCAGTCCATTCTTTACACCCCTTACCGTAACGGCATCGTCAAGATTTATCTTAGGAGCCTTGACGGGGGAGACATTGTGAAACACGGCATGGATACCTACCTGTACTTGGTGAAACCCGGACAGAGACAGCAGTGTCCTCTTGAACTCTCCCAAGCCCCTGAGTGCTACCCTACCCAATGGGTTCTTGGCTATGGCAGAAGTACCAAACAGGTTCTGCATAGCATAGTACCCCTCGCCTGAAAACCTTTCCGCAAAGGTTGCCGCTATCTCAGGATGAACCAGCATATCCCCTTGAAGTAAGATCGGGATACCATCGTCTGTTTCTTCTACCCATTTGTACTTCCTGAGAGCAGGGTGATCTATCCTCCGGTAGTCGTGAGTATCGTCTACTATCTCTCTCTTGCCAGTCTCAGGGTTCTTCTTGTAAAGATTCGGGTGAGTAGACGGACGAATAATATACGCTTCCGGTACGGCAGCATCGGACTCCAAGACTTTGCCTGCGCCTGAAGTCACGACCAGCGGCCTACCGTCCCTTGCTTTCTGCCGGGAGAGCGAACTGACAAAGGTTCTCGCCGCCAACATTTCCTTTATCGACTGGTCATAGGCAGTCAAAAGAAAACCTACATCCTTGTCTACAGGCTTAAGTCCAAGCTGTTCCCCCTCAAAGTAAGAGGACAGGATACGCTTCTTAATTATTGTAGGGTTCGTGCCTAACAGCCCGGCATTCAGTTGAGCCTTTAACTTCTTACCGTGAGTCGTATTCTTCCAGAGCTGGTTGATATAGTTCTCCACCCCACCCTGAAGGATACCGGCTTCCATAAGCTGATCGAGAGCGTCCTCAAAGTAAGACTTGACGTTACCGGCAAACACTTTCTCTTCAGGAGTCAAGGTCTTTGCAAGCTCATACCCTTTGCGTAACTGGGGATCTTTGGTAGCAGCCGCCCACTCAGAGAGAACAGCATCATCACCTTCAGCCTGTATCCAGTTGGTGATAGCTTCACGCCGGGACTTATCTCCGATAGTTACTTTTACTTCCTTGGCAAAGGATCTACCCTCAGTCTGGAACTTGAGCCGCGCATACAGGTACTCTCCCAAGGCACCCTTGAAAGAGGACACCACCGGAGGACGGGTATAGGCATCCCATAATCCAGCCATGCCAGCCTTGACGGACTCCAACCCTGCTCCTAGTTTACTTGTGAAAGTCCTACCGGCCCCTGCTACCTCAGTTGCAACAGCCATACGACTAGCCATAGAAGTCCGTGGAATACCACCAAGAGCATTGCGTAACTGAGTAATGGAGGGAGGGACTTGATCGACCCCCGCAGCCTGAGCACCCGGCCCCGGCGATAAAGCTGGTTGTACTTTTTGCTTGCCTTTGGCCTTCGCAGCATTTGGCAACCCCTTCTTGATACCCTGCTTGGCTAGTATCTGTTCAGCTATGGCAACATGCTCAGCCTGCAACCCTGCCTCAAATTTAGTGTTGACAAGGTACTCCCCAAACTTACCCATGTCGGTGCGATCATCGAGCACAAGAATCTTCAGGTTCTTACCGATAGACGGGCCATGCACTGTGAGGTATTCGTCTATGTCGTTCCCCCTCGGAGCCTTAAAGATGCCATCCCCCGCCAACGAGTCAGAGCCTGAACCTGTGCCAGTCTTACCGATAACCCTATGCTTGGCATGTAGCCCCGCCTGAACAAGACGACCTTCCAGCTGCTCGATAGTCTCCCCTATCCTTTGGGAAGAAGTGACAACGATCCTTGCACCCAGATGCTTATCGAGGATCTTATTGGCATTGGCTATATTCTCAGGATTGAACAGCCCGTCTCCCTTGTTAAGCACCCCGTCAAAGTCGAAGAACAGAAGCTCTTTCCCTTTGGCCCCCGGCTTAAGTACAGGCGGCTCTTTGGCCCCGCCCCCCTCAAAGGCATCCAGTATGGATAGCTGTTCAGCGTTAAGCGAAGGGCCAGCAGGCTTTACCTCGGACTGGACAGGCTTAGGCGGAGCTTCCGGCTTAGGTTGCTTCTGTAGGTACTCATCGTAGTGGTAGATTTTATCCCGGTCGAAGGGATTGGCACCACCATACTCAGCACGTTTCCACTTGCCGGATTCTATCAGCTTGATAGCATCCTTCGCCTGTTGAGATCCCACGCTTTCCAGATACTGAATGGCCTGCTTGGGGTTCGTCTTTCTACTACGGCCCATAGCATACTCAGCCCAGTCAAAGGCATCGGCCTTTTTCGGCAGAGTACCTTTCATCTTGGCTGTAGTCTTAGCCTTCAGCTTAGGAGTATAGGTAGGCCCAGGGGGATTGACCTTAGGAGGTATAACGGCAGAAGGGACCGGACGTTTTAACGCCATCGGCCCCATTATGAGAAGTGCTTCGCTTGCAATCTTGTCGAGGGTATTGGCCAGAGTCTCCCTGTCCTGCACAGACTCTACGGCCTGAGATCCAAACTGTCTGGCAAGAATCTCTTTTCTGACACCCTTTACATTTTCCGGTATGGAGGTAACAGCAGTGATAGCTTTAGCAGGAGCCTCAGCAATCTTCTTGCCAAGCTCAGACTTGGGATGATAGTTGAGAACCTTATCTAACTTCTGGCTTACCTTCTCCTGAGTCTGCGCAGCCTTGGTAACGCTACCCGTTGTAGCAAGTCGAGCCAAGCCAGCGTAGCCAGCAGCGACCATAGACGGGAGTCCAGTGAGTGCTTGACCAGTAACCGCGCCGACACCTTCAGCAACCTCTTTACCTTTTGTGAGGACATTTTTCGCTTTCTCCTTAAGACCGGGTTCAGACTTACCCTGTTGTGCGGCAATACGTCTGACTGCCGCGCTGACTTCTTCAGGCGGGGTATTGTCAGGAACCTCTAAATAGCCCACATTTTCTATTTTGATCTTCATTAGTACCACCGCTTGATTTCATCATTAATGTTTAGTTCTCATAGCGGATTATTTTCCCATTTATGTCATAAACGGGGATCTTCTTCTTAAGACCGCCCTGTGTCGTACCACCCCCTAACAACATCTGCAATTGCTTCTCTTCCTTAGATGGTTTTTCAAACGACCATCCAGCAGGAGGAGCAAACTCTTTTTCTGTTGAGATAGGGACCATCTTGGTTGCCCCACCCGGCCCATAAATAGTAACTAATTTCTTCTTCTCAGGTTTTGCCGCCGTACCTATACCTGCCGCCTTATCAGCCCTTCGTGTCTGGAACTCACTCTTACGGTCGCTACTTCTCCGGTTGAAACGGCTTTCCACACCCTTCTCTCTAGTAGACTGCCGCCTGTCAAGCCCCTTCTCACGAAGAATAGCACGTTCCTCTTGCGCAGAAAGCATCCGGCCTAAGCGTTTCTCCTGTGCAGCAATGGCTTTGTTCTGTCGTGCATCTGCCGCCTTTTCCATAGCAGACTGCCGCTCATCGGACGCACGTTCCCTTTCCTTCAGGCGTTCGTCACCTATTCTTTCCTTCTCCTTTTCAAGTTCAAGCCTACCTTTCTCTTTCTCTTCTTCCAGCTTCAGTTGCCGCTTCTCTCTCCTATTCTCAAGAGTCAACTGCCGGATGGTAGTCTCTCTTTCCTTCAGATAAGTATTGTACCTCTTATAAGTCTCAGCCCTGAATTTCTTAAGGGGTTCGCCCCCCACCAGATTGTTAGGGTCCACCCCCATTTCAGAAGCTACCTCATCGGCAAAGTCTTGATACTTCCTCGGTTGCCCCACATACTCCGCTACTTCAGGGTCCATAGACTGTTGCTGTTGTTGAGGTACATTAACAGGAGAAGGGGCCATTGGTTGTGGCCCCGCAGTTTGCATCAGGTTAAGGAACAGGTTGAAAGGATCTTGCCCCGTTCCTTGCATCGGGCCTTGCATCGGCTGTTGCATCGGCTGTTGAGGTTGAGGTGCAGGGAGATTGGGCATAGGGATACCGATACCAGCCCCCATTTTCTGAGCATTCTGATAGGACTCAGAAGTACCTAGAGTGTTGAATACGTCCATCAGTGTCCCAAACTTCTGATTCTCATCGGACTGTTTCTGTCTCTTTAGAGTGCTGACAGTGCCGATGATATTCAGTAACGCGCCCAACCCCTCGTATGCCATGACAGTAACCTCTTACCTACTCCCCAGTAACCCACCGATAACGGCCCCGGCCAACGCCCCCATAGGATTACCCCCGGCCATCTGCCAGCCAGCGTAGGCACCCGCACCGGCACCGCCAAGCCCACCGGCCCACCCGCCACCGGGATTTGTAGTCGTGCTACCAGCCGGATTGCCGCCCATAGAACCGAGCATCCCTTGAGGATTCACCCCGAAGGTCGAAAGAATAGCCTGAACTTCCGGCAGACTTGCCTTGGAACCAGACTCAGCCGCAGACCCCATTGCCCTTACCATTCTCGGATCGCCGGGAGCTACCCCCATTTGGCTACCCATTTGGCGCAAGCTGTTCTGAGTACCAGCCATATTGAGCGCACTGGCTTGGGTATTTTGTCCCATTGCCTGCATCAGCATCTGGTTCAACATAGGGTTAGCAGCAGACAACCCCTGTAACTGTTGAGTGCTGTACTGTTGGATCATAGGAGACAAGGCTTTCAGGATTGCCGCCTGTTGTTTGTTAAGTTCAGACTCCTGAACCGTAGTAGTGCTTTTGCTACCGCCGCCGCCCATATCATACCTCCTGAGTCAAGTAAAATCTTTTGAGAGAGAACCCGTACCTCTCAGAACATATCCTAGCCACTTCAGGTGATTCAGTGTACATGGAAAGTAACTTACAGCCGCGCTCTCTTGCCCATGCCTTTGCCAGTTTGATAACCAACTTCTTAGATTCCACCTCAGAGAACTCCGAGTATGCTTCATACATTAAGGCTTCACCCGTTGAGTGAAGATCCTGAACAACCGCTATAGCATAGCCAACCGGAGTATCTCCAATCTCAGGGTACACCCCCCAGACCGCCATGTTTGGAAGTCTGAAGTTGAGTGTGAGCCACATGAGATACGCCGAATGTGGAAAGAGCTTACAATATTCTGTTGACTTATGCAGCTTCTCGATCAACGGAAGGATAGCATCAAGCTCTTGGAAAGTCTCTAATTTTCTTACTTGCATTTTACCATCCTTGTATCACGCGCCCCCGCCTCATCCATATAAGACTCTTCGCTCCAAAGCTGTCCACAGTGAATGCAAAAGAAACAGTTATCAGAATTAGGCAGACAACCTTTGTATTTCTTTAAGTCTTTTTCTTGGCAGCACTCACGTTCAACCGTCTCTTTTATCAACATAACTATCTCCACGCTGGTATCAACATTGCTTCGCCGCTTACGCTCACCGATACCCACACCGCAGGGGAAGCACCTGAGTATCCTGTATCCGGCTTGTTCGTTATTTGCACAGGAGTAGAACCAGTGCTACCGGAGGTATCGACCCAGACCACGCCTTTCACATAAAGCCCTGCTCCACTTGTAACGGTAGCACCTATACCAAGAGAGTTGACATTAAGCAGATCCTTATCGTTAAGGTCTACATCACTCGTTGCCCCACTATACCGGACAAGATCGGTTTCAAGCACAGGAACATCTATATCCGTCTCCCCAGTGAAGTCTACCCCATTGATCTTTGGCCTACCCTGAAACGCCTGTGCATAGTTAGCAACAACAGACTGCAAGGCCACACCGGAGAACACCCCAGTATTGGCCTTACCGTAAATGTCTACTAACGCCCTGTTGATAAGGGCTATGGACTTGTTCACCTGATCCACCAAGTCTACACCACTGGCATTCCTTGGAATATATGGTATCTGATATGGAGGATACATTATCGCAAGCTCTCTTCTTTTTCGTATTCGTCCAAATGGATAAGCTGAATCCTGCCAGCCCCACTCATCCCTATAGAAATAAATCCGGCATCATTTGCAGCAGGGAACACAGCCTTACTCAGCTTGTAGCCACTGGTCACTGAAATGATATCACCAGAAGCCTCGACAAAATCAAAGTAAGGAGTCAAGTTAACCTGTTGCCCTGAGTTATTAACGCTCTTAGTGTAGAGCCACACGTACCGAAGCGTAGTAGTAGGGGTAGGATTGCCAAACTCTTTTGTCCTCGCCGCCCACGGTATAGGCTGTCCGAAGTCCGTTTCTCCGGTCAAGAACTCGCAGACCCGCCCTGAGACATTACCATAGAACAGGCGATACCCGTCTTTTGCCCCACTCCATACGTCCCAACAGTTGACTTGCATGTTCGGGAAGATCGACCACTGTTCGCTTATGTTGTCATAGCACAGGACCGTGTTGTTATACGAACCACTGCCTATGTTAAGGGCCAGAAGGTACAGCCCACGATAATAGATACCCGCCGCTGTTTGAAGTTTTGTCCTGTCAAGGTTCTCAAGCAGGGAAGCTATCTTATTATCCTCTACGGTGATGTTCTTAAACCGGAGGTTATACTTGACGATACCCTCATCAGCCAACCAAAACACTTCCCCCGGCCCAATGGCTATGCTCTTAGGAGCAATGCACCCGTAAGTCTTGTGAACCTGAGTTAAGTTCCCACCGTCAAGCAACCATGCAGACCCACCTTTCAGGATATGCAAGAGGTTCATATACTCAAAGCAGCCGGTTATCTCATATCCATCGTTCGGGCTTACGTCGAAGACGTTATCCACCGGGACATAGTGGGGAGTATACGGGCGAGAGAACCTCACCCTGCTACCATGTCTCTTACCATCTTCCTCGGTAATATTCAGATAGTATGTTTGCTGAGACGAAGCAGCATAAATAAACTTAGCCCTCGGAGGTGGATACCTGTCATCATCCAACACCTCTCCAAGAACAGCATAAGGCACATTGTCCAGAAGAGTTGTAGTTGTGTTATCGGCTATGGTACGCACATGGCGCATAACAGATTCTGTCCTGTTTCTGCGATAAACTTTCCTAGCAACTACACCAAGATTGGAAGGGGCAACAGGAATATTTGTCAGTGATCCTATCGAGCCTACGACAATATTGGTTGAGACAACTGTGCTTGTAAGCCACGCACTTGTGATTACATAAGAAGAAAGAACAACACCTGAAGTCTGATAGGTGGGATTGCTCTCGATCTCCACGCCGCCCGGCCCCGGTTTAACAAAAGTAACTTTCCAGTAAGTCGTACCGTCCATGCTAATGCCGTTGGCATCCACAGAAGAAGTTACAGACCATGCTGTTCCTTCAGCCGTATTCCAGACAGCTTGTGTCCTAGCAACGGCAGGGATATCAGCAGTAAATCTGTCCGTTGCGCCATGATTATAGCCGAAATAAAGGCCACCACCTGTGACATTCACCCGTTGTACTATCGGTGGGGTCCTGACCATCCTAAGGTGATCCATTGCAACAGCGGCAGAAGCGTTAACCGCTACCATTTCAACCCGTATACGACAGGCACTGTCCCAACTAAATCCACTGGTAGTTATAAATTGAGCCTTTGGTACGGTATGAGTCATTGACCAGCTATCGTTTGAGCAATAGACCCACGATGATAACGCCGCAAGGTTAGCCACGGCGTATGTCGCCCCATACACGAAAGCCAAGTTGAGATACTGAACATTTGCCTTTTGTGCCGGATTGACAAATATCTGGATAGAATCATTCACCGTGCTAGGGACACCACTAGAAAATGTGGTAAGAGTTACCGTACTTTCCGAAGTGATATAACAGACTTGCCCTGCTTGTCCGTGCAGAACAATAGCTTTATCCCCCTCATCTATATTGAGATAAGTAGCTGTCTCAGTAACAGAACCGTTCGTAACCGTCCACGAACCAACAGCTTCCCAGTCTCCTAGCTTCTTAACAAATTGAGGACTTGACAGTCCAGCATTATCCACACTGGAACCATTACAAGTTTTGACACAGGTTGATAGATTAGTGAAGTATACAAAATCATCGTAGGCAGTAACTGATACGTCTCCACTTGCTATTGTCTCACAGGATATATTGACAAAGACACCTGAAGTACGAGAGACATATGCCTTGTTCCCTGCCACGGCAAAGATATAAGAATCGCCATCCCTTTTATAATGTTTCTTCAGGGCCATGACAGGCGCAGAGAGTACGGCGTTCAGCACCGTACCCTCCCTCACCTCAGTCTTTCCACGGAACAGGAAGTTATCAGCTACCTGCAATTCCTCAGAATCTATCATATGAGAGACAGACAGATTCAGCCCCTTAGAGAAATTGGTGAATATTTTGCGGAGACTCTCATTCATCTGAGGTAATCCTTATGGGGAACCACAGTTGCGCTCTCATCAAAAATATCTGCATAATCACCACGAAGCCGCTGCAATTCCTTGTCATATTTCATTTCATATACCTGATACCTTGTATCATTATCCATCAGCATACATTGAGCGACAACCCAATAAACCGCCGCCATGTAACATTTCTCTGTAAGCTGATTGGTATCAGTATCAGATGAAAGGGACGTTGGCCTTTTTACATATGGTATATCAATAACTCCTGAACAACTCGGAGGATACACACCGATAGTATCTTCATCTTCCATGAAATAATGCGAAGGAATACCAGCTGTCGCAGACAGTATGCTATCCCTGCCAATATTTTTCTGGCTTTTAAATTCTATCTTGTGAAAAGAACCATCAGAAAAAATTATATCCTTAGAGTCGTCCAGCTTGATAAAGTCAGAAGATACATTAACTTTCCAGACACCGGAAACTAACACACAGGAATAGTTACTTTTGGGATAGCCAAGTTCAGCCGCCAGTACAGGGAAAATGTCAAGCCCTATCATGTTATGAACATCACTGGAAGTGAAGAACTTACCTTCCTTCTTCAGGTAAAAAAACACTTTATCAGCAATGTATTTCCGGTTCACCATTGCATACCCCCCTTATGCAGCAGCACCTATTACACAAGCCCACTTAGTACCGTCATAAGTACAGTGCATGATGCTTCCTTCAGGAGCCGCCCAGTTAACCCCACCGTTCCCGCTGAAAGACCCGCTTGAAAAGTTCACGGTAGTGAGAGCATCCCCAAATATTATCTCTACTTTCTGGCTGATATACCCATTAGCCAGCCCAGCCATAAGGGTAGCCCCAGTATTCACGGTTTTAAAAATAGAAGCCCCACCGGAAATATCAGGGTTAGTCCCGTTTGTTTCAACTATATCGAGATACTGGGGGATAGCCCTATACCAAGAATCCCCATAAGACATGAGCATCCTTAAACTGTAATCTGTTGCATCAGTTATCTCAACGATAGCCCCGTTGTATATATCTGCATGGGAAGAGTAGAACGCTTCCCATATTGCGGTAGTACATTGGATAATACCAAAATCTGCTCTTCCACCAGCAGCCATAGTATAGCGGTAAGCATGAGTAGTTATCCAGTCACTGTAAATGGTATTTTCTCCTATTTTAGCTATAGCGTCTGCCCCAATAGCTATACCGACTTGTGTGCCATCTGGGGTGACAGATGCTCCTTTTATAGTGTTGCTTCCAATTGTACCCCTCGCATTATAAGAGATAGCTACAGCTGCATCCTGTATATAGTTGGAAGATATATCAACCACTGAACCCGCATACGCAGCGATAACCCCATAACCACCATCACCTTCTATATGATTATGTTCTACAGTACAAGCAAACAACTGACCAGTATTTAATGCAATACCAGCAGTGCCATTATGCCCTATACCGTTGTTGTGAATCTTCACACCATCAATACTGCCAGTTGATCCCTCTCTTGTAATAGCCACACCATAGCGTGTATTAAACTGGAAAAGATTGCTATCACTAATATCCAACTGCGTGATGTTCCAGCTTGATCCATCTGTGATAGTTACTTTCAAGCCGATATCACCCTGTATGTCGTCAGAGGCTGTCCCACAGTTAAATCTTGAATTGCTCACTTTGGCATTGAACACATTTTCTAAGAGGCCAGCAATTGCTGTAGCCTTAGTAAACTGACGGCAGTGCATGTGATTGATCTCTAAAAGATATACACCTTTAATATAAAACCCCCCGTCACAATCTGCATTACCAGCCCCGGACAAAGTACCACCACACAACCTTACATGTTTATAAGCTGTAGCCTCAACCGTCCCTCCGTCCAGTTGTATAACATAGCCACTGCCTGAAACCAGCCGAATCTCTGTCAACTCATTTTCAAAGATTAACGTATGGTGGGATGATATAGTTAGAGGTTGTGTTGTACTGTAAAAAGAATCCGGCTGAGTAATGCTTACCGTCTTTGAAGCATTAAAGGCAAGCTGCAAACTTGCCGCATCGTCTGTTGTACCATCACCTGTTGCGAACCATATAGCTTCCGACCTTTTTAATCCTGTGACAGCCCCAACATCATCGAATATCCGTGTAAGCGGCCAACGCGCCACACTCCCGGTATAGTTAAATGTAACCCCAGACGCAACACTGATCTTCGCACCACTCACCGGGATTATCTCAAGGCCAGTTGGGACGGTATAATCACTCGATATAACCTGATCGGTTTGGAAAAAGATCGTGTCAGCGCCACCGGAAGCAAGGTCACAGACCGCCCGTAAAGTAGAAGTTGCCGGAACCAACACACCGCCAGAACCGCTAGGACCGATTAAAATTTGTGTCATGTTTATTCCACCGAGTTATAGTAGAGGTATTCATCATCTACTGCTAGATAATAGTTTACTCCACTGTAAAGATAAGGGAACCTGCGCCCATTAATGCCAGTCTTGATGTATAAGGCACCGCCATACATGAGCAATTGATAAACATTGTCTCCGCCAACTATGTAAGTTATGGGAATAAAATCAAGATAGGGTATCTCAGCAGCAACCAAGATACCCGCAATCAGTTTTAATTGATAATACTTGTTAAAATACGTGTCATAAAAAACAGGCAAAGTAACATCATAGGCTTGTGGATCACGGAACCTATAGTCGCTTGTATCGAGGCAATGCACCCGGCACACCCGCAACCCCGCAGAGTTTACAACCAGATCATTGTAACGATAGGTGATCCCGCACAAATCACAATCGTAATACTTCCCGCCTTTTATTGTATGATCGCGCCCCATAAAAAAAATGGGGGCAAGCAGTCTACCACCAACAACCCACCCCTAAGACCACAAGCCCCCATGCCCTCCTTATTTCGGCATCCTGTAACCCAACACCTTCTCTACATCATACCTTGACTCTTTTACCCTATCACCCTGATTGCCGCCGATACAGCAGATAACTCCATGTGCCTTTTCAGCGTAATGAAAGAAGGTAACATGGGCAGCATTGGGATTATTTGCATCCTTCCGGTCCAGTACCACGATGCAACCGGGAATCGGTTTAGTTATCTTCTTGCCCCACCGGAGCCATGACCTTGCCGCCGCGCTTCTTGTTCCTTTCAACCCTACCTGTTGTACAATGAAGTTAGCAAAAGACGAACACCACGGCACCTCATCTTTTCCGGCCTTTAACTCAGTAGCCTTATGGTACTCAAGGATACGCGCAGTGTCACCCTTCCTTATCTCATGAACGCCCAATTCCTTCTTGGCAAGTTCAAGAAACTTTAAACATAGCTCACTGCTTGTCACCATCCACCCCCCGACAAAACCTCACGATAAAGAATTTCATAGTTCTTTGTCATTTCTTCCCTTGAGAATTTCAAGGCACGTAAATGACAATCCATCGGTGAAATCGCATTTATTTTATCATCATCCAAGAAGTCTTGCAACTGATCTTCTTGTACAACATATCCTGAAAATCCATCAGCAACTAGCTCAGGCAAAGCCCCTGAAGGAGTAACTATCACAGGGCAACCACTTGCCATTGCCTCCACCACTGTAAGGCCAAACGGCTCTTGCCAGCCCCCCGTGCAGGGAAGAACATAGCATTTGGATTCACGGAAGAACTTAGCAGCGCGTTCCCGGCTTACTCCGCCACGGTAGCAAACCCCATTGCCTGAACCGCAAGCTCTCATGAGTTGCTCGACAAACCCCTTGTCCTCAACCATTTCATCGTCACCGACAAGATCCCCCTTCAGACCTTTAGTGACAATGGCTTTCGTGAAAAGGTGCGCCCCCTTAAATGGAGTCATTCTGGCAAGGAACAGATAGCGGTCATTCCTTGGCCCCTCACCAAAGGGATACCTGCCAAGGTCGATACCATTGTACACATGCCGCACAGGAATCTTCAGCCCTTGGCTTATCGTCTCCGCATGATGCTTACTGATACCCACCATATTGCACTGAGGGACCGGAGGCGGAGTCTGATAAGGCAGCATCCCATGAAGCGTTGACATGACATTAAGCCGTGTATGCCTCATCTTCAGGAGGTAAACAGCCTTAGCCCAAGTGTGGTCATGGATAATCGCATCCTCAAATTCAGGGCTTAAAAGCATGGGGGCATACTTCTCATAAGCTCTTGACTCCCACGCCCTCGCATCAGGGTCACAGGGGCCACAGCCTATAAGTTTGATGTTACCCACTCCCCCTATATCCGACCCATCAGGAGCTATAACATAAACATCATGACCGATACGATCTAGGCAAACGGCTAGGTTTCCGACAACGTTTTCTAATCCTCCGTACCCATTTGGGAATACCGGAATTACCCCTGAGCTTATCAACACTATTTTCATCCGTCACCTCACCATCCGTATTGTTCGTTGACCACTCTGTTGTATAACTTTTCGTAATCAAGTGCAGCCCTCCGCCAACTGAATTTTGTTGCCTGCTGCCTCACCTCGGACTCATCAAAAGAAGACCAAGGTTCGCCTGTCTCTAGGTATTTCTTCATTTCCCCATCAGCGCAAGACCACCCTGAATACCCTTGGTTTATTAATTCCGGCATTGCCCCCTTGTCAGAGGTAATAACCGGGCATCCACACGCCATAGACTCAGCGACAACCATGCCGAAACACTCAAAGTAGTTAACGGGATATAAAAAGGCCCGAGCTTTACGGTACAGTTCCCGCTTCCGTATGTGGTGCGTTTCATCAAGAGGAAGTGGAACATACTCCACTGTCGGTATGCTTTCGATCTTTCGCAGGTACTGAAGTCCATACGCTTCATGATCCTTAAACTCCATACTTCCAGCTACCTTCAGCTTGAACCCCATTTCCTGAGACAGTTCCAAAGCCAGATCTAAACCCTTGTCAGGATGAAATCGAGCAAGCCAAAGATAGTAGTCATCACGAACAGCGGCAGGGTCATAGGTATAAAACTCAGTATCAATTCCCCAGTAGACCATTTCCGTTTGCAAGCCATGTATTTTCGCATCCTCTTGCCATGCCTTTGACCCCGTTACTACATTGAACGGGGGCCGAGGCATATAGTAGGTTCTTCCGTTGATGGTGTTAATGACGTTTCTCTTGCCATATAAATGCCGTAGTCTTTCCGCCGCAATATGGTCGAGAGAACAGTCATGAACAAGATCCACCGCCATGAGTAAAGAATGATAAGTTTCTTCAGTCCGAGTTTCGACAGCATAATCTATTACCCCTCCCTTTGTAGATGGTGTTACATGAAGACAACCATTGGTAGGTGTCTTACTTCCCTCAGGTGCAAGAAGATGGACTTCATGGCCGAGCTTTCCGAGTGTATCCGCTATTCCCCAATAGTAACTTTCGCCACCGTAAGCGAGAGGTGGACAAGGATTGGTATAAGGGGCGATAATTGCAATCCTCATATAACCCTTCCTTTGTTCCCTCGCTGTTCATTAGCAACCATCTTGCGCTCAATTTCTTCCTCTATATCTATCCCCTGCAACTTAGCCAAGTCACAAACCCTTAAGATAATATCAGCAAGTTCAGAGCCAAGTGCTTCAGTTGGCTTTTCACCCCGGCACTCATTCACAGCTTCCCCAACTTCAGAAGCCACTAAAGCCAAAAGTTCTAAGACTTTTGTAGTTGACTTGTGCCATCCCATGCGTTCAACCCAAGCATAATGTTTTTCTGTTATCTGTTTCAGAGTCAGCATTCTTTACCCCCGTACCAATACATCTACCCTGCCAGTCTTTAACGCCCACTGAGCTTCCTGCTCAAAGCAGATAATAGGTTCTTCATGGGTATTGAAAGAGGTATTAATAAGACATGGTATGCCAGTCATATCATAAAATGCCTTGACAATATCATAGTAGAACGGGTTAACATCCCGGCTTATCACTTGCGGCCTAGCCGTTCCATCCACATGCACGACTGCCGGTATCTTGGATACCCACTCCTCTTTTACCTTCCAGCAAGAAGTCATAAAAGGAGCATTAGCCTTGCCCACCTCGTAGTCCTCAAGAATCTCAGGCGCATACTCTTCCAGAATCACCGGGGCAAAGGGCATGAACTCTGTCCTGCTCAACCGTTCGTTCAGAGTCTTGTTGATACTCTTGTCTCTTGGATCAGCAAGAATGGTTCTGTTTCCTAAAGCTCTTGGTCCGAACTCCATTGCACCTTGGAACAACCCTATGACATAGCCACGTGAAAGATACTTGGCTACAGATTCAGGCTTCCAGATATGCCTTGGCTCTTGTGGTAGGCCAAAATACATATGCTTTGGACGGGCAACTAGACTTGCGCTCCCAACATGACACCAAAGGAATGCCGACGGTGGTAGGCCAAAATACATATGCCTTGGACGGGCAACTAGACTTGCGCTCCCAACATGACACCAAAGGAATGCCGACAACGCCGCCCCGATAGAAAGACCATCATCCATCATCGGAGGCGCAACATAAAAATCCTCTACTAAGTTGGCGATCTTCATGTTGGTAAGGACGTTGGCAAAACAACCACCAGATACAGCCAGCTTACCCACAGTATTACCCTTAACCCACTGTAACAGCGTTCTTTCAAACGCCGCTTGGCAGGAGGCCGCTATATCATCACGCGACAAAGGGGAGCTCATCCGGGTATACTGAGCTACCATACTATTCAACCGCCGAAAAACTATGTTCTCTTCCCTCTTACCAGCCGAACGGATATGCTCTCCATCAACCCAAAACAGGCCATCGAACAAACCCAGATCCCGGCCAGAAGCAGCAAGCCCCATAACCTTACCTTCATGCCGATTGGGGGTAAAGCCGAGAGCTTCCGTGACATAATAGTAAAGCATCCCGAAAGCCTCATCCTCATCCTTCCTAAGACTCGCAACCCTTTCGATATGACCGCCGCTGCAATAGTTAACAGACCCGAAATAATCAGCACCACCACCGTCAAGAGTGAGCACTGTGCATTCGGGAAACCCAGACCAGACATAAGCGAGAGCAGCATGAGCCTCATGGTGGGGAACCAGTCTCGCGTTTGGGTACATCCTGAGAACGCTGTTCGTATCTTCTGCATGGGTACGCCCTGAGTGAAGATTAGGGGTAGCAACACACACTTCATCGAAGTCCCAAGGTGAACACCTCAGAGCTTGACAGATGTACATGATTGCCCTAGCAGGAATACCACCCTGCTTTTTGGTCCCTGTAAGTCTCTCTTCCTCTAAGGCTATTAAAACCTTACCGTCCTCTACTACGGCGGCAGAAGCATCATGACCACAATAAAGACCTAATACTCTCATTTATTTCTCCGCAAGACAATCACCATTTATATTGTACATGTCAAAGGCAAAAGGACAATCCCACACACACCCGCAATCATCGCAAGTAATCTCAATTGGCGAGTCAAAACCTTCTTCTATAAAAAACTGGATCATAACCGCCCTCTGACAGAAATTAGTCTCCACCATTTTCCTTTCTCCTCGCCACCAACAACCAGTTGTATGTTGGTCTACCTTCATGCACCCCCTCTTGGAACTTGGAGAAGATAAAAGGTTCAAGCCCCGCATCCTCGATTATCTGTTCCAAACTCTCCTGAGTGAATTGCTGGATATGAGGATGATGTGACAATTCATCATCAGGAGTTATCGAGACGATGCAGTCTTTATGACTAGGAAGGGATTGAAAGTAATCCCAAAGGTTAGCATGGCCCATTTCGGCCAGCCCCTTGTCGTACATTTCCGCGCCCTCTATGCCAAGGTTAAGCCCCTCTTGTGGCAACCGCCATTCCTCGTAAATAGTTACTACTATGGTCCGAGCTACCCTCGCCGCTTCGCTGAGAACACGAGCAGGATCAGGAACATGCTCAAGCATATCCCCCAGAATAGCAGTATCAAAGGATAGATCACCGAAGGGGAGATTATGAGCATCAGCACGTACAAAGTTAGGATGATTATACACATCAAGGTCAACATGTGTCGCCCTCTCCCCGAACCCGCATGGATCTTCCCCGCACCCTATGTTTACCAACTTCCCCACTGCAAACATCTTCTGGAACTCTAGTCTCCGACTCATCACTTTTGTTTTCCTCCAACTCTCTTTGTTTAGCAGGACACGGATCTATCTTGATACACTCGCACAAATTATTCATGCCGGGACAGTTTACTTCTGCACAAGAGTACCTTACCCGTTTCACTTTTTAAACCTCCGCTCTAAGTATTCCCTCGCATCTACTATCTCTTCAGCGGTAAGAGAGGAAGTATGAACATTGCAATGGTACTCCCCGCTTTTTCCTTTATACCAAAGATCCCTCAGACTCTTTTCATCCCAATTAATATCATACCGTTCCCTATTGTTATAGATGCTGGAACCTTTAAACGGCTGATAGATAGTGAAGTCTACATCGTCAAGCTGCGCCTCAAAGCAAAACTGGGCGGTATCATCTACCGTCTCTCTCGATTCTGAAGGAAGCCCTACGATAAAGAAACCCTTCACCCTGATACCATGACGGTGCAACAGTCTGATTGCCGCCTGTATTGTCTCTGTGCTTTCCCCTTTATTGATAACCTTGAGGATCTTCTCAGACCCAGACTCGATGCCCATGCCTACTTCGTAGCAACCGCTTTGGGCCATCTTCTCAACCATTTCATCCCCAAGCTTCAAGACAAGATCGGCGCGAACAAACCCCCTCCACTTCACCCGCCACGGCATCATAACATTAAGAATAATATCAAGCCTCTCAGCATCTTGAATAAATATATCATCAAAAAACATGAACGCCCCATACCCGTACTCATGGCGTAGATATTCAAGTTCCCTGATAACATCAGCGGCAGAGTGAAGCACGGCAGCACCCGCCGATTTACAACAAAATGCGCAGTGATACGGGCACCCTCGTGAAGTCATTACAGAGGTAGCCGGAACCCCGTCTATCTTGTACTGGTACTGAAGGATGTTGACTGCTTTCCTGTCAGGCATCAGATAACCACGGAACGGACACTGGATAAGTTCTATCCCCCAATTGAGAACTAGGGGCAAGGAGTGCTCACCATACCCCATGACTACCGTATGAAACCCGGCCAGTTTACACGATTCAGGATCTACCGTTGCATGTGGCCCACCTATGATTACATTTGCAAGAGGATCATTGCTGAGAATCTGTTCCAACGCCTGTTTAGCCATTGGAAATTGTGGAGTAGTGGCAGAAATGCCATAACTAGAAAAGCCTTGGGGTATCTCCGTTATCGGTCCATCATGGACCAGTGCCTCAACTCCGTGGAGTTTGAGAGCCGTTGAAAGGTAGAGTACCCCAAGGTTAGGGAATACCTTATCGTCCGTCAGAAAGGGAGACGGTAAGGCCACCAAGCATATTGTTTTATTCATGCTTTTTGAGTGCCTTAATTATCAGATTAAGCAGGGTATCCGAGATAACAACGTACCTTGCGCCTTCAGGTTCATCCTTCTCAAAGCCGTGTCTCGGTATCTTTTCCAAGCCCTGTCTGATTTCCTTGATAGTGGGACGCTTCATATAGATAATCTTTCCCGCTTCCCTGTCCAGTCCAGCGCACAGAAGTCTATGTGGCGACACTTGACAGCAGGATCTACATGGATAGGAATACTGAGTTTCCGTACCTGCTCAAAGAAATAGAAGTCCTCAGAAACTCCGTTCACTTCACGTCCCTGTGTCCAAAGGAAATACGGACGTTCCAACCTATCAAACAGGGCAAGGTCAATCAGGCAGCATCCAGCCCCAACCACAATGTTAGGGTGCGTAAACAACGGCCTACCTTCCAACGCTTCAGGAAGGAGGGGAGCGTACCTACGATCACCTTCCGCCTCTTGTTCCAGCCATACGCCTACAGCTTCGTGCTTACTCCCATACACGCCACACACAACAGGAAGCCGCCAGTTCCAAAGCCGTACCAATCCATCAGGGGGAAGCGTCACGTCTGAATCGAGAAAAAAGATATGGCTTGCACCTATCTTCCGAGCTTGATCTACAAGATCACACCTAGCCCTGTCAATAGGCAAACCACGATTTGCGATAATGGTAAAAGGAACGGGCGATTGCAATGTTCTGAATTGAACCGCCCAATCAAAAGTAACTATTCCAACATTAGGTATAGCTACAGCTATAGACTCACTGGGAATTTGGGTTTCCCATGCTCCGATACCCGGCATGTATTCGCTCCTGTTACTTACCGATTGCCATCCAGTTAACGAGGCTAGATGCACTTGCAGTACCTGCGCCTGTATGAAGATAAGCGTCAAAGGTATGACCAGAGCATACGATGTTTATAGCAGCTTGACCGGAGCAACGAGTAGCACCACCGAAGTTTGCCACTGCCATTACTATAGAAGAGAGGCGGGTAGATACTGCCGCCAGTTGGCCGGAAGTAGTGAAGCTGCCTTTATCTACGCGCAGCAACCCATCCACGCCGGAAGGACCAATGAAACTTTCATGCCCCGTCTTGCCTATAGCAAAACCGGAGCCATAGACGGAAATACCGTCATGATGTGTCTGTCCCATTCTTCACCTCGCGCCTTTTAAAAAGGCAGGGGATAGGCTCGACCTACCCCCCACAAGTCAGAGCCGCTGGCTCTTACGCACCGGGAGTCCCGGCGATACCCCTCCACCCAGAGAAACCACAGGTGAATCTCATGTACGCTTTGAATTTTGCATCCCCGGTATCAAAGTCGTCATCGTTGTCGAAGCTCAAAGCCTCACGCCAGAAGAAACGCAGGTAATGTTCTTCTTTGTCAGTCAACAGGAACCACGCCGAAGTAGAGGTAAGGTAATGAGCCACCATGTAGGACAAGCCCTCACCTTTCAGAGCGTTGATCTCATTGTCTGCCGTGTGCGGCTTGTGCTCGCTTTCCAGTAGTTCCTTTGCCATCCACTTCAGAGAGTAAGGAATGACCAGAAGTTTAGGCCGCAGAAGAATCGGCATATCCCTATCATCGGTTGTGGTTTCCATCAGTTCAAGCATGGATTGCAGCGAAGTAATGGAAAGGTCGGCATCCGTTGCCAGCCTATTGCTGTAAGGGCCGCTACCCGGTCCAGCCGCTACGTTCGGATGTGCCAACGAGCACAGAGGTTGCCTGTCCAGCCCCAGTTGCGCCGTGGAAAATGCGTTGTTGAGCACACTCCACGTATTTACTTCTTCTGTTTGATGTGCAGACCGAGAAAGCGCGCTCGGCATACGCTTGATGATACCGTACTGGTCATCCGAGTACAGTTCATGTGTGACCCTGAAACCGAGAGCATACGGTACAGGGGTATAGGTCTTGATCTCACCCTGAACAGGATCGTCATAGGTGATTGCCCTACCTTCCTGTTTCTGGACGAGAGGCCCAAGCCCAGTGATTTCGGTATCCTGCTCATATGCCCTAGTCGTATTCTCGATACTGAATATCGACTGATACTCTTTCGGGCGCATCCCGTACTTCTCAAAGAAAATCTCATGAAGTGCAGGTTGAAGCAGGTGTGAAAATGCAGAAGATCTGGAACCCATTTGCACCCCTCCTTAGTTCGCCAATGCAGGGGAAGAAATGTTATTCAAGACTTGGCTGTTTACCAGCTGCGAAACAGGCGCAAGAACTTGGAACAACACTCTACCATAGAATGTAGGAACATCGTCTTGCTCATGGAAGCCAAGAACCCGAACCATAGCCGTTGATACGTTCGCCCCACCCTTAGACTTATCGACATAGGTTCTACCACTCAGCGAAGTAAGACCGAAAAGCTGGAAGCAGTCCGTTGCCGCAGTCTGCGCACTGGCAGAAGTGGAATGGCCCACGTTTCCAATAAAGATCGTGTCAGGAGTAGCAACATATACTCCAAGCACCGCAGAGATAGCTGTACCTGCATCGTCAGCCGCGAAACCAACAATTCCTTGACCGCTTGCGTCCGTGCCGGGCTTGGTAAGCCCCATTCTACTACCAGCTGCACCGGACATGCAGACCATTTCGCCAGCTTTGAACGATTCACTCGCCCCCAACTGAGGAAAAGGAAAGAGAGGAACATCCCCGCCGTTCATAAAACTTACGGGCCTTACCCCTATCAAGTCGGTTATGGAAGATCCAGCAGAATTCTTCCTAGACATACTACCCTCCAAAAGTAACTTTTAGTCCTCAAAGGTTTTAACACCAAGCTCCTTGGCTTTTTCCTTGAAACTTTCCTTGGCGGATTGCACCGCATGTTTGTTTTTCAGTTCGTCTCTTGTGACCCTGCGCTCATGAACTTCCCTTGGGATTTTCCCCAGTACCAGATCCCCAAACTCCGCATCCGGTATTGTCTCATACCCCTCGGCTTTGC
>Ga0208958_1000893_pt1 | contig 32981 bp, 32 predicted proteins | sample RifOxyB1_FD_184032 | JGI IMG/M metagenome (GOLD analysis project Ga0208958, IMG submission 184032) | Soil microbial communities from Rifle, Colorado - Rifle Oxygen_injection B1 (SPAdes) | ecosystem: Environmental > Terrestrial > Deep subsurface > Rock core/Sediment | place: Rifle, Colorado...
GAACAGCTCGTGGACCGCATGCTCTCTGCGGAGTCGTTCATCAATTCCTGGAAGATGCGCACCGGCGCCATCCGCGCCGAAGAGGATTTCAGCAAGATCCGTGATGCGCTCGAGACACTCTCCAAGGCGCCTATCTTCATCGACGACAAGCCGGCGCAGAACATCCTCTCCATGCGCGCAGTCGCTCGTCGCCTGAAGCGCGAGCGCGGCATCGGTCTCATCATCGTGGACTACCTCCAGCTCATGGCGCCGACAAATACCAAGGCATCCGATTCCATGGTGCAGCAGGTGACGGAGATTTCCCGCTCCCTCAAGCAGCTTGCCCGCGAGATCGAGGTGCCGGTTATCGCCCTCTCGCAGCTCTCACGCGCCGTGGAAATGAGTAAGCCGGCTATTCCTAAACTGTCCCACCTGCGCGAATCTGGCTCCATCGAGCAAGATGCCGATGTGGTTATGTTCATCCACCGCGAAGATAAAGCCAAAAATACGGAAGGGGCTGAAAAAACAAACATCGCTGAAATTTTGATTGAGAAACACAGGAACGGCGCCACAGGCCGTGTAGAGCTGTTCTTTGACGAAAAGAAAGCCACTTTCCTGCCCCTCGAAAAAGCTCAGTTTAGCGGCCCAGAAAGTGAGTTTAGAGAATTCTGATTATGAATAGCATTGAAAAACTAATCCAAATATTTTCCAATTTTCCGGGCATTGGACCAAGACAGGCCAGGCGGTTTGTTTATTATTTACTCACCAGAGCCAATGGCACACTGGACGAACTTTCCCAAAACATAAAAGATTTGAAAAATGATGTGATCATGTGCGATGATTGCAAGAGATTTTATGAAAAGAAAAATCAGAAAACAAACCTGTGCAAAATTTGCTCTGACCAAAGCAGGGACAGCTCTATACTTATGATTGTACAGAGAGACGTTGATTTGGAATCGGTAGAAAAAAACGGCGGATTTGATGGTATTTATTTCGTACTTGGCGGCTCGATCCCTATTTTGGAAAAAGAGCCGGAAAAAAGAATAAGAATAAAAGATTTGATAAAGTTTGTTGAGAATAGAATAAGTCCCACTTCGCATAAAGCTTCGCGGGACCAGAATAATCTTAAAGAGATTATTCTGGGTGTAAACTGGAATCCGGAAGGAGAAAATACTGGAGATTATGTGATAAAAGCATTAGAACATTTAACATCTAAACATAAGATTAAAGTCTCCCATTTGGGGAAAGGGCTTTCTATGGGATCGGAATTGGAGTATACTGATAGCGACACACTTAAGAATGCACTTCGAAACAGAAGCTAGGAAATTTGTTTCGAGCGTGCCTTGCAAGACCCTTGGGTCGCAGCTCAGCACCGCTGTGCGCGGCTAAGCGAGAAATAAATTTCCTAGCTTTTTCATGACAATCCAAAAATCTTTTCATTATATTTTGATAATCGGCTCTATCATAGGCCTTTTGGCTTCTTTTGTGCTGACAGTGGATACGATAAAATTTATAGAAAATCCTGATGTAAATCTGCCCTGCAACATAAATCCTTTCGTTAGTTGTACTTCCGTTGCCACTACGGCTCAAAGCAAAATATTCGGCTTCCCCAATTCCCTTCTCGGTATAGTTGCTTTCAGTATGCTTTTTACCATAGGAGTGATGCTCCTCTCCGGCGGCCGGGCCAAAAAACCTCTTTGGCTCCTCGTCAATCTCGGCACTTTGGCAGCTATGATTTTCGTAATGTGGTTTTTCTACGAGAGTGTTTATGTTATAGGTTCTCTCTGTATTTATTGCATGATTACTTGGGCAGTCACCTGGCCGCTTTTCCTTTACACCACCATCTGGAATTTCAGAGAAGAGCATTTTCAAATAACTCACCCAATCCCTCTCTTACAACAAGAGAGGGTTAACAAATTTTTCCATTTCGTTTCCCGCAACCATATCCAAATTCTCATTGTTTGGTATCTTGCCACCATTCTTTTAATCCTTGTTCACTTCCGCGATTTCTTCCTCGCCTAGCCGAAGTTTTAACGAAGGCTGACTCGCCTAGTTGTCTTTTGTTTTTAGGTGTGTAATATACAGACAGAAAGAGGTGTAGTATGACACGAAAACTGACCAATGAAGAAGCAGCGCAACAGAAAACTAAGGAGTGGATAGAGACCAGAAGAAAGAAAGATTTTGTCGCGAGGTGGGTATTCCTCTTTGGATACCCGAAAGAACACGCTGAAATTCTCTTTGACCTTTTGCAAGAAAAGTTAAAGGAAAAGGCCGACGCGGAACAAAAGAAGGGGAAACAAAAACTTTTTCTGTAAAGTAGTTGGTTTCTTCCTTAAACCACATCAAAGCCGCCCCGAGGATATCGGAGCGGCTGATTTTTTATTATGAAATTTTATCTATCTTGACTTTGAAGTGCGGCTGGCGGTGGCCGTTTTTCTTGAAATAACGGCTTTTTTGTTTGTATTTGATGACTATAACTTTGGCATTACGGCCAATTTCAACGAGGGTGCCGGAAACTTTTGCATTTTCTATATAAGGAGTGCCGATGTCGGTTGAATCGGTACCATTGTCAATCAAAAGGACTTTATCAAAAACTACTGTATCCCCTTCTTTCGGCTCGACGGAGCCTTTGGTGGAATCGGCTTTGATTTTCTCAATTTTAATGGTATCACCAACAGTCACGCGGTATTGCTTGCCCCCGGTCTCAATAATGGCAAAACTTCCTGTCTGCGCAGGCAGGCCGTTTTGAATGACAGTTTCGGCTTTTACGGTTTTAGTAGCCTTCTTGTCCGCCATAGACTTGGCGGAGGCGGATGGGGCCTTCTTGGCTACCGTTTTTGTTGTTTTTTTGATTTCTGCCATACAGACAACACTTTACAGGATTTCCCCCTTTTTTGCAACATAAAGGGCGGTCATTTCTGACCGCCCACCAAACCCCTCAGGTCTTTGAGAATTTTCTCTTTTGTGACCTGTGCTCCAGATTCTGGAGCCAATGGAAATCATCCAGCGTGCATCCGGGGCTTGCCCAGCGCATATCAAAGAGACGCTCCAGCTCGGCGGCAGTAAACAACGAGGCCCTCTGCTTCAGGACCCTGTTACGTACGGTGACGACCTCTTTCATGAAAGCTTTTTTCTGAGCTTCTTCCGCTTCCTCCAGGATTTCTTTTGCTCGCCTTTCCGGGGTATCCCAAACATCATGGTTGCCCATCGTAGTCTCCTTCCTCTGTTTTATTTATATCACTCGGTGTCAGGTTTGTCGAGAATGGGTACGTCAAAAGATTGCGAGACACCGGTAATGCGCACCACATCTTTGTCCACTTTTTTAAATTCTTTGCTTGAAGCGTTGAAATGGTTGACCACTGTTTCCAAAGAGTTGCCGAGTTTTCCATGATACATTTCATACTTTTTGAGATGCTCGGAAAGCTCGCCAACACGCTTAATAATGTCTTTAGCTGTCTCTTCAATCTGCATCGCTTTTAATCCCTGCAAAACCGTCTGCAAATACGCGAGGAAAGAGGTGGGGGAGACAATAATAACTTTATATTTACCGGCCGCTCTCTGTATCAAATTTTCGGTATCTTCAGTAACCGCCCCTATTTTATTTATGAGCAAGTCATAATAAATGGCTTCGTGGGGAATGAACATAAAGGCAAAGTCCATGGTACCCTCACTTGGCCGGATGTATTTTGAAGTTTCGGTGATGCGCAATTTAAGATCGTTTACAAAAATCTTTTCCAATCTTTCTTTTTCTGATGGGTCTTTGGCTTCGGTCAGGCGGTTATAATTTTCCAGGGAAAATTTGGAATCAATCGGAATTATTTTGTCTTTGACGAATACTACAGCATCTACAATTTCACCATTAGCAAACGCATATTGCATCTGATATTGAGCCGGTGCCAAAACATTCTTAAGTAGTGTCTCCAAATAATATTCGCCCAGTATCCCCCGCTGTTTGGGATTTTTTAAAATGTCCTGCAGATTTTGGAGTTGGTCGGCAAAAGAAACCACCTGTTTATTGGTCTCGTCCAATTTGGTCAAGCCTTTGGTTACTTCGCGGATAAGGTTTGCCGACTCGCCTAATTGGGTTTTAATCGTTTCGTTTGTTTGACGGGAATTTTCACCTATTTTGGCATCCACTGTGCGGTTAAGTTCATTTATCTGCTGGAGTATGAGTTTGAGACCCGTATCATCGGTTTTGGCCGGCTCATCCTTCTTTTTAAACAAAGTAAAAACAGCCACCAAAAGCCCAACGGCCAAAATTATCAGAGCAACATTTTGCATATGGTGATTATAACAGAAATTTGTTAAAGTTTAAGCATATAAATAACACCCTAATTATGCATGATCGTATACAAAACGAAATACCGACTGCTATGCGGGCCAAAGACCTGGTGAGACTTACCACTTTGCGCGGAGTTTTGGCTACTTTTACAAATGAAGCAGTGGCTTTGAAAAGAAAGCCCCAAGACAAGCTCTCCGATGATGAAGCTGTCGCCGTCATCCGTCGGCTGGTTAAACAAAGGAAAGATTCGATTGAACAATTTGAAAAAGGCGACAGGCAAGATTTGGCTGACAACGAAAAAGCCGAGCTCAAAGTTTTGGAAGAATTCCTACCAGCCCAGATGTCAGAGGAAAAAATCCGCGAGATTGTTTTAAAGAAAAAAGGAGAAATGGGGGAGGTTGATAAAACCAAAATAGGGCAATTCATGGGTGCTGTGATGAAGGAAACCAAAGGTCAGGCTGATGGCACACTGGTCAAAAAGATTGTTGAGGAAGTGTTGCAAAATTGAAATAGTTCTTGAGCGTGCCTTGCAAGACCTTTAGGTTGTAGCTCAGCACCACTGTGCGCGGCTAAGCGAAAGAAGCTATTTCAATTTTTTATCGAATCTTTAATAAGGTAATCCCCGACTCTCGTTCTTCTGATAGAGAGGGTGGTGGCGCCATAGCCCAAAGTGTTGCCCATATCGTTTACCAAACCGCGGATGTAGGTGCCGGAGGAGACGTGAGCACTGAATCTGCCCAAAAAAATTTTATCTTCCGTGGCGCTTTTAAAAAGCATCTCTTTCCACAAAACCAAAATCTCGTGCTGCCTGAAATCGCCGTTAACTTTTGATATATCCATTAAGAGCCGGCCAAAAAATTCTTTACTGTTTAGAGCATCCAGTCCGTGAAATTGTATTTTGTGGATGGTGATTTTTTTTAGCGGCAGAGAGTGTTCCTGAAGCGAGATATGCGAAGCATCTTGGGAGCGTAAGGAACCACTCTCGGCCGCTTTCAAAGTTTTAGCTATCATTTTGGAGGAATACTTCGGGTATTCCTGATTTCTTTCTCCTTCATAAACCGCAGCCGTTTTCCTGATTTCATTTTCTAAAATATCTTTTAGTTTTTCCACCCTGACTATTTTGCCCAAAATATCATAAGAATCTGTAGCAAAACCAAAAACAGAAACAAAATCATATTCTTTATCCAAACCTAAAAATTCTTCTTTTCTTTTGACATCATCACCACTCGCCATAAGCAAAACTCCTTCGGCCAAAGGGTCGAGCCGGCCCAAATAAGTCATCTTTTGGCTTTTTAGTTCGGGGTTACTTTTGGCAAATTTTCTGATGCATTCCAGGGGTGTTTCTCCGCGCTGTTTGTAAAGATTATAAATCATAATTCTTTATTTTAAGCCATATTTTAACATTTGATTTTATTAAATGCAAGTATGCTTGACAAATTATATGGAAATGCTATACTACAAGTATGATCATGTTCTTTTCGACAAGCGGCGGAGTGCCATACTTAGGCAAGTGGTGGGTTTAATCGCCTTCCCGGCTACCAAGGCGACAGCGGCGGGCATACAGGGCTAAAACCCGCTTAAGGAACAGGCCCGAGAGAAACCTGACGTTACCGTGGTGTCACAACAGCGCCAAATACAGACTGCTCCCCTCGCCATGGGGACTACAGGGAGGAATATCGTGCCAGGTTGAACCATGTTGTTAGCGTCTATAATCAACCCTCACCCAAAGACGCAGTGAGGTGGCGGGGCCTAGCCTTGGCGGGGCTAGTTTACCCAAGTCCGATCGTGTAAACACATTCGGATACCAGACTGCAGATGTCGTGAGACACCTGCAGTTTTCTTTTTATATAAAATTAATTTTTGTAGTTTCTTAAGAAGTTTTCTTTAAATTCAAAAAATGTATCGTTCAAAATTGACTCTCGGATTTGGGACATGAGATTATTAAGGAAATAAAGATTGTGGATGGAGGCCAGTGTGGCAGCTAACATTTCTTTGGAACGGAAAAGGTGCGATACGTATGCAGAAGTATAGTTTTGACACGTATAACAACCACAACCTTCGTCTATGGGTTCAAAAAGATTTTTGAACTTGGCGTTCATTATATTTATTTTGCCCAACTTTGTGTATAACGAACCGTTGCGAGCCATCCGAGTCGGTGCCACGCAATCAAAAGTATCACAGCCGTTTTCCACTCCCAAAATCAAATCAACCGGCTCCCCCACTCCCAAAAGGTGGCGGGGCTTCTCCTGCGGCAAAATTTCATTAACCCATTTGACCGCAGTGGCCATATCTTCTTTGACGAAGGATCCGCCAACCCCAAACCCCCCAAAATCCATATTGCCTATCACTTTGGCACTCTCTTTCCTCAAATCTTCATATCGCCCACCCTGGACGATGCCAAACAAAGCCTGTGGCTTTGAATTTTCAATTTTCAATTTACAATTTTCAATTAGACACCTTTCTGCCCAGCGGTGTGTCCTCGCAGACGCTTTTTCCAAATATTCTTTAGGTGCATGAGGCGAAGTGCATTCATCAAAAGCAAAAATAATATCCGCTCCCAAATCATTTTGAATCTGCATTGATTTCTCCGGTGTAAAAAAATGCGAACTCCCATCAATAATTGATCTAAACTCAACTCCATCTTCCGTAATTTTAGCTTTTTTTTCTTTTTCTTCATCATAAGCTTCATCTATCTCTTCCTGTCTTGGAGATTTAGCTCCTATAAATTTACTCAAATTATTGCCATAAGCCACCCCCAAAGAAAAAGCTTGGAAACCGCCTGAATCGGTCATGGTCGGCCCCGGCCAATTCATAAATTTATGCAAACCACCAGACTCTTTGATTATTTTTTCTCCCGGCTCCAAATAAAGATGATATGTGTTGGCCAAAACTACTTGTGAGCCGGCACCCACGACTTGTTCAGGAGCTAGAGATTTAACCGTAGCTTTGGTACCTACAGTCACGAAAGCGGGTGTCAAAATTTCATCATGTGGAGTAGCCAGAATACCAACCCGACCCAGTGACTTCGAGATCTTTTTGCTTATCTTAAACATTATTGGTTATTGCACTGGCTGAGGCGCAACGTCCTTGGCATCAATTAATTCAATGGTAAATATCAAAGTAGAATTTGGAGGTATCGGGCCGACTTGATTTGCTCCGTAAGCAAGTTCGGGTGGTATGGTAATGGTGCGGACGCCACCAACTTTCATACCGACGAAACCCATTTCCCAGCCCGGTATCACATCACCGGCTCCCAAAGTAAATTGAAAAGGAGTACCCAGATCTTTTGAATTTTGAATAACAGTACCATCGGAAAGAGAGAGAATGTAATGAACAGAAACAAGTTGACCTTGTTTAACCAAAGACCCCTGCCCCACCAAAATATCATTTATCATCACGCCATTATTGGAAAAATTGGAACCGGCTGTGGCGGCCAAAGAATCTTCACTGGCTGTACTTTTTTGGAATAAACCGGTAACACTACCACCAAACAACGTGTAACCGACGAAGACCACACCGACAGCTACGGCTATCCATTCGGTTTTAGATAATTTTTTCATAAATTTTACTTTTAGTTTATAATGATTAACTACCAAAAATATACCACATTGCCTTTTTATTTAAAACCATTAAAATGTGTGTATATGGATAACAATATTAAGCCCATAACTCTGCTCGAAATAAGCGAGGCGGCCAAAAAAAGAGTGGCTCTTATTTCCCAAGAGTTTATAAACGGATTTGAATTCGTAAAAAATTATCCCAGATCGGTGACATTTTTCGGCTCAGCCAGAACGAAAGAAGATGAACCTTATTATGAAAAAGCCAAAAATCTTGCCGGTTTGATAGCAAAAGAGTTGCATTATTCTGTCACTACAGGTGGTGGTCCCGGCATAATGGCAGCCGCCAACAAGGGGGCTTTTGAAGCCGGTGGTAATTCGCTCGGGCTCACCATTGAATTACCAAAGGAACAACGAGCCAATCAATACCTAACTGACAGTGAAAATTTCCATTATTTTTTTAGCCGTAAAGTCTGTCTTTCTTTTTCGGCTGAAGCTTACGTTTTCTTCCCAGGAGGTTTTGGCACTTTGGATGAATTTTTGGAAATCCTGACCCTGATCCAAACCAATAAAATTCCCAAAGCACCCATGATACTTGTTGGGGTGGATTTTTGGACTCCGTTTGAACAATTTTTCAAAGAGGTTCTTTTGGAAAACAAAATGATAGAAAAAGATGATTTATCTCTTTATACCATTACAGACGACGAAAACGATATAATAAAAATTATAAAAGAAGCTCCTATACGCCTCGGTCTTAAATATGACGAGAATTCTGAAAAACCGACCAAAAACAATAATTCTCACAATCACCACGAACCATTAAGCGGGCTTTTGAAAAAAATTTGGCAGTAGTCGTCACAAATAAATTTGTGGACTGTGTCGGAATTGCACCGGCGACCTCTCCATTGCGAACGGAGTGTTCTACTAACTGAACTAACAGCCCATGGTGCGTCTTACAGGGTTCGAACCTGTGGCCTTTCCGATGTGAACGGAACGCTCTACCACTGAGCTAAAGACGCATAATTTTGTGCTTGCACCGCGAAGCTTTGTGGAACAAAAGCGAAGTGGTGGACTCACGGGGAGTCGGACCCCGAACTCATCCATGCCATGGATGCGTATTACCGCTATACTATGAGCCCGAATTTAATAATATTAATATAACCCAAAACATTATAAAATCAAAACTCCCTTACAAACATTGTCAGGGAGTTTGATTTTTTATTTCAATTCTATTTACATCTTGGGCGCTTCAACCGGAGAAGCTGATTTCTTGCTGAAAACATACAGATAAAGAATATCGAGAATACCGACAGTGTTAACAACGAGAAGCACAATGAACCAAACCTTACTCTCTTGGTGAGCTGCTTTCCAAAGCGCCATACCTTTCCAAATTAATGACCACAAAAGGACAATTGCCAACAGCAAACCCGAAACTCCTAAAATGCCAGGGGAAGCCGAGCCTGCGAAAAAATTTTGCCAATCCATAATATTTGATTTAGCGAAATCATGTCGCACGATACCGTCCTTTAAAGTGCGACGCTAATAATTAATAAGACCTTTATTATCATTTTAGAATAAATAACAATTTTTGGCTACCCACAGATATTCACATGCCAGTTGACAAAATATCTGTATATGATATAATTAAGAACAGGAAGGAGAACCTTGTGGCAAAAACAAGAAGGATACCTTGGAGTGTCAGGGAAGCTCAAAAGGCTCAAAATAAGGACACTCTTCGCTCTCTTGCTTTGTACGGGAACATGGTAAAAAGAGAGCTGGCGGCCTTCAAAAAAAATCGTAGAATTAACATGATGTTGGCTGGAGCCAAAGAAATGGCCCACCAAGCCAACGAACACATTTGTCCAATCGACTAGCGTCCTGCCAAACATTACTAGGCAGGCGCTTTTGTTTTTGTATAAAATTAGTTTTGGATTTCTGCTCCCCTCTCTTAATATAAGAGAGGGGTTGGGGGTGAGTTATTATAATTTGTATTTTTCCATTATCAGTTTTTCTATTTCTTCACGTGGCTTGCCGTATTTAAGATATGACATCTCTTTTATTTTTTCTATTTGTTCACTATTCCCTTGTGGTGGTGGAGGCACCAAAATATTGAAAGGTTTGGCTGGCTTGCCATTTACCAAAAGCCTCAGATAGGCATTATAATTATCTATATTCATCAAATCACTGCTGGAAAAAGTAGGGGTAAATTGTTTCTCCAACACTTCCGAATCTTCGGCACCAACCCGAAATGAACATATGGAGCCGACGTTGCCAAATACAGAATTTTTTATTCCCTCCTCCAATTGAGCTATGAATTGATGAGCAATATTTAATGAAAGTTTGTATTTTCTGGCTTCGGAAAGTATGGTTGATATGGAGTCGGTGGTGATATTTTGGAACTCATCTATATAAAGATAAAACGGCGGGAAATCCTTGCCGAACATATCTACGCGCGAAAGAGCCGCTATCAAAATTTTACCTACCAAAATAAGTCCGATTAGATTAGCATTTATATCTCCCAGTCGGCCCTTGGAAAGGTTAACCAGCAGGATTTTTTTGTTGTCCATTATCTCGCGGAAATTGAAGGAAGATTTTTCTTGCGCAATAACCGGACGCATAATGTCGTTAGCCAAAAAGACATCAAATTTGTTAGTGACATATTGGACGTAGTTGGCCAAACCCTGTTCACCGGTGGTTTTCTCGGCATTAACCCAAAATTGTTTGACCAGGGGATTTTTACATCTTGATATTTTAAGGTCTCTAAAAGTTTTGTCCGAAAGTGCCCGCGACATATCAACCAGAGTATTACCGGAAGCCGGGTCATCCATCACGAGGAGTGCCGAGTTTCTGAAATATTGTTCAAAGGCCGGACCCATAGACTCAGGCACATTACCGTAAAGTTTGCGGAAAATACTGAAAAGTTCATTAACCACGAAGGTTTTTTGCTCGGGGAAATTTTCATCATATTCAAGCATGTTGAGCGCCATAGGCCTAGCTGTATAGGCCGGATCGAAATAAATAACATCATCAAAACGCTCCGGTGGTACATTGGCGAGGACTGACTGGAGATCGGAGCCATGTGGGTCGATCATACAGACGCCCTGACCCATTTGCATATCCTGAATAATCATCTCTTTGAGCAAAGTGGTTTTACCGGTACCAGTTTGGCCTATGCAATAAAAATGTCTCAAACGGTCATCTTCCAGCATTTTTATTTCAGTTGGAGTATTACGGTGATTATTTACACCGAGCAGTATGCCCTCTTTACTTATATCGAGCGGGGCTGGAGCCGTCGCGCTCCTTGATTGGCGCAGGCCCTCGGAGGCACTCAGGGCTTTAGTGTGAAAATGCATAATAGAAGTCACCTCTCTTAGGTTCATAGGCAGAGCGGAATCATTATCAAAAATACGGAAGCTGAAGTTTTTTACTAAATTTCTCAAATCCCCTTTTTCTGCTTTTTTCCATTCAAAAGAGTTGCCTAAAGTATTATCAAACTGATTGAAACTTGATTTGATGCTTGCTAATATCTCTTCGGCTTCCTCTTTGGTGGCGGAAGAAGCCAGGAGTCGTAAATTGCATTTCACTATTGGTGCTCCTATTTTTTTATTTATTTCCGTTAGCGCACCATCGTCAATCGGTTCCGATTTTTCTTCTTTTTCTTTTTCTTTTGATTTTGGCGAGGAGAATATATCTTTAAATGTATGGACAATTTCTTCCGAAACATTGTCGGGGATATCTATGGCTACCTTGAGAGGAACACCTTTTTTAATTTTATCCAGCGCTCCTTTATATTTTTTGACATATCTCTCTCCGGCCGGCGACCATATAAGCTGTATGGCGGCGCCCTCACCATCACGATTTACTTTTGAAAATGAAGAGAGTATGACATTGAGCGGGTCATGCATAAAACTTTCATAAGTCTTTATGGGGAAAATAGGATTTTTGGTGAATGATGCATAAGTGCCGGCGGTCACCCCGGTTTCGTTGAAAATATTGTAGTCATCGGATTTTTCGGTGATTTTGGCATTATGGAATATTGACAAAATCTGCTTTTCAAAAAGATTTTTCCTGGCGGTTGGTACGGCCACATAAAAAACTATTTCTTGGGAAAAATTGGCATTGGCAATCTCCAAAGATATCCAGTTTTCTTCATCCTTTTTGGGGTCAGAAATGGAAAGCATGCCGGCATAAAATTGCTCCATGCCTGAAATTACGTGTTCCAAAGTCTCGGTGTTGCCCGGCGAAGCCTGGGTAGTATCTTCCGGTATCAAAATTTCATATAGGGACATATCAAGACCTTTGGAAATCTTTTCTTTAGTATCCATTCCTGGGATGGTGAAGCCCTCTTTCAGGTATTCGGAAATAAATCGGTGGAAATCGTCCGTAATGTGAAAATTTTGCATTTTTTCCACCACCGAAAGAGCATTTTTGATACCTTTTTCTTTGGCCAATTTTACAAGCTCACTTATTTGTTTGTCATGTTCTTCGGGAGAAAGTTTGAGAACTATCTTTTCTATATCCTCTTTTTTTAATTCATATTCGGGATGAAGAGCGGTGGAGGCAGGCATAGCTTTGTATTGCGCCAAAGTCTCCCTGGCCGAAGTTAGGGTTTCTTTTTTCAAACCGATATTCTCCAAATCCTTTTCCTTTTGAGCAATCAGGTTGCGCAAATGCGAAATCTCTTCTTCGGAATTTTTGAAAGGAACTTTTGGTGGCGGGAATTTGTATTCCATTTTATTAGTTTAATTATAGCAAACTTCTTTTCAAAAGGTCACCTTTAATGTTCTATTCTCTTTCTTTTTCAGACCCCACCCCGTTCCGCTAAAACGGAACTGCCCCTCACCTTGTCTAAGGTGAGGGGCTAGAAAGATAGTTCCGAATTCAAGTAAAATTACATCTGAGGAGCGACAGGAGCGGATGACTTTGGTTTCAAAGCCATCAAAGCGGAAAGACCGACTAGGATATAAATAATCCTTGAGACCCATGCTTCTTGCCCACCAAACAATTGACCTACGTCCCAACTCAAAAGACCGACCAGAAGCCAGTTTAAACCACCCACGATGAGGAGCCAATGTGCTGTTTTTTGCATAAAATTTATTTTAATTATAATAATTTATAAATTTGTAATTTAAATTCGACCATTATTTCACTCCTAAATTATACAACGTATTTTTTATAATAAAATAGGGGGTGTGTATAGCAGAAAACAAAAATGTAGCATAAAATTAAAAGCTGAAAAAAAACGTAAATTCAGTTATACTTTTATATATGGAATATTCGTGGCATTCTTTGTCTTTAGATAAAGTTTTTTCAACACTAGAGAGTTCTCGGGGTGGGCTCTCGATCGAAGAGGTCAAAAACAGATTAAAAAAGTATGGCCCTAATTTATTACCCAAAGAAAAACCATACTCAAAACTAAAACTTTTTTTAAGCCAGTTTGAGAGCCCCCTTATTTTGATTCTTCTTGTCGCTTGCGGCATATCCCTGTACCTGGGCCATTATTCGGACGCGATTTTCATAATCGCGGTGCTTCTCGTCAATACTTCCGTCGGTTTCTACCAGGAAAATAAAGCCAATGCCTCGCTGCGGGCATTGCATAGTATGGTTAAAATTTCTGCCAGAGTTTTGCGCGGAGGCAATCTAAAAGAAGTTGACAGTTCGGAGTTGGTGCCGGGAGACATTATTTTTCTTAAATCGGGAGACAAGGTGCCGGCGGATGCCAGGCTGTTTGAAACTGTGGGACTTAAAGTATCCGAATCAAGTCTAACCGGAGAATGGTCGGCTGTACACAAACACTCGGGCGAAGTGCCGGAAGAAAGTCCCCTGGGCGACAGAACGGGTATGGTGTTTATGGGAACTATTATTGAGGACGGGTCTGCTTCGGTTGTAGTGATTGGAACAGGGTCCAATACGGCCATCGGAGGAATAGTATCGCTTCTTAAAGAAACAAAAGAAAGAAAAACGCCGCTTCAGCAAAAAATATCCTCTCTTTCCAGATGGGTAGGGGCTTTTGTCATTTTTGTTATAAGTATTGTTATCATTCTCGGAGTTTTTAACGGAAGATCATTCACTGAAATATTTATAACTTCCCTCGCCCTCGCTGTTTCGGCGGTTCCATCTGGTCTTTTGCCCGCCATCACGGTTATTTTAGTTTTGGGCATGCGCCGCATTTTGAAGCAAAACGGATTGGTGAGGAAGCTCATCGCAAACGAAACTTTGGGCAGCGTGACTGTAATCTGCACAGACAAAACAGGCACTTTAACTGAAGGTAAAATGCAAGTAAGCCACATCCTCACCGGTTCCCGAGAACTCTTGGGAAATGGCCATGATCCGATTTTTAATATTGAAGATGTTGAGGATCTTGATTCCCACATGCTGGCCCTTAAAGCAGCAGTTTTGGCAAATAGCGCTTTCATTGAAAATCCTGACGACGAATTTCATGAATGGATCGTAAGGGGCCGTTCTACCGAAAAGGCTCTTTTGGTAGCTGGGACACATGCCGGACTTTCAAAGAAAAAATTATCAGATGAATTCCCTCAAATTGAGAGATTGGATTTCAGTTCAGTAAACAAATACTCTGCCACTCTTCATTCAAATCCCGATGGAAGCAAAATTTTGTATGTAATAGGCGCTCCTGAAATATTGGCTGCAAACTCAGTAGATCTCCATGTCGACGGCACAAAACACAAACTGGATTCTCTAATTCATAGTGAACTCCTGAATAAATTGGATTTACTGACTCAAAAAGGATTACGAGTTGTCGCTTGCGCCCACAGAGAATTTTCAAAAAAAGAAACAATAGGTTCAATAAACACTTTGGTAAATAACCTAACTTTAGTCGGCTATATCGCCCTTAAAGACCCCCTGCGCGAAGATGCTAAAGATTCAATTGTCTTAACTAAACGGGCAGGTATCAGGACTGTTCTTATCACCGGCGACCACCGCCTTACGGCCCAATCTATTGCTGTTGAAATAGGTATTGAAGCCACAGATAAAATGATACTTGAGGGGAAAGATTTGGATAAACTATCAGATAAAGAATTGGAAGAAAAGGTTAAAACCATTACGATATACGCGAGAGTTTCTCCCAACCACAAACTCCGTATCGTTCAAGCGCTTCAAGCAAAAGGAGAAGTGGTAGCCATGGTTGGCGACGGAGTAAATGATGGTCCGGCGCTTAAAGCGGCTGATGTAGGCGTTTCAGTCGGTTCCGGAACGGACGTGGCCAAAGAGGTAGCCGACATCGTACTGCTTGATGACAACTTTAAAACAATCGTCAAAGCCATAGAGCAAGGTAGGCTTATATTCCAAAATATTCGCAAAGTTTTCATATATCTCGTAGCCGATGATTTTTCCGAGCTGTTTATTTTCCTTGTTTCCATGGCTCTCGGCCTGCCTTTACCGCTTTTGGCCGCACAAATACTGTGGATAAATCTCGTGGAAGATGGTCTACCCGATATCGCCCTCACTACCGAGCAAGAAACAACGGGCGTTATGGATGACAAACCAAGAAGACCGGACGAGCCTATTCTTAACAAACCGATGAGAAAGTGGATGGTCGCCATATTTGCAATTACCGGACTGGCTGCCTTTCTGACATTTCTGTCTGTTTGGAAAATAACGGGAGATTTGGAAAAAACGAGATCAATTGTTTTCGCTCTCATGTGTTTAGATTCTCTCATCTTTGCATTTAGCGTCCGATCGTTTAAACGATCAATATTCAGAAAAGATATTTTTTCAAACAGGTTTCTTGTTGGGGCCGCGATTATCGGACTTCTTTTGCTTTTCGGCGCCATATATCTGCCCGCTCTTCAAAAACTTCTTTCAACACAAGCGCTGTATGGGATGGAGTGGCTTATGATATTTTCAATAAGCGCCACGGAGATTGTGCTTATAGAAGCCTTTAAAAAGAAATCTTTCAGAAACGGAATGATATAAATAAATTGTGTTTGACGCCGGTGACCTCACAGAGAATCGAACTCTGATTCTTGCCTTGAGAAGGCAATGTCCTGACCGTTAGACGATGAGGCCAAGGTTAAAATATAACACGAATTATTGCGCTTTTGTAGTCACATCTTCAGGACGGTCGGGAGGAATTTGATAATAGTTGATGAGAAATTTGGTTATATTTAAGAACGGGTCGGTCAGTGTTTCGGAAGCATATTTAACATTTTTGGGATAAGTGTGGAAAAGGAAAACCAAGAATTTAGGATTGTAAGCCGGAAAATATCCGAAGAAAGAATGCAAATATTTTCCATCGACATAACCGGCGGTACCCTCATTGGTCATCTGAGCAGTACCGGTTTTGGCAGCGACAGAGTAGCCGGGAATTTTGGCGGTACCGCCACGTAGAGCTTTATCAACCACACCAACCAACATCCTGGTGATTTCTTCCGAAGTTTCTTTTTTTATTACCTGCTTACCGGGAGCAAATGATATTTTTTTTGTTAAGCCGGTTTGATACTCAATTTTTTTGGCTATGTGCGGTGTAATAAGGGTGCCACCGTTTGCCAAAACCGAAAGTGCTCTAACTGTAGCAATGGGCGTGAAAGCCACACCTTGCCCATAAGAGGCGGTGACAATCTCTATATCTCTTGTACTATCCAAATTATTTATAAGACCTTTGGTTTCGTTTGGAATATCAATACCGGTTTCGGTACCCACTCCGAAATTTTTCATATACTCCGCAAATTTTTGATTACCCATCTTCATGGCCACATAGGCGGCGCCGGTATTGAGCGATTGATTTAAAACTTCCTGCATATTGACCGTACCCCGGCCCCGGTTGTCATAATTTGAGATGCGTTTATTATTTAAAAACAAAAATCCGGCGTCATAATAAGTACTGGCAGCGGTAACCGCACCCGAATCAAGGCCCGAGGCCATGGTCAGAGATTTTATAATGGAACCCATTTCGTAAACTCCCTCCACCAAAGAGTTTCTGAAAAGACCGGTGTCGCCCTCTTTAAAATTATTCAGATCGAAAGAGGGGCTCCATGCGATGGCCACAATTTCCCCGTTCATCGGATTTATTATTATGCCACCGGCCTCATCGCTTCCCCACTTATCTCTGGTATTTTTCAATTCATCTTCCAAAAAAAGTTGCACCGATGGTTCGATGGAAGTAATCACATTACCTTCTTCTTGGGGGTAATCTTTCAAAGATTCTTTGACATTTGAAAAAAATTCGGCAAAAAAATTATTGTAAGCCTTTGACGGATCTCTTTTCAAAATGTCTTCATAATATCTCTCCAGTCCATAGCGACCAGCCAAAGTATTTTCTTTGAAAGCCACGAAACCGATAACATTGGAAGCCAGTTTGCCCCCCGGATAAAAACGCCATTTGTCGGTAGACATAGTAACACCATACATATTTAGGGCGTTTATTTTGTCGGCAGTTTCGGTATTTAAATGTTTGGCGATTTCTTCATATGGGTCATCTTTTTTTGCCGCTTTAATTAAAAATTCCTCCTTGTCCAGCGCCAAAACCTGACTTAAATTTCTATAAATTTCTTCCGGGTCTTTTATAATTTTTGGATTTATAGCAACGGTAAAACCTGACCTTGAAATGGCTGCCGGTATCATTTCTCCTGTTTTGCTTTCAAAATAAATTTCTCCCCTATTATAAGAGAGTGTATTTTCGTTTATATTTTGTCTTTCAGCTTGAGTCACAAAAGTATCTCCGTACATTACCTGCAAATAGTACAGACGGGCAGACATAAATAGCGCCACCAATATTATGATAATGGATATAAAACGAATCCTAGCGGTCATCTATTTATATTAACCTATTTTTTAAGAGAAAGAGAGATGTTTTGAGAATTTCTCATTACAAAAGTTTGATGAGCTATTTCCACAAAACCAAGACTCGTCGCTTTTTCAGTATTTATACTATTTTCCAATGTTAAACGTTCAGATTCCATTTCGCTCACTTCTATACTCAAAGATTGCATTTGTCCCTTGGTTTTTTCCAAGACGGTCAGGGTTCGAACAGCCATGTTGGCAAAATACACATAAGAAAGGGCGGCTGCAAAAATAAGAGTGATGACTGCATAATTGGTAGTCTTGTGCATTATCAGTACTCCGGTTTTTTGTTTTATTGAATCAATCATTTTTTACTATTTTAGTTTTTTTGTTTTTTTTATTATTCTCAGTTTGGCGCTTCTGGATCTTGGGTTTTTATTTATTTCTTCTTCGCTTGGTGTAATCGGTTTTTTATTTATAAGCTCTCCTCTGTTCTCGGCCACTTGCAGTTTAAAATAATTTTTGACTACTCGGTCTTCCAAACTATGGAATGAGATTACGGCCATTTTGCCCCCCTCTTTCAAAATCTCAAATCCCTTTTTGATACCTTCCTCCAAAGCTCTGAGTTCATCGTTAACCGCAATCCTCACGGCCTGAAATGTTTTGGTTGCTGGATGGATTCTGCCGAAGCGGTAAAATATAGGAACGGCATTTTTCACTATTTCCGCCAGCTCTCTTGAGGTTTCAATGGGCCCATCTTCTCTCCTCCTCACGATGGCTTTGGCGATTCTTCTGGCATACCTTTCTTCACCGTAACCGTACAAAACGTCAGCCAAATTTTCTTCCTTCCACTTGTTGACCACATCATAAGCGGTTGTATCTTCTTCTCCGGCTTCTTGCTTGAAGGTCATGAGGAGCGGTTCGTCTTTTTGAAAACTGAAACCTCTTCCCCCTTCTTCAAATTGATCGGAACTCCAACCAAGGTCAAACAAGATTTTCGTTGGGTTTTTAATATCCATAATTTCTGAAACCTTATCGATGTTCCTGAAATTAAGAACTGCCAGTTTGGGTTTGGCTCCGGAAAGACTTAGTCTCTCCCTAGTTATGGTCACAGACATTTCGTCCGCATCAATACCGGAGAGCGTCACTTTTTCTTTCATCTTTTGCCAAACTTCCTCCATGTGGCCACCCGAGCCCAAAGTCGCATCCAAATACACATCTCCTTCTTCAAAAGAAAGTCCGTCTATTACCTCTTTTAAAAGAACACTTGCGTGAGCCATTTACATTATGCCTAGGCCTGATAATTTCTCGGCCAGACCATCGGCTTGTTTTTCAACCTGCCTCTTGTAATCGGTCCACGACTTCTCGTTCCATATTTCCAATCGGTTCTGCACCCCGATTAAAACCACTTTGGTTTTAAGGTTGGCGCGCTCCCTGAGGAAATCCGGAACCAGAATTCGTCCGATATTATCCACTTCGACTTCACTTGCTCCACCAAACATATATCGTGTGAAGCTTCGCATATCACCGGAAAGTATCGATGAGTTTTCCGATAACTTACCCGCAATTTTTTCCCATTCCTTGACCGTAAACGCAAACAAACATTGATCGAGGCCGGGAGTAATCACAATCTTCTTGCCCATAAGAGAACGAAACTTAGACGGCAGAGAAACTCTGTTCTTGTCATCTATAGTGTGTGTGTATTCTCCTATGAGCATCAGATTGATTTATTTACTCAAAAACTTGCTATCCACTTCTTCCCACTTGGTTCCATCTTATACCACACCATTATGTTCGTCTACCACTTTACCCTGTGGATAAGTGGATAACTCGATTTTAACCACAAAAAATGAAAACCCGCCATATTTCAGGCGGGTTTTCGTTTTTTCTAAAACAGACAGATTAGACTTATTTCTATTCTGATTGGGTCAAAAACGAATTTTGACTTGAGGTTGCTGCGTTTCCCTTCTCATCAGAGGACCCCACCACATAGTAGTATGTAGTAGAAGTTGCCAACCCTGAAAGAGAAATGTTATGACCAGTAACGCGTTCCCCAGAACTTACAGTGGCGGGGAGTGTCAGTACCAACGGAGTTGATGTACCGAACCACACCCTGCTGTTGGATTTTTCATTTGTGATCCAAACAATACTTGTAGTTGTGGCGCGCAAATTTGAAGTGGTAACACCTGAAATCACAGGTGCTACGGTATCAGTTATTACATGATTGTCGTCATCCAACTTTTTCTGTATACCATAAGGAAGTGTTTTGCATTCAGAGATTTTATTCTTCTCTTCCTTATCTTTCTTGAGCCATCCAGGAGCAATCATGTGTCCCGGAGGAATACAGAACTTTTTGTCGTTTTTGTCTCCATCATTGTCATCATCACTTTCATCTTTTTCTTGTGAAAGTGAGAGTTTGTCTGCTTCTTCATTTAGCTTTTTTAGAGTCTTTGGTCCCACCAAACCGAGCATTTCAATACCATGTTTCTTCTGGAATTTCTTTACCGCTTCCGAAGTCAATCTACCGTAAAAACCGGTAATTAATCCTTCCGGATATATACTCGTGTCTGCGGCCAAAATGACTTGGAGAGCTTTAACATCATCTCCGCTCATCCCCTGTCCGAGGCTGCGAAGAAGTTTGAGCGCCTGACTCACCTCTCCTTGAGCTTTTACAACTTGTTCTTGGGCAGTTTTAAGCGCCTGAACCTGAGCTTGTAAAACTTTTATCTGGTCAAGTAACGCTTGAACTTGACTGGAAACGGCAGTCGTACCGGTAGTTTGGGCAAATGAATAAGTTGGAGTACCCAACATGACCATAACCACAATGATACTTACTAATTTCTTCATATGATTATTATCTAAATGATAAAAGCGACAGTTATTTGCTGCGCCATAAAGACAAGGGGGTCCCGTCTTTAATAAGTCCATTATATCATATTTGAGACTTATTCAAGTGTGACCTCTTCTATTATTACAGGAGAAATGGGGCGGTCAGCCGCGTCTGTCTCTACTTCATTGATAAGCATGACAACATCCAGGCCGGCTACCACATGTCCGAAAACAGTATGCTTGCTGTCAAGACTATTATTGTTCTGCGCATTTATGAAAAATTGGCTACCATTTGTGTTTGGCCCGGAGTTGGCCATAGAAATTGTCCCGACATCGTTACGATTGTTTGGGCCAATCTCATCATTAAAAGAATACCCCGGTCCTCCGGTGCCCCACCTGGCAGACAATGAATCGTCTTTGGAAAACGGGTCTCCACCCTGGTTCATAAAACCTTTTATTACGCGATGGAATTTGGTTCCGTTATAAAAACCGTCTTTTGCCAATTTTATAAAATTTGCCACCGTGTTGAGAGTACCTTCGGAGTTAAATTCAATCGTAATATCTCCTTTGTTGGTATGTAATGTTGCTTTCATAATTTTTTCCTGCTCAGGAGCAGGTGGCTTATTGTTTTCTTTATTAATAATCGGTTGATTCAAAATTATCTCCCCTTTTGTGTTTAATATCGTCAGTTCGGAAGAGTTGTTTCTGACAAACAAAAACCAACTCCCTCCGGTAATCACAAAAGCGAGAATGGCGGCATAAATTGATACTTTATTCATTTGATTTGACTAAATATTATCCTCTTGGTCGCATCAAAGGAAATGTTTGAAGTTCACGAAGGGGCTTACCTGCAAGGATGGCAAAGAGTCGTTCGCCAAAACCAAAACCGCAAGTTGGTGGCATACCGTGCTCCAACATTTCCACAAATTCCAAATCAGGCATCATGGCTTCTTCATCACCGGCCTCTATCATCTTCCCCTGCTCTTCAAATCTTTCTTTTTGGTCAATGGGGTCGTTCAGCTCCGAATAGCCTCTGCCAACCTCGCTGCCGGCAATAATAGGTTGGAACATCTGCACTACTTCTTTCCCGGCAATTTTTTTGGCCAAAGGTGCCACCAAAACAGGGTGATTAACAACAAAAGCCGGCCCAGAAATATTTTTTCGGCAATATTTCCACAAAGTATCGGTCAGTCTTTCTTTGTTTTCACCCTGATATGCAACTCCCAGTTCGTTAAGCTTATTTTTCATTTCATCTTCAGTCGCTTTTTCAATATTTATGCCGGTTTGTTTTTTAATTTCATCGGTGTAATCAATTTCCATCCAATCATCTGCCAAATCAAAAGTGTGGTTGTTAGATTCAAATTTGGTTTTACCGAATATTTTTTCAGCTATGGTTTTATAAAGCTCTTTAACCAAATTCATACCATCTTTATAATCGGCATAGCCCCAATAAAACTCCATATTTGTAAATTCTTGTAAATGCTCGGGAGAAGTACCTTCGTTTCGGTAAACCCGGCCGATTTCAAAAGTTTTGGGGAAACCCGCTGCCTGAAGTCTTTTTTGCCACAATTCCCCGACCGAAATCCTCAAATACATGTCTATATCAAAATCATTGTGGTGAGTTTTGAAAGGTCGCGCTTCGGCACCACCGGTGGTTATTTCCAAAGTTGGGGTTTCCACTTCCAAAAATCCTTTTTCTTTGAAAAAGTTTCTGATGACATCCCAAAATTTGGACTTTTTTACAATCAAGTCACGCAACCCTTCATTCATCAAAAGGTCCAAATATCTGGTACGGTATCGTTCTTCTATATCGGTGAGACCGTGCCATTTTTCAGGCAGGGGTCTTAAACTTTTAGTAAGCATTTTCCAGCCGCTAATTTCCAGAGTTTTTTCCTCTCTCTTGGTAACAAAAAGGGTGCCTGATACTTCTATAAAATCGCCGATATCCACCGTTTCCATAAACAAGTCAAAATCTTTATCATTGATTTTTTCTCCCTTTTTAAGAAATATCTGAAACTTGCCTGTACCATCAAATATGTCGGCGAAACCTATTGCCCCCTGGGAACGCAGGGCCATGACTCTGCCGGCGATAGTTAGTGTTTCGTTTTTCTTTTGGAGGCTTTCAAATTCATTTATCAATTTTCCAATCTCAAAACCCCTGTGCGTTTCAGCCGGATAAGGATCGATGCCAACCTCTTGCAGTTTTTGCAATTTTTTCAGTCTGGCAAGACGGATTTCTTCTAAAGAAGCCATGCTTCTATTTTATATCAATTATTTTATAAGTGATAGAGCCCGAAGGTGCATTAAATGAAAATGATTGTCCTTTTTTCTTGCCCATCACCGCTTCACCAAATGGAGAGTGGGCGGAAATCTTGCCGGTAGCAAAGTCTGATTCTTCGCCACCGACAATGGTGTAAACTTTTTCTTTTTTATCACCGCTTTTTTCTACGGTTACTTCAGAGCCCATAGCCACCATTTCCGTACTGTGCGACGAGACAATAACTGCATTTTTTAGAAGGGATTCTAATTTTTGAATTCTGTCCTCCACCACACCCTGCATATCACGGGCCTCATGGTATTCGGCGTTTTCGGATAAATCACCCAGAGATTTGGCATATTCCAGCTGTTCAGCCACTTCTCTGCGCTTGGTTTTCTTCAAATAATCAAGCTCTTCGGAAAGAGCTTTGTGTCTTTCTTTTGTTAAATATTCTTTTTCTTCCATATTTTTAAATTTAAAACCGTAAGCGGTATATTGTATTCAATTCCAGCCAAAAGTCAACCGTTACCCTTGGTGGCTTCAACAAACAAATCGGCTTGGATTGGGTCAATCCCATTCGTTCTTACAACCAACTTGTATAAATTTAGTCATTAGACAGTTCCCAGTTCTCTGTGGTCACAACAATTTCACCTGTTGCCTTATTCCTTACCCCTACAATTTTTCCTTCTTCTACTGCATACTCTTCGTTTCTCAACGGCATTAAATAATTACCCCTTTTGTTTTTGGGAATCTTTATCCCTTCGTGGGTCCAAGGTTGGACTGGCTCATTTTTTTGTGGTTCTTCTAACATAATAAAAAATTACTGTTAACGGGGTTATATTATCACCTTATTAAGTAACTTTCTAGAAACTAGTGTCTATAAGTATTTTTTCAAAGAAATTTATGATTTGGCTTTTACCTGCTATAATTCACCCATGAACAACAACGGAGCCACAAAATTTTTTTATCTCTTAATGGCTGATTTTGTCTTTCTTGTGCATTTGGTTCTAGTTTGCATTGTTGCCGTTGGGTGGTTAATACCTGGATTTTTCTATGTTCACTTAACTCTCCTTATTGCAACTTTTCTTTCAGAAATATTTTTAGGTTATTGTCCTCTTACTACTTTGGAATTTGATATTCGCAAAAAACTTGACCCATCACTTTTGTTTGATAAATCTTGTATGGTTCATTACATTCGCAAATGGAGAGGTTTGGGACCAAGACCCATCAAGACAACCAATATTTCTTTTTTCAAAAAGAATAGCTTTCTTTTTATTTTATTAGCCCTTGGACTTTTGAGTTTTGTTTATAGATTTTTGGGATGGTTATAGTCCTTTCGTCTTCATCCAAGATTTATCTTGCCTGACCAATTTTGAAAAATCTGATTTATCTTTAAGTATGGGTTTCAGAGCCTCTTCTGCAAATACTCCGTTTTGGGAACCTTTGGCGAGTATTACCGCGCCTTCTTTTCCTGCCTGCGCAGGCAGGATTTTATTTTTAACAAATTCACCAGCCAAGGCCGCATTTTTGGCTTCATAAACCACGCAGCCGGCTTTTTTGGCCATTGGCGCTAAAAACAAATTTGCATCTTTGCCAATCGTCACCACCAAATCAAGAAACTTAGGATTACAGTATCTCCCCACCTTTCTGTGTTCTTCTTCTGATATGGCACCCAATTCGTTCATCATTCCCAAAATAGCAATTCTTTGGGTGGAGGGGTACGCATACAGGGCATCAAGAGCCATTTTGACTGCATCCGGGCTGGCATTATATGTGTCATCAATAATTGTAGAATTTTTAATACCTTTGAGCTTTTGCATTCTCCCCGAAAAACTGCTTGTTTCGCTTATGGCCTTTTTAATTTTTTCATCCGAAATATTGAATTTTTTGGCAATGGCAATAGCCGCACATATTGAATAAAGCTGTACTTCTGAAACAGCCTTGTAAGAAATTTCTAATATTTTTTTACCTTCATAAGAAATACCAAAATTAAATCCTTCTTTTTCTTTTTTAATATTTTCTATTTTATATATAGAACCGAAGTCTTTGCCGTAAAATATTATTTTTTTATGACTTACGTCTTCCGGGACAATAGAACACAAATCCCTGTTGGCAAAAATAAGGTCACTAAAGAAATTGACGGACCACTCTTCTTCGGCCACATTTTGAATATTTTGGAAAAATTCCATATGCTCCGGGGCTATAGCGGTAATAACGGCAATATCCAGGTGTAAATATTTCCTAAACTCACTTATTTGCCCTGGCGCGTCTGTACCAAGTTCCACCACTACCACATCAAATGGGTATCTGAAATAAATTTGAAATTCGTTTTGTAAAATAATTTTAAACCACGCCCAAAAGTTCCAAAGTTCCGGCATCTTGTGGCCAAAAAACACAAGTGGCACACTTATTATTTCATTATAATTTCCTTCCTGATAGCGCACTTTCTTGTCGGATTCCAATACTTTGGCAATCGCCAATTTGGTACTGGTCTTTCCAATACTTCCAACCACGCCAATAATTTTGAATTTATTTCTTTTGTGCAGTCTCCTGACTTGACTGCCCAATATCTTAACCAAAATGTTTTTTAGTAGCGATTTCATAAGGTCATTATACTTTATTCACTCTTCAAATACTCCGGCGTATAAATCGCCATCCAGTCGAGCAAAGTACGCATAACGAAGGTGCCACCCACGAGGTTAGTGGCTGGCCCCTTTTCCATCACTACCACAAAAGCGTATTTAGGTTTTTCGTAAGGCCAAAATCCTATAACCCACGAGTTAACTGACTGTTTTCTGGCTCCAATTTCAGCTGTTCCTGTTTTACCGGCCACATGCACCGCGCTCGTGTTGAGTCCGGCCGCTGTACCTCCCGCTTCTACCCCCTGCCTCATTCCCTCTTTTACCACTTCAAAATTTTTTAATTCCCCTTTCATTTTTGTACTTTCCGCTATCGTACTTGTTCCTGTAAACAATATTGATGGTGTCACCAGCTTGCCGTCACTGGCCAAAACGGCAACAGCGACTACCGCCTGAATGGGAGTGATTTGGGTACCATATTGACCGATAGCGGTATTGTAGGTGTCTCCAAGTCGCCATATTTCACCGTTAAAAGTTTTTTCTTTCCAGGCCGGATCCGGTATTACACCTGTAGCTTCCTTTTGATTATCAAAACCTGTTTTTTTGGTAAAGCCGAAATTTTCCAAATATTTTTTTATCCTATCAACACCCAAACCTTTTTGACTGCCGAAACCGCCGCCAATTTCATAAAAATAAACATCGGAAGAAACAGCGATGGCTTTCCTCATATTAACCGCTCCATGAGCTTTCCAGTCTTTAAAGATAGAGGGGTGGCTTGGATCATAGGGGTTGGGTACTTCAATTTGGCCGGTGCTTATTATTTCTTTTTCAGGAGTAATAATTTTTTCTTCCAAGGCGGCAAAAGCCAAAAACGGTTTGACTATGGAACCCGGAGCATAAAGTCCGGAAACAACTCTGTTTAAAAACGGATTACTGTCATTTTCGTAATAACTTTTTATTTTTTCGGAATCTTCACCTTCGGTCATTACTCCCGAGTTATATCCCGGATAACTTACCATGGCGAGCATTTCTCCCGAATTAACATCCATAATCACTCCTGCCCCACCCTGAAAACCGACCTGATTGGCCAGATTACTCATTGTTTCGTAAAATTTGTTTTGCACCCGACTATCAACCGAAAGAATGGTGTTTTCGCCATTTTTTGGCAACTGCACTACACTTTGGGAAATAATTTCTCCACTAACGGAAGTTTCTATAAGTTCCAGACCGTTCCTGCCTGACAAAATTTCATTCAAATAAAGTTCCGCCCCATCTTTAGGTAAAAATTCTTCTTCATAATAAAAACCAGATTTATCTTTTGCTGGATATTTTATAAACCCTAAAAGATTCCCGAGCCCGGGTGTTTCCAAATATTTGCGCATAGGAAAATCCGATTCACTGTTTGTTTTATCGTTCCAGGCCAGAGGCTCTCCGTCCCGACCATAAATGATACCCCTCGGAGCTACTATTAAAATTTGTTTCAGTTTGTTGTTCTCACTTCTATCTTTGTACTCTGATCCGTGAACAACCTGTAGAGAGCCCAGTTTTATTAAAAAAACAACAACCAATAAAAGACAGACGAAACTAAAAATTGAAAAAGCTTTTTTAGAAATAGGTTTTTCCAGTCTGCCCTCAAATTGATAAATATCAAATTGGGGCAAATTTTTTGAGTCCATGAAAATCTCATCAGGATCTATGTCCTTGTAGTCTCTCTTTTTCCATCTGTTAAATAATCCTCTGAAAATACCGGGCATGTTTTATATTTATATTATTTTATTCCAATGAATTTTTTTGTTCAAAAAGAAGGCGACAAAAAGCAGGACGAGAGAAAATATTGTCAATGCGTTTTTAGCCAAAAAACCGTCTCCAAAATAATAAACCAAGTCCAAGATGAAACCCGCTAATACCAATTCATAAGGTAGCCTGGACAGGAAGATGAAAAGTAAAGCCATGGGTACAAAGAGCCACCAGCTGAAAATGACCGGGATAATTATAATAGCTAAAAAATATAAAAATCTATACATCAAAAAATTATTCGCCAATAAAAGATTGCGTAAATACCGAGTTAATTTTTGAAACATCAACAGGCAAAGACATCATGACATTTTTAAAACCTGATGAACGGTCTTCTTCTATCGACCCCACGATGACAGCCAAATAAGAGAGCGGGCCTCCGATCATTACTTTATCCCCGACGATTATATCAAAATCAATCGGCACGTTAGCTTCTATAACACCACCACCCGCCCCCTTTATTTCTAAAGGCTCATTGGTTCTGGCCACGTATCCATAAGAAATTACTCCGACAAAGGAGTTGAGAGCCACCGTTGATCTGTTTTTGGACACTTCAACTATTTTACCGATTAAAATTCTGTCGCTGGCCAATACAAAATCCCCGTTATTTATTCCGTCTTGTGTGCCTTTATCCAAAAATAAAGAGTCAAGTGGTATTTGTGGGGACCTGGCCAAAACAGAAGAGGTAATAAAATCTCCGACAGGTTTTATTTTTAAGTCTTCACGTAATTTTTGATTTTCATATTTTACGGATTCATAATCAATCGCATTAACGCGATATTTTTCTATTTCATCAGATAATTTTGTATTTTCTTCTATAATTTTGTTTTTATCGGTAAAAATTTTAGGCATAAATCCCAAACTTCTATAAAAATAGTCTCCTGTTTTAAAGAGCGGAGATAAAGCTTCCAACAACAGAGAGCGTGTAGAATTAACGGCAAAAACAAAGACCAGAACCACTATGATTACGACCAATACTTTTAACAAAATCTTGCTGAACAAATTTTGATTAGTATGTTTTAGAAGATACATCATTTTCATCAGCGATTAATACATCTCTAAATTTTTCAATTTTTTCCAAGATTATACCGGTACCGCGAACAACACAAGTCAAAGGATCATCTGCGATATAAACCGGTATTTTGATTTCTTCTTCCAAAACTTTGGCAAACCCCTTTATAAGAGCCCCGCCGCCGGCCAAATGAACACCCCTGTGCATTATGTCAGAAAGTATTTCCGGTGGTGTAATTTCCAATACTTCTTTGGTTGCCTCGACCAACCTTTCAATTGAGTGTGACACCGCGTCTCTTATATCGGAATCTGTAACCACCACTTCCCGCGGCAATCCAGTGATGAGATCCCGCCCCCTGGCTCCCGTTTCTATAGGACCTTCTTCCGCCGAAAGAGAGCATATGGCGATTTTTATGGTTTCGGCGGTTTTTTCCCCAATCACTATTTTAAATTCACTTCTTATGTAAGAAGTTATGTCGGTATTTAGTTTATCCCCGGCAATGCGGACATTTTTGGAACTGACGACACCACCCAAAGATATAACGGCAATATCCGCGGTACCACCTCCAATATCAATTACCATGTTACCTACTGGCTCACTTATGGGCAAATGCATACCGATAGCGGCCGCCATAGGTTCTTCTATGATATGAACTTCGCTGGCCCCCGCATTTTTGGTGGCATCCCTAACCGCCCGAGTTTCCACGTTAGTTATACTTGAGGGGACCCCGACAACCACCCTCGGTCCTAATATTTTTTTTGACACCGATTGGGCTTTATTTAAAAGATAATGAATCATCTCTTCTGTAACTTCAAAATCAGAAATAACTCCATCTACAATGGGTCGCACAGCGACAATGTGAGGCGGAGTCCGACCGAGCATGTTTTTGGCTTCCTGACCCACGGCCACAACCTGGCCGGTTTTTTGATTTACCGCTACCACCGAAGGTTCGTTCAAAATAATGCCTTTGCCACGAACGTAAACCAGCGTATTTGACGTTCCTAGGTCTATGCCTATATCATTACGCAAAACACTCTTCCATTGTTCGAGTTTTTCTTTGAACATATGGATAATCTATCACAGATTATCGATTTCGTCTGCAGAAATCATTTTTGTCTTACCTGTTTTTCTGTCTTTAAATTCAAACTTACCGGCGGCAACATTTTTCTCGCTTATGACAATCTGATAAGGCACGCCCAAAAGGTCAGCATCTGCAAACTTTTCTCCCGCTCTTAAATCCCGGTCATCATATAAGACATTGTTTTCACCGAGTTTTTTATAAATTTTTTCCGCCATTTCTTTTACTTCCGGTTTATCTGATGGTATTTCGACAATGTTGAACTTAAATGGCGCCACTGCTTCCGGCCAAACAAGTCCTTTTTCATCGGCAAACACCTCCACAAGCACTCCCATGAGTCTGGTGATACCTATACCATAAGAGCTCAGGTGCACCGGTTTTTTGATTCCATCTTTGTCTACAAAATAAAGTCCCATCTGTTCGCATTTGCCTGTTCCAAAATTAAATATATTTCCAACTTCGGCCGATTTCTTTTCTTCAAAATCGCTTTCTTTCATACCCATTTTTTCTAAAGTTTCTTTGTTGTATATGTCTTTGTTTACGGCAATATTTTTTTCTTTATTTACATAAATTATATCTTCACCGGTGTTACATATGGTTTGGAATTCGTGACTGAATTTGTCGGTAAAAAATCCACCGGCAGCCGATGTTATATATGTAATATCGCCAATCCCCAATCGCTTAAATACGTTTTTGTAGCTTTCCGTACTTTTGTTGTAAAAATCTATATTTGATTCTTCGGTAGAACAAAAAGCGTACATATCTTTCATCAAAAATTCCCGGCATCTTATAATACCGCTCTTTGCTCTAACTTCGTTTCTTAATTTATTTTGAAATTGGTGAACAAACTTAGGCAAATCGTTATAGCTGGATATAAAAGTTTTCATCATCTCGGTTATAGGCTCCTCGTGGGACCAACCAAAACCAATTTCATTACCATTTTTTAATTCCGACTTGAACCAAACGTCTACTTTTTCATCATCCCACCTGTCTGTTTTTTTCCAAGTTTCTTTGTTTTGAATCGTGGACATTGTTATTTCATCGGAACCGAGTTTTTCCATTTCTTCGGAAACTATTTTTTTTATGTTATTTACAACTTTAAAACCTAAAGGCAAAAGAGAGTAAACTCCCGCCATTTCTTTATTAATATAGCCAGCTCTTATCAAAAGCTGCGCATTTTTAGCCGTCTCATCTGCCGGCGCTTCCCGTCTGGTTTTTGTAAAAAGTTGCGATTGCCTCATCCTCTTATAATATCCCAAAACCAAATTTTGAGCAAAAGAAAAAGCCCGCGGGTCTCGGGTCTAAAATAACCGTCGACCAAAATCGCGGGCTGCCATCGTCTCCCTGACTTTCTTCTCTCTACCCAAAGAAATGCTACCGAGTGGGGGCGTCAGGACTGAATAGCTAGTATGGACCTGTTTACCGGTCTGTACCCCGTAAGACTATCGGGACCAACCCATACTTTTTCTACCCTGAATTATACACCCATTGACATTTTTTGTCAAATTTATGCAATTAATTTTTGATTTTCCTTTTGAGTTTTCTAAAATATACCTAGAAATAAGGATTTTAAAACAATCTCAAAATATCGCGGTAGGTGACAATGAGCATAACAGCGATAAGAAGCACGAAGCCGACAGTGTTGAGAATGTTGGCAACTCTGGGATTTATTTTTCTTTGGGTAACACCTTCGATAGCCACGAAAATAATGCGGCCACCATCAAGAGCCGGAAATGGTACCAGATTTATAATGGCCAAGTTTATAGAAATAAGGGCGGTAAAGGTTATGAGATAGGCCAAACCGAGCCGCGAAGCGTCCCCAACCAGACCAATGATGCCCACGGGGCCGGCCACCTGAGAAATATCGGCCTTTCCCATAACAGCGTCTTTGATTAAACCAACAATTCCACCAACTGTTAAATAAGAAAGTTTTAGGGTGGCTCTACCCCCCTCGTAAACCGCTTTATGTAACGGCAGAGAAAGGGTGCCAATCATATCCATATTTATACCTATTATTTTTCGGTTTTCTGCCACCACCGTTTCGGGTGTAATTTTAAAATTTAAAATATTTCCTCCGCGGTCAACCAATACACCCACCTGACCGGAAGACTTATTTATAAAATCGGATATATTTTCAGGATTTAAATTATTAAAAACTTTTCCATCGGGTAGAGATATTTCCTTTATTTTATCTCCAGTTTTGAGACCAGACCTTTGAGCAGGAGAATCAGCCAAAAGCCCAGTTATTGTAAGAACCGGATTTTTTACTTCCGCCCCAAAATCATTTTCCACTGAAGTGGGTAACCCTATTAAAAATCCCAGAGAAAAAAGTAACCAAGCAAAAATAATATTGAAGGTAACTCCGGCCGCCAGTATCGCTGCCTGCCATTTTTTACTTACTTGAGTGAAGCCCCCATCTCCCTCTTCATAATTCTCGCCAAATATTTTGACAAACCCGCCAAACGGAATCCAGTTTAAAGTAAATAATGTCCCCCACCTTCGGCCTATTGTCATGGCTCTTGGTGGATAGCCAAAACCAAATTCATCCACCCTCACCCCCGCCTTTTTGGCTATCAAAAAATGACCTAATTCATGAACAAAAACCAAAACCCCCAATACAACCACAAAAATTATTACGGATAACATATATATTATTTTGTTTTTAATTTATACTCAAAAAATTTTGGATTTACGTTTACTACCGTTAAATAAGGTGGGGGCGATATTATATCAGGAGTTATTCTGACTCTCTGCCAACCTTCTTTAAAATTACTGGCATTAAAAGATATTTTTATATCATTGCTTGTTATGTTATTAAAATCCCCATAATCACCTGATAAAGTCAGGGAGATTTCGTTTGGATTAACACCTTCAACAACCACATTGTTAGGCAAAAATTTAAATTCAACAGGAACCAAAAAGTCTTTGTTTATGACCCCGGTTTGAAAAATAAATAAAAACCAAAGGAAAACAGCTATAGCCAGAGAAATTATTTTTGTTCCCAAATTTCTCAGGAAGATAAATTTCCATGGGTGAGATTCACTCGGAACTCTCTCCTTGGTAAGACCGGTGACAATGTTTTTTAATTCACCAATATCACTAATCTCCTGAAGCTCACTGTCGTGTGCTAAAGTTATTGTCCCACGCTCTTCAGAAACTACGATAATATAGGCATCGGTTTTTTCGGCCAAACCCAAGGCTGCTCTATGCCTGGTACCAAGATTGCCATATCGACTGAAACTTTCAGCGAGTGGCAGATGGGCACCAAATTTTTTTATTATTTCTCCCTCTATAATCACCGCCCCGTCATGACCCGGCGAAGACGAATCAAAAATACTCAAAATTAAAGGCAGGGAAATTTGACCCCCCAAAGCCAAACCCCCTTCCAAAAAATTATCCAGTCTGAATTTCCCCGGCAAGACGATAAGAGCCCCGATTTTTTTCTTGGCCAAATTTTCCACGGCACTGATGATTATGCTGGTCACTTTTGAAGATACGAGGACCCCAACATTACCAAAATTTTTACCGGCAATCGGAAACCATTCAAAAAATTTTCTAATTTCCTTTTGAAAAGCCACAGCAAAAATAACAATAAATGAAGTGAAGAAGTATTGAAAAATTTGACGAGTCAAGGAAAGATTAAAGAACCTGGACAGCCCCCAAACACCCAAAAGTACCAGTATGCCACTCAATACAAAAAATGAACGGGTTTGTCTGATAAAAACAAGAACCATATAAATCAAAACAGCAATAATAAAAACATCAAAAAAATCCCTTACATTAAGAAAAGACGGTGCATTTTTTAAAAATTCAAAAAAATTGATCGACATTTAATTTTAGTTAGTTATTTCTTTTTCCTTTCTTTCCGCC
>Ga0208958_1000895_pt1 | contig 32905 bp, 30 predicted proteins | sample RifOxyB1_FD_184032 | JGI IMG/M metagenome (GOLD analysis project Ga0208958, IMG submission 184032) | Soil microbial communities from Rifle, Colorado - Rifle Oxygen_injection B1 (SPAdes) | ecosystem: Environmental > Terrestrial > Deep subsurface > Rock core/Sediment | place: Rifle, Colorado...
AGAAGATATAACCCAGATTTTAGGTATCTTAAATGAACTCATCCGTCCTATTTCTAATATAAAAATGTATTTACAGGCTAAACAACTTAATGAACTTCTCTTAAAGCAAATTGAGATGAAAGAAAAAGAAATTGAATTTCAAAGAAATGGGCTGCTCGTGACTAATGGTAATCAGGTCGAAGAAAAAGAAATCCTGGGTATTTCAGAAGCTACTAATCGCTTAAAAAATATTGCTGATAAATTAGCTGGAGTAGAGAGTAATTGTATTATTCAAGGTGAACCAGGGGTAGGCAAAGAACTACTCGCTCGCAGGATACATTGTCGAAGTCAGCGTAAGATGGATAATTATCTAATTGTGGACTGCACAGCAATGAATGAAAGAGAGATGGACGTTGAATTATTTGGTGAAGAATTGATCGGGGTTTGTGTAAAAAAAGGGCTTTTGGAATTGGCCAAGAATGGAACTCTCTTGATTAAAAATATTAATTTTTTGACGGAAAAACTTCAAGCGAAGTTATATCAAGCAATCAACAGTAAAAAAGCTCAAAAAATCGGTGGAGAAGTGTTTTATCCCATTAATCCAAGGATTATGGCTACCTCTACGGTGAACATGCAAGATGAAGTAGATGGTGGGCATTTTAGAGAAGATTTATTTTATAGTGTTGGTAAAATTATTGTAGTGATGCCTCCTTTAAGAGACCATGTCGAAGATATTGAAGTTTTAGCAAATAAGTTTTTAAATGATGGGCAAACGGTGGCTGAACAAAAGATATTATCTCCTGGCGCAGTAGCACTTTTGAAAAGCTATAAGTGGCCAGGTAACATAAGGGAATTAAAAAATCTTATGGAGAGATCTTATATCATGGCAGAAGGCTTGATTATAGAAAAGATTCATTTAATGGATAGGTTAATTACTAAGATTGAAGATTCAGAGGAAACTTTGCAAATAGATGAAGAGAAATACGTGGAAATGACACTTGAAGATCTGGAGCAAAAGCATATTATAAAAACCTTGGAAGTACTCAGTGGAAATAAGACGAAAACCGCTAAGATTCTTGGTATTACCGTAAAAACACTTTATAACAAGCTCCATAATTATGGCCTTATCGAGGATAAAGAAATGATCTAGACCGATTATTTGATTTGAAAAAATAGCTATAAGTAAGTATATTGGGCATATTGAAAGGGAGCAACCATATGAATCAAGACACACAAGTTATTATTCCGGCTAAAGTGGATTTGTCCAAAAGTATAAGAACGTTTAAATCAGGTTCCGAAGTTGAATTGTTCTATCGTTTTGTAAACGATAACGATTTACGAAGAGAAGCTGGTATCATGCTGAACGTTCTCATTTCCGGACTTCGTAGAATGAAAAAAAGAAAGCCACAGGCAAATAAACAGGTACAATAACTTTGACCCATGGTAAGTAATAAATAAATAAATACTAGTTCAAGATACTTGACAAAATTGCCCAGTTTATACTTATCTTTACTTTTATTTACTCACTAAGTTAAAATGAATATGGAATACCCTGGCGGCGTAGACGGGGTATTCCAGTAATTATTAGGATGATAATCGGATAACTTAAGGATGGGTGTAATGTTTGATCAATCAAAGACAATCAATCAAAAAAATGCTCATTACGGACTTAAAAGTGGAAAAATTCTAACTCTTGATAACGTGGGTGTTAACTTTAAAAATTTTAATGCCTTAAGTACTATCCAGATGGAAATCGGGCAAGGGGAAATTCTTTTTATTACCGGTGCTTCGGGGGCCGGCAAGACAACTTTGTTGAGAGTTCTATCTGGTCAGCTCCAGCCCACTAAAGGGCGGGTGCAGTTGTTGCGGCCAAATGCTCACATGGCCTTGGTGTTTCAGGACTTGCGATTGATTGAAAACTATTCTTGTGAAATGAATTTGATGATGGCCTATGATAACAGCATTTATAAAAATAAAAATGAATTTGTTTACGAGATGGTTGAGTTTGCTAATATTTTGAAAATCAGAAATCGTCTTAATTTGAAAATAAAAGATGCTAATGGTGGACTCAAGCAAAAGATAGCTATTTTGCGAGCACTGTTGTCTCGACCTGATGTTATTTTTCTAGATGAACCAACCAGCTCTCTTGATCAAGAAAATGCCTTGAAAATATTTGAGTTATTAAATTTTCTCAACGTAAAAAAGGGACTAACTGTAGTTTGGGCTTCTCACGATCGAGATCTTATCAGAAGTTTTTCTGGGAGAATTATTCATCTAGATGGTGGACGCTTGATTCATGCGGGGCATGCATGTTTTATTTAAACTTGTTTATGAGAGCAATCAGGGAACATCCGCTGAAAGGATTAAGTTTTATTTTTTTGTGTGGATTATTTATTCTTGTTTTATTGGCTCAAAATATAGTGAATGATTTTTTACAAAGTAAAATAGCTAATAAAAACCAATATTCATATTTCTATGTGTTAATGTCTTCAAACGAAAATCATGAGGATGTGGTTAGGAAGCTCAGAGATTTAGAAGAGGTCAAACAAATAGAAACTCTCAACCAAGAAGTGATAGCTAAAGAAGTCAAAAAAATTTTAAGTGAGCTTGATGTGAATGTTTTAAGTCCGGTTTTAGATATGGATTACGTCGGATTTAAAATAATATTTGCGTTAAAGACCAGCATTCGAAGTCAGCAATTAGTTAGAGAATACGTGGAAAGATTGGTGGATAAGAAAAATTTAATCCTAGGTGATATTAAAGATAATATTAGTGATAGGAAGGCTTCAGAGGACTTCTTGTTTAGAAAAAGTCATTTTGTTTATCCTTTCATATTATTGTCGGTGATAAGCCTGTGGTTGATATTTTTTATTTCGGTCAAAAGGACATTGGCGAAGATTGCTTATTTGGTTGAACAATATCAAAGGAGAAGACAAGTTCTATTAAAAACCCTTTTAATCGGAGTAGGAAGTTGGTTAGTCTTTTTTATTATAGTTTTTAGCTTCATTCCCCAGGTAAATCATCTTAATATTATAGGTGCTGCCCTATTGGTGTTAATTACTTTTATTGGTGGTTTTAAGAAAGATATGTGGGAGTCATGAGAAATATTTCTAATTATTTATATTTTTTAATACTTGGATTAAACCTTGGATTTTTGGAACCTTCATGGGGGGCTTTACCTGCTGTGCAAACCAATGAACTTGTTAAATTAAATGATATTAAAAAAAATATCAGGGACATCGGAAGTGAAATACAAAAAATTAGTACGTCCATTGCTAAGGTAGAAGACCAGTTGACCCATAACTTTAAAAAGTACTTGCAAGCTGCCAGTGAAAGAAAAAGAATTGAAAAAATGGTAGCAGAAATGACTAAAGAGTTGGAAGCAAATGAATTAAATTTAAAAGTAAAGCTGGTAAATTCCCAAAAAATGCTTAAGGCTGTGTTGATCAAACATATTGATTCCAACCCAAGACCGGCTGATTTGGTTACTAAAAAAATAATAATTAATGCTCTTTCTATTCAAATTGAGGGAGTAAAAGGAGAGATCCTTAGTAACCAGGAGTTAAAAAAACAAATTGATGAGTTAAGTAATAGAGTCGCAGAATATACCCGGATCGAAATGAGTTTAAAATCTCTACTAATTGAAAAGGAAGAAGAGAAAAAGCTAATCAGTGATAAATATAGTGAACAACTTAAAAAACAAACCTATTTGAACTCTCAGTATGACAAAATGAGAGCAGAGTTAAGCAATAAAAAGAAAAAAATATTCCCAGAAATTGAATTAAGTGCCAATGATCGTTTTAAATTACCGCTTGATAGTGCTAATTTGCGGTATAAAAATAATGGCGAAGGGATATATATAGGGCATGATCGTGAAATGCCGCTGTATGCTCCTAATACAGGTACTATAGTTTTTGTCGGCGATTTGTCAACTTATGGCAAGCTGGTTATGATCGATCATGGCCTGGGGCTTAGATCTGTGATCCTTGGAAATTACCACGCAAAAGTTAAAAAGGGAGATCAGGTTAAAAAAGGTGATGTCATCGGCTCGACTAATCTCGGCTTGGAAAAACATGGTGAAGTTTATTTTGAAGTGAGAAAGGGGAGTAAAACACAAAATACCTCCCACATGATTTAATATAATTGCATTAGTTATTTTATATTTGAGGATTTAATGAAAAAAAATTATTCGTACTATGGAAAATTAATTTTATGTATTCTGGCGATTAGTGGCAGTGGTTATTTTTTATCACAAAGCTCTTTGGCAGCTACGAAATCTAGGTTTGAACAATTGGAATTGTTCAATAAGGTTTTATTTTTAATCGAAAGTCAATACTACCGCAATGTGGATACTGAAAAGCTTATTAATGGAGCTCTTCGAGGCATGATGAATACGCTTGACCCTCATTCAAATTTTTTAGAAAAAAAGGTTTTAGAAAAGATGCAGGAAGATACCAAGGGTGAGTTCGCGGGGTTGGGTATTGAAGTGACCCAAAAAGACGGGGTTTTGGTGATCATTACTCCTATTGAAGATAGTCCCGCTTACAAAGCTGGTTTAAAATCAGGCGATCAAATTGTTGAGATCAATCATGAATCAACGCTCGGAATGACCCTCCAAGAGGCCATAGATCTGATGAAGGGTGAGCCTGAGACAGATATCAAGATTGGCATTCGTCGTGACAATAATGATGAGGGACTCAAAAATTTTACGATTAAAAGAAAGATTATAAAAATCAAACCCGTCAAATCAGAGCTTCTAGATAATGAATATCTCTATATTCGACTGAGTCAATTCCAAAGTGGATCGAGCGAATATATAGGCAAAGAAATTATGAGTTATGAAAAAAAGGGTTCCAAGCAAAATAAACTCAAAGGAATTATATTAGACTTGAGGTTTAATCCTGGTGGATTGTTAGACGAAGCTGTGGACGTCTCTTCTCTTTTTTTAAGAGACGGGATAGTGGTTTCGACGGAAGGAAGAGATCCTAAGCAAAAAGAAATAAGATATGTTAAAAAAACAGGATTCAAGGCCTTAGACGTGCCCATGATTGTACTCATTAATGGTGCTTCGGCATCAGCTTCTGAAATTGTTGCAGGAGCTTTACAAGATCATAAGCGGGCAATTATTATAGGAACCCAATCATTTGGTAAAGGATCGGTGCAAACGGTTGCTCAAGTAGATGAAGATAATGGAGTTAAGTTGACGATTGCCCAATATATGACGCCTTCTGGGAAAAAAATACAAGCACTAGGGATTAAACCTGACATTATAGTTGAAGCTATTGAATCGAAAGAAGATAGTGGGCAAAGTTCGATGGAGGAGTCATTTGTTAGAGAAATTGATCTAAGAAATCACCTAACTGCTACTATTGAAACCAAAGAGGAAAAACAAATTCGACTGGAAAAGGAAAAAGAGGAAAAGCTTATCAGAAGAAATAAGTATACTAAGGATAAAAACGTTAGCAAAAGTCAAGATAGTATGTTGAAGAAATACTCAGCTAAAGATGATAACCAGGTTACACAAGCACTGGTCCTTTTAAAGTCATACAAAAAAATGAAGGATATGGCCCTTTAAAACTGTTGATCATATTGATATGATCATCCTTGATGAATAAAAAAATAACTGTTACTGATTTACTTTCCGCCATAGCCAATACTTTGGATGAAACCTTTAGTAGTATTTGTGTTGAGGGTGAAATAAAAGGTCTAACCCAGTCTGCTTCTAAGCATTGGTATTTTTCCATAACTGATCCAAATTCATCACTCTCTTGCGCTCTTTTTTTTATGAATGCTGCCAGAAATCCAATTATCAAAACGCTGAAAGATGGGGATCAAGTTATTCTGACTGGTTCTATTAATCTTTATAAGGTAAGAGGAAATTTACAACTTATTGTTTCCAGTGTTAAAAAAATTGGCAAAGGGGATTTTTTTGAAGAATTTGAAAAGTTAAAAAATAAACTAAAAGTAGAGGGTTTATTCGATGAAGACCACAAAAAAGTAATCCCCGCCTATCCTACTAATGTCGTCATAATTACTTCCGAAAAAGGGGCAGCCATTACCGATTTTATAAATGTGTTCAAAAGAAGAAGTCAATTTATGAATCTGCTTTTAATTCCCGCCTTAGTGCAGGGAGAAGAAGCTCCTTTGTCCATTAGAGTAGCTATGCAGAAAGTTTTAAGATTGGTGGATGAAAAAAAAATGCCTGTGGATGTAGTAGTTTTGATGAGAGGTGGAGGAAGTATTGAGGATTTGTGGGCCTTTAATGATGAGCTACTGGCTCGGGATATATACCACTTTCCACTTCCCATCATAAGTGCAGTGGGACATCAAATTGATTTTACAATATGCGATTTTGTGGCTGATAAAAGAGCGGAAACCCCTTCTGCAGCAGCTGAAATATTAACGGAAAATCAAGTTAATTTGCTTAACCGGCTAAACAACCTTAGAGATACGCTAAAAAGAAATATGGATAACACTTGTTTGTTTTATAAAAACAAGCTAGCCAAATGTGATCCCAGTAAAACGATTGGACTCTTCTGGGAGTGTATTAATACTTTTAAAAAAAGATTAGAGCGCTTAGATGTTATCAAAAACATATGGGAAATAACCAAAGTAGCAGAAAAGATTATTTTTTTAGATGACCTACATTCTAGGCTTTCTCAAAGTATGGACGGGTGGCTAAGGCAAAAAAACAATCAACTAAGTATGTTAGAAGCAAAGTTAAATTCACTAGATCCCAAAAAAGTTCTTGAGCGCGGTTATTCGATGGTAATAGATTCAAACCAACAAGTGATTTCGTCGGTCAAACAGTTTGAAAAAGGCGATATCTCGAAACCATATGAACTTCATTTTGTTGACGGCAGTAGCAAGGTCTATAGGAAAAGTGATCAATGAACGAAAAAAAATATTGTATCATCAGTGATCATATGTCCGCAGAGATTGCTCTTAAATTGATGGAGCAGTTAAATAGCCTAAATATTTCCTTCGAAAATAAATGTATAAAAGATTGGCAAGCTAATCAACACGAGATCCTTTTTACCTGTTCAATAAATTTTGCTCAAGAGGTGGTTAATAAACTTTTTGAAGGCAAAATCTTTTTAATCACGGATCAAATGCATGAGCTTCTTCCTGAATCTATTTATGCAATAGGTAGCGATCAAATAGATTTCCTTTCCGGTATACTTGATCTTGTTGCAAAAAATAATATCCAAGTGAATACCAACCGAGTGTTAGAAGAAATCATTTCAAATTATCAAAAGGCGTTAACTAAAACACTTATCTATTTAAATAAAACCAATGAAGCCCTAAATGCAAAGGTCCAAAGCGAAGATGATGATATGAAGATCATGGTTGATTTGCTAAATATATTTAATGTTTTTTTAGAGTTTGAAAATAAGTTGTTTGGTATATTTGATACTGCTGATTATTTCAATCATTTAAATAGCGAAAATAAAAAAAATGGCTTTTTTGAAAATTTAGAATTTTTAAGCTTACCTAAATTATTAGAGATATATCCGGATACAGATTTTGCACAAAACGCGGTTTATCCCTTAAATCCCACAACCAATGGTTTTGTATTGATAAAACATCACAAAAAGACCGAAGACTTTTATCAGGAGGTTCGGGACATATTTTTCATAAGGATGATTAACGAATTTATAAAAAGACTGTTAAATAAAGAAAAAAGTGAAAAGAATAATGATATTTTAGAAAAAACTCTCTCCCTTATACCTTATCCGCTGGCTTTGTTTGGACAAAACAATGAATTGATTCTTTATAACTCAAAGTTTTTGCAAATGAATATATTACCATCAGTCTGTACTCGTCTTGGTCATGAAGAAAAATATGAACATGATGGTTTGTTTTATAAAATTTATCGAAAAGAGTTTAATTGTGAAAACGAAAATTATGTTTATTACAGTTTTGTTTCTGATAAGGAAGTACTGGAAAAGACGGATAAAAAAATTTCTTCAAGTGAGTTAGGTATTATTTCAAGTTCAATTGCCCATGAACTAAACAATCCGCTAGCGGGAATATTGGCCGCAATAGATGTTTTATTGTTGGATGATAACGGTGACACAGAGATGAGGCAATCTTTAGTTATCATGCAAGATTCGGCCAAACGGAGCAAAGAGCTGGTAGAGATATTTTTAGGTTTTTCCAAAAAAGATCCTCGCTATTATAAGAGCACTAACGTGAAAACTTCCTTTATTTTGGCCATTAACCTCTTGCGCTTTAGAATGATTGAATCTAGCGTTAGATTAGAAATGAGTGAATTAATTGAAGTTAAACCTTTAAGAAAGGAATTAAATAGTTCCGTTATGGCCATGATTTTTTATATCATATTAGGTGAAATGATTACGATAGTTTCTAAGATGGGACTGATTAATTCAGGACCAAATGATGCGAGTGAAGAAATTATTAAAGGCGGACTTTTGATCAATGATCATGAGTTAATTATTCAACTTGAAACCGCCTTAATTGATTTATCAATGCTGACCAAACTTAAATTGCTTAATTATTTAATTGAAATTGAAGCACTCACGATGGAAATACAAAATAATTGCAAGGTTTGTTTACGCTTGCAAACAGTCTAAGTTAGACATACTCCCTTGGATAATTATATTTTCTAACCGAATCATCACAAAACTTTTTGGCCATTTCTAAAAATTCAGATTCATTTTTTTGAATCTGTTTTTTGGTAAAGATCAGTGCATGGTCATTAGTTTCTTTTAAATTAATAATGTAATGGGTAAGAAATTTTCTAAGTTGTGGAGCAAATGGCGTTTTTTTTATTTTTCCTGCCTGCATCTTGGCACTTCTTGATCTTAAAAATTGAATTAATTTTTTTTGATGAGCTGGATATCTAAAAATCAAACATGATTTTTGATGCAAGGAAAGAATGGGATAAACTATATATTGCTCGGGAACCAGATGATTGATAATCACAAAATCGCCGATATCTCTACCAGAGACCTCTAGCATGTTTTTATCCAGGGTATCTTCTTTCCCGGTAATTGAGTTATCGGGAACTTTATAACTGCTCAAGTGTTCCTTCCATAAAAAATTAGAAATTTCATTTCGTAAATTATTTTCAATTTTAGTAAAATGATTATTTAGATGTACCAGGCATTCCAGGAGTGAACCATACAACTTGATGGAGATGGTCTTCCAAGGAAGCTTACTCGCATATTCTTTGATAAATTTAATTTCATTTTCAGTGTGTATACAAGGCAGTGCCAGCAGGATTATGCCATTGTCACCTTTGAAGGTTATCAGAAACGGGGAATTAAAAGATTGGAGTGACTTAGTTAATTTGGTCTTCTTATCTGTGGATTTTATGTTGATAAGGTCGAGCTCATATTTATTTCTAGGGTAGTATAGATGATTTATCTTCGTGATACCTTTATCCAGAAAAATATTTATATAATTAATCAACAATTCGGCAGTGGCTTTGGCATCATCTAAGGCCCGGTGAGCTTGTTTATGTTTGATTCCAAAAATTTTGCTCATATAATTCAGGTTTGAATTTAACAGATTGGGAATAAGATGTTTGGTCATTAAATTAGTGCAGAGACTTTTGTTGACTAGTTCTTTTTTACCCAAACGCTTTAAGACTGAATTAAAAAATGGAATATCAAAAGAAGTGTTGTGTGCAACTAAGACACTGTTTCCCATAAAATTTAATATCTCATCAATTACATTTTCAATGAGTTTGGCGTGTTCAACTTCTTTAGGTCCGATTTGCGTGAGTTTTTGAATAAAATCTGGAATTTTTATTTCAGGTTGGATTAAATAATGTTTTTCGTCGACAATTTTTAAGTTTTCAATTTTTACCAGACCAATTTCGATAATTTTATCCTTATCGTGGTTTCCTCCGGTAGTTTCCAGATCAAATACACAAAAAGAGAGCGCTTCAATTTCTTTTTTAACATTTTTAGAGTCAACACTTTTGATCATTACAAAATCCTTATCAAACATTCGTTTGATTTTTTTATTTTATCTACTTTAGTTTATCAGGAGTAAAGCCTGCGGGAAAAAGATCTTTAAAAGGAATATTTTTCTCGTTGCCTTCCTGATCTCCCAGGATAACTTCCAGATCATCTGCAGCAAATTCACAAATGACTTGCCGGCAAAGACCACAGGGCGGCCAGCCATCTTTACTATAAACATAAATTTTTTTTATTTTAGTTTCACCTTCACTTATAGCCTTTAATATGGCCACTCGTTCTGCGCAGATAGTTGCACCATAACTGGCGTTTTCCACATTGCAGCCTGAGAAAATTTTTCCTGATTCCATTAAAACTGCGGAGCCAATATGAAAATGTGAGTAGGGAGCATAAGCTTTGGTAGATGTGTTTAAAGCAGCTTCGCGCAGTTTTTTATTGATACTTTCCTTAGTCATTATTTTTTCCTATTTTGGAAATGGTTTTAATTAATAAGTTACTAAAGAGTTCCATTACTTTTTTTGCTTGGTCTTTGACATCGTCGTGAGATAATTTTTCGTCTTTTATTCCAGCGGCCATGTTGGTAATGCACGAAATCCCACACACTTTTACTCCCAAGTGGTTGGCAGCAATGACTTCAGGGACGGTACTCATCCCCACCATATCTGCTCCAAGTACGCGTAGCATATTTATTTCAGCAGGGGTTTCGTAGGTTGGGCCAAGTAAGGCGCAATAAACCCCAGATTTAATTTCAAACCCTACTTCCTTGGCCGCTTCTTTTAAAGTGTTTCGAAGTGTTGGATTATAGGCTTTGGTCATATCGGGAAAGCGTGGGCCTAGCTCTTGAATATTAGGACCCACCAAGGGATTGGTTCCGAGTAAATTAATATGGTCTTTAATATCCACTAAATCTCCCGGATTAAACTGGTGATTGATACCACCGGCAGCATTGGTTAGAATGAGATTTTCTATTCCCAATATGGAAAGCACACGAATGGGGAAGACTATTTTATCCATTGCGACCCCTTCGTATCCGTGTGAGCGGCCTTGTAAAACCGCCACTGAAACACCTGCAATTTCTCCCAGGATTAAACAACCCTCATGACCTTCTACCGTTGTAGATGTAAAGAAGGGTATTTCTGAATAAGGAATTTTAGTTGCTTTTGTAATGGAATTTACAAAGGAACCAAGACCTGATCCGAGCACGATACCGATCTTTGGAATTGAGGGGTGAATTTCTTGAATGTGTCTAGCTGCGGCTTTTAGTTTTTCGTACATTTATTTACTCCAATCAATTTTAGTTTCAATAATTAGCGGGGAAATATGTTGAGGTATTTTTGATTTTATAACGACATATTCTTGTTGATATTTATAGCAAATCTCTTGTGCCATAACTTGTTGATGAGAGTGGTAGTATAGGCTAGCAATTGGATGACCTTTTATGACTTTGTCTCCAATTTTTTTATGTACAATTATTCCCACGGAGTAATCGATTTTATCCGTTGATTTTTTTCGTCCTCCTCCTAGATCGACCAAGCTGAGTCCAATCCCTATACCATCTATTTGGTTGATATAGCCACTTTTTTGCGCTTTTATTTCCATAACGTTTTTGGCAACGGGGAATTTTGTATAGTCGTCGATATAATCTCCCGATCCACCTTGAGCTATAATTAATTCTCTGAATTTTTCTAGGGCATTTTTGTTTTTAATTGATTCCTTGGCCATTTTTATACCAGCATCTAAATTTTTAGCAAGCCCTGCTAAATAAATCATTCCACCTGCCAAAGATAAGGATAAATCGGTTAAATCTTTGGGACCTTTTCCTTTGAGTGTTTCAATACACTCAATTATTTCTAAACTATTTCCAACCGCGTTTCCCAGCGGTTGATTCATGTCGGTGAGCATGGTTATGATATTTTTATTGAATCGAAGTGCAGTGTTACGGATACTTTTTGCCAGGGCCTTGGCTTCTTTTAAATTTTTCATAAAAGCCCCACTACCGGTTTTAATATCCATGACGATTCCGCTAGTTCCTTCTGCCAATTTTTTGCTCATGATAGAAGCTGTGATAAGAGGGATAGATTCTACAGTGGCAGTAACATCTCTAAGTGCATAAATTTTTTTATCAGCAGGAGCGATGTCTTTGGTTTGGCCAATTAAAACGATATTGATTTTTTCTAAATTATGTTTTAACTCTTCAAGGCTCAAGGAAGTGTTAAAATTTTCGATACATTCGATTTTATCAACTGTTCCACCGGTGTGACCTAGTCCTCTGCCTGCAATCATGGGAACTTTGACTCCACAAGCCGCTGCGATCGGGCCTAGGATAAATGATGTTTTATCTCCAACACCACCGGTTGAGTGCTTATCGATAACTTTTTGATCTGCAAAGTCTAATACTTTACCTGAATAGAGCATGGCATCAGTTAAAAATTTGGTCTCTTCAACATTCATGCCTCTTAAGTATATGGCCATAAGTAAAGCTGCCATTTGGTAGTCTGGAATATCCCCGGATGTGTATGAACTTACAAACCATTCAATTTCTGCTTTGGAAAGGGCTATTCCATCCCGTTTTTTTTGAAGTATTTGGTAAGGGGAATAATTAAAACTTTCAAGTTTTATGATTGAATCTTTTATCATTTCTTGACTCATTATTAAAAAAAAAGCATTGTTTAAGTATGTCATTATAATTTTATAAACCTAAAGTTCAAGCAATTACTTTGGATTTTATAAAGGTGAAAGCGAGGTTAAAGAGATATATGAAAAGATTGATGCACTTAGCAAGGCGGATGATTATATTAGTTTTGAGTTTAGTCCTTATGTTAAACGCTTATGCGCAAGATAGTGGGGGAAATGATCTTATTAAAGATACGGTGACGGATCTCTCGATTGTCGTAGCGGCGGGAGTAACCGGTGCTCTTCTCGGTTTATCGACACTTCCTTTTGTGGAAGAACCCCAGGATCATCTCAATAATATATTAATAGGTGGCTCCATCGGAATCATACTGGGAGTTGGTTTTGTAGCTTATACTCAGGCCATGAAAGGGAGATCAACGTTTCAGACAGTGTATGAGCCATCCGTAAAGTTTGATACTCTTGAGAGGTATTCTTGGCATCGAGTAAACCACTTACAAGCAGCTAAATATCTATCACCGGGAGATCGTGATATTTCCGCCCTTAACTATTTATTCACCTTCTAATTTAGGAACTATTAATCATGAAAATTCTTTTTGTACATGGCGGAGTTTTGCCAGTTAAAAGATATGGTGGTACGGAGCGAATTATTTATTGGCTTATGAAATATCTGGTTAAGCTGGGGCACGAAGTTTTTTTAGTTGGAAATCCAAATAGTGAAGTTGAACAAGATGGTATAAAACTTATAAAAAATAATTTAACGCAAGATTGGCGAACTCTTATTCCCGAAGGTATAGATTTGGTTCATCTTTTCTATTCACCAAACGTGGAAATAAATTATCCGGTGCTGGTCACCATAGAGGGTAATGGAAGACCTGGCGAACAATTTCATATCAATACTGTTTTTGTTTCAAAAAACCATGCTAATAATCATAGTAGTAATGAATTTGTCTATAATGGACTGGATTTTGATGAATATCCTTACCATGCCAAAAAAAATAAAGATTGGAAAGATTTTTTATTTTTGGCCAAGGCAAATTGGAAAGTAAAAAATCTCGATCACTGTATTAAGGCGTGTAAAAGTGCTAAAAAAACTCTTCATATCGCAGGTGGGAGGAGATTTTCTTTTTCAAGCAAAATAAAATCCTATGGTATGGTTGATCAAGAAAAAAAACGGGAGCTGCTAGGTCAAGTTGATGCACTCTTATGGCCAGTTAGATGGCATGAGCCTTTCGGCATTGCTATTATCGAAGCCTACGCTTTTGGTTTACCGGTTATTGGTTCACCTTACGGCAGTTTAAAGGAGTTAATCACGGAAGAGACGGGGTTTATTTGCAATAATTTTAGTGAGTTTAAAGATAGAATATTGATACCTCATCAATTTAATTCAGAACAGATAAGAGATATTGTCGAGAGCAAATACTCTGCTCACGTCATGACGGAGAGATATTTGGAATATTATAAGAGAGTCATAAAAGGTGAAAATCTAAATCCTCAAAAGCCTCATTATGTAGGATCAAGACATCCCGAAGAGTTACTGGCTTTTTAATCCTTTATCATTCATAAATAAATTGATAACCTCCGTTTTTTCGTGGAGGTAAAATGGAAAGATTTATTTCTTTGCTTGGTTTATTGGTAATGATTATGATTGCTTTTGCCATAAGCGATAATAAGAAAAAAATTTATTGGAAAACTATTGTCGGTGGGGTTTTGTTGCAATTCATTTTTGGAGTTATTATTTTGAAAACCAGCTTTGGTATTTGGGTTTTCGAATGGGCCAAAAATTTTTTTAATGCCATTTTATCCTACACTAATTTTGGAACCAATTTTGTGTTTGGGCCACTTAATGATTATAGCAAAATTGGGTTTATTTTTGCGGTTTCGGTTTTACCGGTTATTCTTTTTGTGAGCTCTCTTATGAGTATTCTCTACCATCTTGGAATTATGCAAAAAGTTATTCAAGCCACCGCTTGGGTAATGGTGAAAGTACTTGGGACCTCAGGAGGAGAGTCTCTAGCTGCTGCGGCTAATATTTTTGTAGGACAAACTGAAGCACCACTGGTGGTTAGACCTTATATAGGAAAAATGACCAGATCAGAATTAATGGCCTTAATGACAGGAGGAATGGCAACGGTAGCTGGAAGTGTTTTAGCCGTATATGTAAAGATGGGAGTGAGTGCAGGGCATTTATTGGCAGCATCGGTGATGTCTGCACCTGCCAGTTTAGTTTGTGCTAAATTAATGATACCTGAGTCAGAAGATTCAGTAACCAAAGGCTCTGTTAAAATTAATTTACCAAAAACCTCGGTTAATATTATCGATGCAGCGACCACGGGAGCGTCTGAAGGCTTAAAACTGGCTTTGAATGTTATGGCCATGCTTCTAGTTTTCATCTCTTTAATTGCTTTAGTAAATGGTGTTTTAGCATTCCTCGGAGGATTATTTGGCCACCCAACTTTAAGTCTAGAATTTCTTACTGGATATCTTTTTTTTCCGATAGCGTGGATAATGGGAGTACCGAGTCATGATGCTTTAACCGTGGGAGCACTTTTGGGAAAAAAACTTATTCTAAATGAATTCGTTGCGTATCAGGATTTACAAACGTATATGTCAACTATGTCGCCTCGATCGGTTACCTTGGCGACCTATGCGTTGTGTGGTTTTTCCAATTTTGGTTCAGTGGCCATCCAGGTAGGTGGAATTGGTTCCCTCGCTCCAGAGAGATCTCATGATTTGGCTAAACTGGGTATAAGAAGTCTTATTGCTGGAACGCTGGCCTGCTTAATGACGGCTTGTATTGCAGGTATTTTAATTTAGTAAAAATTTTTTAAGGATAGATAAAACATGCCAAAAGAACTGATTATTAACCAGACTTTAAACGAATGTAGAGCGGCGCTAATTGAGAACGGGGAAATTCTGGATTATTTAATGGAAAGCGGTGAGAAAATCGATGCCAGTGCCCCTAAAGTAGGAAGTATTTATAAGGGGAAAGTTATTCGGGTGCTTCCTGGAATGCAATCTTGTTTTGTAGACATAGGCCATGAAAAAGCAGCTTTCTTGTATGTGGATGATGCCTATCTTCCAACTCTGGTGGAACAAAGAGAAATGATTGAAAAAGCCAAAAAGTTTCAAGAGGAAAATCGTTATAAAAAAATCGGTGAGATAATTCCAGATGAATTTTCTACGTTAAGTGAAACCGTGGATATGCGATTTCGTCAAGACGTTAGTATTGAATCATTCATGAAAGAAGGTGATGAGATATTGGTTCAAGTTGCTAAAGAACCTATTTCTACTAAAGGTGCGAGGGTTACGAGACAAATAACTATAGCGGGTCGGTATGTGGTTTTTATGCCAATGATCGAACATACCGGAGTTTCTCGTCGAATTGAAAATGAAAAAGAACGCGATCGATTAAAAGAAATTTTGGAAACCATTCGCCCAGAGGGAACCGGAATTATTGCGAGAACTGTGGCAGACGGTCAATCTTATAAGACGCTTAAGAATGATTACAACATGCTAGTTAAAATATGGAAGGAAATCCAAAAGAAGGACGAAAAAACCAAGGCCGGAACTTGTATTTACGAAGATATGAATTTTATTCAAAGGGTACTTCGAGATATTACCGACGAAGATGTTTTTCAAATATGGGTTGATACCAAGGACAATTTTAGAGAAGTTGATAAATTTACCACTAAATATCTCCCTAAAATGAAAAGTAAATGTAAGCTCTACGATTCTGAAGTTCCCATCTTTGAACATTACGGAATAGATTTGGAAATTGAGCGGGCCTTGGCAAATAAAGTTTTTTTAAAGTCGGGTGGTTCCATTAATATTGATCAAACAGAAGCACTGGTTTCGATTGATGTTAACACCGGAAAATATGTTGGTAAAAAGACCTTGGAAGAAACCATCGTAAAAACCAATTTAGAAGCAGTTAAAGAAATTACTTATCAACTTCGTCTTAGAAATTGTGGCGGAATAATTATTATCGATTTTATTGATATGGAAAATGAAGAGCATCGCAACTCTGTTTATAATGCCTTACTTGAAGCCTTGAAAAAAGATCGCTCCAAAACCAATGTCCTTCCTATATCGGGTCTGGGTTTGGTTGAGATGACTAGAAAACGCACCAGAGATACATTAACCAGGCTTATGTGTGAACCGTGCCCTTATTGCGAAGGCACCGGTAAGGTAAAATCAACCCTGACGGTTTGTCACGAACTCATTCGAGAGCTAGTCAAAGTGTTAAAGAAAACTCAGGCCACTAGTGTTTATATCTATACTCATCCAGAAGTAACGGCCCGCTTATGTAGTGAAGATTTGGGGATCATTGAGAGCCTGGAAGAAGCTTATGGAAAGAATCTTTTAATCCGTTCGGAAAATGGTTATCATATCGAGCAGTATGAGATCTTTGCGCAGGAAAATTAATAAGGCAAAAATAACTATTTATTTAACGTTTCTAATTTATCCCCAGTTATACGTGTCTTACACTTTGGGCAAATTTGTTTAATAAGCTTTTGCATTTTTTCGGCAGCTTCAACATTGGCTTTCCCAAAATGATAACCAGAAATATCAATCATGCCATTCGTACCAATCCCGATTGCGCCAGATTGGTCAACCCAGCTGGTGGGGTCTTTGGTACCAGTGGAATTATAAAAATCAAATAGTGCTATATGTGATCCGGGACCACCGATAATAGAAGGAATTTCTTTTCCATAAATGTTTTTTCCAAGAATTAGTTTTTCGTCCACAATTAATGCGGTATAAGTGTTGCCAGGTCTAAACTCGCCAGGATCAAAGGCCAGTTGATTAGCTGCTTTATTGAAAGCTCCATCAAAAAACACTACTTTATCGGAGTGCTGGAATGATTGTTCAACTTCGCTTAAATCAATATACTTTTTTCCAGTTGGTTTAAGTGGATTGATAACTGGATCTAGGGGGGGTAATCTCCCTACGTGTGAATCTATAATTGCGCCGGGAAAAATTTTTCTCAACGCAGCTTCCAGAGCATCTACCGATTTTTGGCTGGAGCCTCTATTATGAAATCCAGAGATAACGATGGTCCCATCATTTCTTATTCCAATAGCACCGGCCTTAAAATCATATGGATCCTCTACATACCCATTACCATCATTACGCTTAATATATTCACTTAATGTGTCATGTGACCCACGTCCTCCCAATTTTCCATCTACCAGGCCTGGTATATCTCTTCCAATTACTAATTTATTATTATGGACTATGGCCGTATAAGTATGACCTGGTTGAAGTTCACCGGTTGGAACTTTCATTTCATTTTCACCAAGAAAAAATCTTATATCATTGGATTCTTGAAAATACTTTTCGGCTTCCATGAATTTCAGATACTGACGATCTGTTTTTGGCATTAGCGGGTCTAATAATTCAAATAGACATCTTTGAATAGGCGCTGCCTCGACCTTTAAGCAAACTAAGCTGAAGGCAATTATTGAAAATACCAAAAATGTTTTAATCATATATAACTTCACGCCTAGTTATCGACTTTTGGAGAAAAACCATAAGAAGTTGATTGTTTTGGTCAGCTGCTAGCAACTGCGCAACGCGGCATTTGGTCAAATACAGTGTTTATAATTTTGCTTTAAATATTAATTGATTGATGCTACATTCCGTGAACATTTATTTTTTTAAAGTAAATCCATAAATCTCGCTTTGGTCCACTAACGAGACTGAGGCTTTTTATAATCCAGGGGGTTAGAATGATTTACGAACTTTGCGTAGTTGCAAAAGATTCAGTTACTGATGAAAATCTAAATTCCCTCAAAGATCTTTGTAAAGAAGTGATGAAAGATTACAAAACAGAACTTCTTATTGAAGACGATTGGGGAAAAAGGCTATTTGCGCAGGCCTCTAAAAATGGCAGCAAGCAAGGACATTATCTTTATTTCATGTATAAGGGTGAGGCTGGTGCTCTTAATCAAGAATTGTACAGACGTCTTAGAATTAATGATCATGTACACAAGTTTTTAAATGTTAATATGGGAAGAGATCGCGACTTAGATACTATATTAAAAAATTACAAAACTCCTTTTTCTAGAAAATACAATGGCAGTGTGACTGATGAATCAGAAGGCATGGACATTGAAAAAGATCGCCGAAGATTTGCTAGAAGAAGAAATTGCTGGTTTCTCGCTCGAGGCATTAAAGCTGATTGGAAAGATCCTAAAACCTATATGTGGCTAATCAATGAGTTTGGAAAAATTTCGCCTGCTAGAGTAAGTGGCGTAAGCACCAAACACCAAAGATTTGTAAATAGCGCTATTAAGAGAGCAAGACAGCTTAATATCGTAAGTCACCTTTCAGATGCCGTTTTAAAATAAACGTTTTCAAGGGTGAAACAAATGCTTTCTTTTGGAGTTAACATAGATACTTCTTCGAGTTTTTCTTTGGAATTAAGAAGAATATTCTTTTTGGGTATCTTATCCATGTTGCTCATATTGATGGGGCCTACGGGTGTTTTTGCACCGATACCCCTAGTTTATATTTTTCTACTATACAGTAAAAGTAAAGGTGTGGTCACAGGAGTGGTCGGTTTTTCAGTATTACTAATACTGACGATCATCTTTAAATTAACTCCTTTGCTTAGCGTGGTTTTTCTTTTGTCTTTTGTTAATGCGATTTTAATTGCAAATACGATCTTAAAAGGTTTATCGCCTGACCGAGGTCTGGTGATTGCTGGGATGGTATTTTTTATAATGGTATTAGTAGGAGTAGGAAGCTATCTGGTGATTGGACCAGATTTAGTGAAAGGGGAACTAACCCGAATTGTAACGGGTTTCATAGAGCAAATTAAAAAAGAAAATGCAGATTTTATTTCTCAAGGTGGCGACGATGCACGATTACTTCAGGATTTGTTAAAAGATCCCAAAATCCTTGTAGATAATTTTTTGAACTGGGCCTGTGCTGCATTCTTTTCAATTTTAATGTTTGGACACTGGTTGTGTTTAATAATTGTTCTAAGAAGCTCACTAGTATGGAAAAAAAAGAGAGCGTATGATTTTACAATTAGACATCTAATAAGTTTTAAAGCTCCAGAATTTTTTGTGTGGCCTTTGATTATGGCCTTATGTTTGGTTTTAGTGGGAGAGTATATTCTAGGTGCTGCAGGTGTAGTGCTGGGAATGAATCTTTTGTACTTTCTGGGAGTTTTTTATTTTATACAAGGTGTCGGGGTCTATTACGATGTATTACAGATGATTGGAATAAGAGGAGGATTTCGGTCCTTACTGGTTATTCTAGCTGCAATTATAGCTTACCGAGTTCTTGCTATAATTGGTGTATTTGATCAGTGGATTAATTTTCGTCAACGGATAAAAAATTTTAAAAAAAATAAAGGAGATAACTTATGAAAGTTATATTAACAGAAAAAGTGCCGTTTTTAGGCAATGTGGGTGAGATTGTTTCAGTTTCTGCCGGGCATGCAAGAAATTATCTTATTCCAAGAAAGCTTGCGGTAACCGCAGATGAGTCCAACAAAAGACAGTTGGAAGATGGTCAAAAAAGACTTTCCAAAAAGATCAATGAATATAAAAAAGCTGCCGAAGATATGAAAAAAAGAATTGATGGGCAACACATTGAACTTTTCAAAAAAGTTGGAGGTTCTGGAAAACTTTTTGGTAGCGTTACCAATACGGAACTTGCTAAAGAATTAGAAAGCAAAGGTATTATGGTTGAGAGAAGACTTATTAATATCGATAATCCTATTAAAAGCCTTGGTAATTTCGACATTACCGTAAAACTTTTTAAAGATGTGGATGCAACCTTTCAGGTTAAGGTAAGTATCGATCCAGCTCAAGTAGAAGAGATGAAAAAACAACAACTTCTTGCAGAAAAAAGAAAAGCCGACAAGAAATTAGCCGAAGCGAAAGCTTTGGAAGAAGGCACTACTGAAGAAAATCAGGAAGGCTCAGAAGACGATAGTGAAGAAGTAGAAGAAGAAGAAGAAAACTAAAGAAATCATCAAATACTTAAACCAAATCCATTTTATATATAAAGCTATGAAATGGGTTTGGTTTGTTGGATGTTGCGAAAGGAAGAAGTCTAATGATTCAACTACCACACGATGAATTGGCGGAAAAATCCTTAATTGGTTCACTCTTGGTGGATGGAAAAGCTTTCGATGAAATCGTTGATTTGAATTTAAAAAAAAGTGATTTTCATAATCCGCGCTTTGGTATGGTGTTTGATGCCATAAAGGAACTTTCTAATACCAGCCGACCGGTTGATTATGTTACAGTTTGTACAGTACTGCAAGATCAAGGAAAAATAGAAGATATTGGTGGGCAAAAATATATTTTGGATATTATTGACGAACAAATTTCTTCCGCCAACGTTTATCATTATGGCAAATCAGTAAAAGACAAATCCAGTCTAAGAAAAATAATCAGAGAAAGTCAAAATCTGGCCCAAAAAGGTCTTACCCTGACTGGCTCAGTGGAAGATTATTTAAGTGAAGTTGAAGCTACTTTTTTTAAACTGACTAGTGATGCTAAAACTTCTGGCATGCTCGATCTAAAGTCATGTTTGAAAGCAAATCTTCGGGAATTGGAAGATACCTCAAGAGTATCCGGTGAAATTTCTGGTCTTCCCACTGGCTATGGCAAATTAGATCAACTACTGCTGGGGCTTCAACCTGGACAGTTAGTGGTTTTGGCGTCTCGACCAGCAATGGGAAAAACATCTTTGGCCATGAATATGGCGATAAATGCATGTGATATGACAGGGGGAACGCTACCTGTGGCGGTGTTTTCTTTGGAAATGATGGCCAATGAACTATCTATGAGACTACTTTCTAGCGAAGCTAAGGTAGATTCAAAAAGATTAAAAACTAAAAATTTTTTAGAAACAGATTTGCATGCCATTGGTAACGCTGTTAGAAAACTCTCTAGTTTGCCAATTTTTCTTAATGATGCTTCCAATGTTACCGTTTATGATATTCAAAGTTATTGTCGAAAAATCAAAACCGAACATGGACTGGGAATAGTGGTGATTGATTATTTGCAACTTATGAAGCCTCATAATAGCAATTCACCAAGGGAACAACAAATCGCGGAGATGTCGCGAAGTCTGAAAAATTTAGCGAAAGAGTTAGAGTGTCCTATCTTATGTTTGTCGCAGCTAAATCGAAGTGTTGAATCAAGGCCTAATAAGCGACCAATGCTTTCTGATTTGCGAGAATCTGGTACTATTGAACAAGATGCTGACATTGTAATGATGATATATCGTGATGAATTTTATAATCCAGAGACGACTAAAGATCCTGGAATTGCCGAAATACTTGTAGTTAAAAATAGGTCAGGAGAGCAAGGCACCGTCAGATTAGTATTCAAAGGTGCTTATACTAGTTTTTTAAATCCTGATTTTGTTCATGAACCTCCCCGATAATATTTTTACCATTTATAGTGGACGAGAAGATGTGATGTTAATCCAACCAAGGGTGGCATATGCATGGTACGATCAGTATAAAATTAATCTGCTGACTGGAAAAAAAGAAAAAGCTAACCCCGCCCAATTTCATGCTTTTTTAAATGAATTTTGCCTTTTAGATAATCACAAAAAAACAGTTATTCATTTAACTTATGAGTTTGGATTTTATTATTTGTTAGATAATTATAAATATAAAAAAGAAACGCTGCTTGGAATTGTTATAGTGTATGAAAAAAAAGATAGGTTTTATCCAGAACCAATCTATCCAATTGAGCTGAGTCTGATATCTTCTCCCTCACTAGAAGAATACAAACAGGCATTTAAACGAGGAAGAAAAAAGTTATTAAACGGAGATTGTTATCAATTTAATTTGACTTTCCCATATCAGTTCAAATTTGTTGGTGTTGGCCCCTTAGATTTTATAAATCAGTTATGGGCAAATCCCAAGCTCAAAGGAGCCTATGCGCATGCTACTTGGTTACCCTATTTTAATAAAATGATTTTAAGTAATTCGCCGGAATGTCTTTTTCAAACCAGTAAAAACCAAATTGGTTTTTTGTGTTGGTCGATGCCGATCAAGGGGAGTATTAAAGTTACATCGCCGGAAAAATACAACCAGGCTTGGAGTACTTTAAAAAAATCCAGAAAAAATCAAGCGGAACTGTTTATGATTTCTGATCTGCTCAGAAATGATTTATCTAAGATTGAAAAACCCAAGGCCCAGGTTATCAGAAAGAAAATACCCTTGATGGTACCTGAAATACTTCATCAGTGTTCACTTATAAAAGTTCAACTAAGTAAAAAAATTACTTTGGGACAAATATTAAAAAATCTTTTTCCCGGAGGAAGCATAACTGGGGCTCCGAAAAAAAGAGTAGTGGAGATATTACTTGATTTAGAAAATTATGACCGCGAGTTTTATACGGGTTCCACCATTATTTTGGATGAAGAAGTAATGGCCAGTTCGATCAATATTCGCACGGCAGAGATAGATTTTAATGCAGAAAAACTATCGTATAAATCTGGCGGAGGCATTACTTTATTAAGCAATCCAGCGGCTGAATTTAAAGAAATGGATCTTAAATTAAAAAGTTTCCTTAACACATTTAAACATATTTCTTACAATTGAATCTTTACAAAAAAGTCATCAATAAACATTACCAAAACATGTAATATCAGTCGAATACGTGTAGTTTAATGACAAAAGTTATAATTTGTCTAACAAAAGCTTACAAATAAGTAATTAATGAATTTCAAATTTGACATCAGAAAAATACCCTGGATATGATCATTTTAATAATTTTGAAATAGGGCAACATAGAAGTTTGCTTTAAAACTACGCAAGGGAGTGTCAATGATCACTACTGGAATTTCTGGTACTAAAACTGTTAAAAATAAATTTGAGAATATTGCCGAAAATGAAAAAGTGAGTCTTGATACGTTAGCGGAGCTGACAGGATTTCCCAAGGAATTTATTCAAGATGAGTTAGGGCTTATTTCTGACCAAATTACTCTTAAAAATTTAAGAACTAATATGCTTAAATACTTAGAAAGTGTCACCAGTAGTGCAACCTAGCTTGTAATTGTAAATCACCTTTAATTCAAACTAAAATGATCAGTTTAAGAAATAAACTGTTGTAGTAAATGATTTATCTTTTTTGAGTTTTCAACAATATATTTTAAAGTATCTCTTTTAATTTCCGATATTTGTAGCAACTAGGAAAAACTTGAAATGATTAACGAAATTTGATTTCGTTAAAACTCGGGAAAGGACTCTATGGATATAGCAACAATTATTGGGTTTGTGTTTGTTATAGTGGCCATTATCGGATCGATTTTAACCGGTGGCGATTTAATGACTTTTTTTGATATACCCTCTGCAATATGTGTTGGGGGCGGAATCATTGGCGCGACTTTTATCAAGTGGCCTATGGAAGTTTTGAAAACCGTTGCTTCAGTAGTTATGAAAACGGTTATAGTCAATCCGGTTGATCCTAAAAAAACTATTGATGAAATTGTTAAGCTGGCAGAAACCGCCAGAAGAGAATCTGTATTTGCTTTGGAGAAAGTGCCAATCGATGATATTTTTTTAAAAAAAGCTATGAATTTAGCTGCTGATAATAGGCCGCCTGAAGTTTTACAAGCGATCTTGCAACTTGAAATTGATTCCATGGAGGAAAGGCACAAAGTTGGTGTGAGTGTTATGGATGGCTGGGGAGCGGATGGCCCGGCGTTTGGAATGCTTGGAACTTTGATTGGTCTAGTTATCATGTTGAAAAACTTGTCTGATCCATCATCAATTGGTCCTGCTATGGCGGTTGCTTTGATCACTACTTTTTATGGATCTTGCTGGGCAAATGCTATAGCGCTTCCTATGAAAATAAAAATTGAGTATCGCTCTAAAAGCGAAGTATTAAAAATGAATATTATTATCGCAGGTACTTTGGGGATTGTGGCTGGAGAAAATCCCCGACTTATTAGAGAGAAATTGAATTCGTTTTTACCACCGAGAGAACGCGGTTCGGCAGAAGAGAAGGAATAATTTTTTTAAGAGGGTAAAGCAATGGCCGATGAAAAAGAAAAATCTGCAGCTACAACCGCAGCGCCTCAAAAAAAATCTGAAGGAGGATGTCCTCCCAGTTTGCCAGGGTGGTTTGCCACCTATGCTGATATGGTTACGCTGCTTTTAACCTTTTTTGTTTTGTTGCTTTCTTTTGCGAAAACGGAAACTTCTAAATATGAGTCAGCGCTTGGTTCGCTTCGTGATTCCTTTGGGGGAAACGTATTGTTACAAGGAGAGGTTATTCAGCAGGGGAAGTCCCCAGATGATTACCCCACCATGATTGAAAGTCAGCAGCCAATAAAACCGTTTCCTATTGAATTTTTGACGATGGAAGGTCTTTTGGATAAACATGAAATCAACCGGGCATCCACCGAAGACTTGAAGACGATGAGAGAAGATTTGAAGGATTTTGAACTAGCTGAATCTGTGGAAGTTTATGAAATGCCTGAGGGCATAAAGGTAGTACTTAAAGATTCACTAGTATTTAAAGAAGGCTCTGTGGCTTTATCGAGTCAGGGTTTAGCTGCCGAGGTTTATAAAAGGCTGGTCAAGATGCTTTCAAATGGAAAATGGGTGGTCTTTGTACAAGGACATGCTGCCAGAGGGGAAACGTCAACAGATGGTAAATTAGATGCTTTTGCACTTTCTGCGCTCCGGGCCTCTGAAGTTACTCGTTCTTTAATAGAAAGAGGAGTTCCCCATAAAGTTATTACCACCGTTTTTTATGGCGACTCAAGACCACTAGTAATGCCTGGTAAAAATCAAGCGGATATTGATTTTTTAAGTCGGAGAGTTGAATTTAGTTTGGGTAAAACCGATCTAACAACGCTTGGACACAAGGTCTATGTCCACTAAAAATGAAATAAAAAAAGAGATATTATTTTGTTTTCTAGATGATTATGAAAGCTTAGAAGAAGCTTTGCAAAAGGTCTTTTTTTGTTCAAAGTCTGTTCTTAGTAAATATATTGATAATAAAAAAAAATTAAAGCAAAAAGTTTATGCCAAAAAAGAATATGCCATTGATTTAAATCTTGTTAATTATTTAATGATCAACCCTGATTACAAAAGTAAAGAACTTGAAATTTTATTGGAAAATGACAATTATCTGGTAATTAATAAAATTTTCGGAATTCACACTCATCCTCTGTGCTACGACGAAGTGGATAATTGCTTAAGTTTTCTGCGAGCAAGGAATTATTCAATTTTGTTACAAGTAAATCAAAATTCCTACGATCGGGGATTATTATTTCGTTTGGACCAGGTAACTTCTGGAGTATTGGTTTACGTAAAAAATGAGAAATTATTACTGAAATTAAGAGATCATTATTTTAAATTAGTTAAGAAAAAAACTTATCTAGCTATTGTGGAAGGTAAGTTAGATCATACGTGCAACTTGTCTCACTATTTTAGTAAATCTCAAATAAAGGGTAAAAAAATTAAAGTTCATGATTGTGAAGTGGAGAATTCTAGACAGGGTGTATGCGAAGTTTATCCGTTGAAATTTAATCAAAATGACAATGTTAGCTTGATTAAAATTGAATTAAAAACAGGGCTTAGACATCAAATTAGGGCCCAATTATCTTATATAGGTTTTCCCATATTGGGTGACGAGCTTTATGGTGGCAAAAGTGCTGCTAGGGTTTTTTTACATGCCTATAATTATGTGATTAATGAACCGGAAGCTTTTTTAGATGTAAAATCTTCGAAGGCAGACTTATTTGAAAGCTTCTTTAACCTCAACACTTGCCTTTAAGTGCTCTGCAATCATTTGGCTATTATTCAAGGTGGCAAAGCGAGCAAGATGGCTTCCTTGAGTTCTGGCAGAAATGCCCATCTTGTCTGATTCAAATAATACCACCACCCAGGGTACTCTTTCTAAGCTATCATTGGCGGAATTTTTAGAAATAAAAACTAGTGAATTGGCCAGCTCGCGATACATCGAAGCTTTATAGTTAGTATCATCCTTATATGATTCCCGTCTGAGATCAGAAGCAATTTTTACGGACATGTTGTTTTCATTACAACTAGTCGTCCAAGTTTTGGGAATTCTTTTATCCAGCATAATTAGGGCGGATCTGCATGAATTAGCCTGTAGATTTTCTATGCGGTCCTTGAAGATTCCTTTATTTTTTATTTGGTAAATAAAGATTATCAAGAAAAGGATACCTATCATAAGTATTGGATTTGCCATTATTTTTTTTAATAACATTAGCAGCTCACTTTTTATTAAATTTGTTCAAAATAAACAAATTCATGGTCTTAGTATCTCATTAAAAAAATATATTTGGCAAAGAACTAAAGATAGAGGACATAAAAGCCGACAAGATTAGTGTGTTATTGATGATGGGCCGAAAAAATAGATAATTAAAAGCAAGCATGTATTCCTCTAAAATGCTTGTTACACGCAGGAGTCTAATCGTGGGTGATAAGAATGCTGTTGCTGTTATTAATGAGGCCTTAGCACAAAAGAAAGTGCTTAGTTTAACGGTAAATGGAGAAAGCACAGAGGTGTATCCACATTTGCTTATATATGTGGATGCCATCCTGACTTTAGTAGGTGAGAATTTACAAGACCGCATTTTAGTTAACATTCCGGCCAATAAAATTCAAAAAATTAAGATGATTAAGCGGAAATATGTTGCTAATTTTATGAATATACAGCTCGAGGGGTACGTTAAAGAATTGCGGAGTATGAACGGCAAAGAGGATCGCTTGATTTTAAAGGTGGCAGCGGGAGCAAGTTTTGAAATTTTACCACCCTATCAATTGCTTTTAAATCGGTATGTAGTCAAAACGCCAAATCAGGATTTAATATGGGCAGCTACTGTGGAGATGACTCCTGATCTCCTTGATTGGTTTTTTCAAATAAAAGACAAAGCAGAGATTATTGCGCCAGAATCTTTCAAAAGAGATTTTTTTGAGTATCTGGAAAAAAAGTTTTCAATATTGCCAATGCATAAATATTGTCCCAAAGTGTCTTAAATAAGGTATTTTAGTAGTGAAAATTAATTGGGGGAATATATTAGGGGTATGTCTAAGCACTTTTTTCTGATCTCTTTTTTACCAGCAGTATTTTATTGGTATCTAGAATCCTATTACGAACCTAAGATTGCGGCGGTTGGGGGAGTGTTGCTGGCTTTGCTAGAGCTGATTTTTGAAAAAATATGTATTAAGCAAGTTCATGCAATTTCCAAAGCTAATTTTTTTCTGATCTTTTTTTTAGGAGCTTTATCATTTTTTGATAACCAGGGAATCTGGTTCAAGTTGCAACCTTGCTTAACAGGAATCGGCATTGGTGCTTTTTTAATTTTTAAAGTTTTAAAAGGTAAGGGACTCTTGTTTGAAATGATGGAGTCTATAAGTGATCCTAAAAAAATGCCTCCTTTGGAAATTATGACAAAGTTTGAAGCCCATGTAGCTTTATTTTTTTTAGGGTATGGCGGCTTTATGGGATTGGTCGCCTTTCATGCAACTACCGGGCAGTGGACTTTTTTTAAAACTATTGGCTTTTATATTATTTCAATCATCTTCTTTTTAATTGAGCTGATTTGGCTTAGAGCTATGATGAAAAGATGGTTTTTAAAAAAGAATGAAGAGTTGTTGAAAAAATTTTAACTTAGAAAGTTTTCATGAGATCACTTTGATATTTTACGGCATCTTCATGGATGGTGGTAAAGAGGTCTTCAATCATATCTTGAGAAAGTCCAAGCGCTTGACCCCACTTGATTCTTGCATTGCAGATTTCTTGAAAGCGTCCCAACTGCAATGGACCTATATTGTTTTGAAATTTTAGTTTGGCAATTTCTGTCACTATTTCTTTTCGATGGGCCAGTTGGTGAAGCAATTCATGGTCAATTTTGTCGATTTGCCCTCTTAGTTCCTCTAATTTTTCCAGATAATTTTGATTGGTGGAGTTTTCTTTTCTCTTTTTTAGATGTTCTATAATTTCTACAAACTGAGTAGGGGTGATTTGTTGATTTTGATCCACTAGTGCATTTATAGGATCATTATGAACTTCCAGCATAAGCCCTTTCATATTTAAATCTAATGCTTTTTGCGAGATTTGTTCAATATACAGGCTATTGCCAGATATATGACTGGGATCACACAAAAGGGGAAGGTCAGGATATCTTTTAATTATTTCAATGGGGATTTTCCAAATCGGGTCATAGCGATAAGGAGCAGGATGTAATGAGGTGAATCCCCTATGAATGAGCATAATTTTTTTTATTTTGGCTTGTTTTATTCGTTCAATAGCTCCAATCCATAGAGAAATATCTGCGTTGATGGGATTTTTTATGAGGATGGTAGTATCGGTACCACTTAGTGCATGGGACAGCTCTGTTATGGAAAACGGATTTACCGAGGTGCGAGCACCGATCCATAAAGTTGAAATATTATGTTTAAGGGCCTTTTCAACATGATTAGGAGTGGCGACTTCCGTAGCTACTACTATATCTAGTTCTTTTTGAACATCTTCAAGCCACTGAAGCCCGATATCGCCTGGACCCTCATAGGTGCCTGGCATAGTTCTAGGTTTCCATATGCCGGCACGAAAGATGTCAACCTTGCCTGTGGCTTTAAGTGCTCGAGCGATTTGAAAAACTTGCTGCCTACTTTCAGCACTACATGGACCAGCAATAATAAATGGTAAGTGGTTATTGGACATAGGAGTTAACTTGATTACTCCTTATACCAATAGACCAACCCAGGTAATAGTTTGTTCTCTAAATTTTCATTTCCAGGTCTTATTCGTATGGTGTAGGCGTATTGCCCTCCCAAATCGCAAGGGATCATGGCCTTAAAAACAGTTTGGGTATTATTGTGCTCAATAACTTCCATTTTAACTATTTTAGGGGTGGTAATAACACCTTTTGGACTTAGTTGCCCATGATAAACTTCCGCAAAAATTTCATCAGGTTTAATTTGACCGAGGCTCATTTTGGCGGTTATTTCCACTTTGTTCCCGGCGAGAACTACTTCTTGTTCTGGTTTGCTAACTTCGAGTATTTTAATATCTTTCCAGTGCTTTCTAAGTTTGTTATTTAAATCCGCAATCATTCGCGCATCATTGCAAGCATTTTCTGTAAGCGCAATGTGAAGTTGTTCTGCGGGGTTATAGTAATGAGTGATGTAATCACAAACCATCCGGTGGGCATTAAAATCTTGGCCACAGGATTTTATGGTTTTTTTCATCATGGTAATCCAAGATAGAGGTAAATTGGATTCCTCATCTTTTTCATAGTAAAGAGGAGCTATTTCTTTGGTGATAAGTCGATAAATTAAAGTGGATTCAACATCGTCTTGATGCTCAAGATTTTTATACATTTCACCGTGACCAATGGCCCAACCATGAGTTTGATCAAAAGCTTCGTCCCACCAGCCATCTAGTACAGACAAATTAGGAGCACCGTTGATAGCGGCTTTCATACCGCTGGTTCCAGATGCTTCGAGGGGGCGTCTGGGGGTGTTTAGCCAGACATCTACCCCTTGTACTAAGTACCTTGCCATATCCATATCATAGTCTTCTAAGAAAATAATTCTTTTAGAAAATTCAGGGTGATCAATTAATGCTTGAAAAATAGTTTTAATGATTTTTTTACCATTGTCGTCAGCTGGGTGTGCTTTACCGGCAAAGATAAATTGAACTGGCATATTAGGATCAGTTACCAGCTTTTTAAGTTTTTCCATATCTCTAAAAAGCAGCGCTCCTCGCTTATACGGGGCGAATCTTCGGGCAAAGCCAATGGTTAAAACTTCGGGATCCAAAATACTTTTAATGCGATTGATTTCGTCTGCATTAGCACCCCTTCTTTGTAGTTGAAAGCGTAACCTTTCTCTTGCATAGTCAATAAGGGCCTTCTTGCGTTCGTTGTGAATTTTCCAAAGGGTATGATCGGGGATTTCGTCTACAATTTTCCAAATGTTAAAATCAGCCAATTCTTTTACATAGCTTCTAGGAGTAAAGCGGCTCATGATTTTTTCAAGCTCACCTGACATCCAGGTAGCGGTATGCACCCCATTGGTGATATGACCAATGGGAACTTCTCGAATGGGAAGTTCTGGCCAAAGCTCTTTCCACATTTCTCTGGAAACTTCACCATGTAGTTTGGATACGCCGTTAGAGAGGGAGGAAAAACGAAGTGCCAAAATAGTTAAACAAAATTCTTCTGTTTTGCTTTTGGGATCTTTGAGGCCAAGTGCTACGAAGTCATCCCAAGCAAGATTTAGATTTTCTTTGACCCAAGTTTCTAAATATTTTTTTATAAGTTCCTGTTTAAAAAGTTCGTTTCCAGCCGCTACCGGGGTGTGGGTAGTAAAAATATTGCTGGCCCAAATGATTTCTCTGGCTTCGTTAAAAGTGAGATCACGGCTTTTCATAAGGGTTCGTAATCGTTCAAGAATTAAAAATGCAGAGTGTCCTTCATTTATATGGTAACAAGATGGACGAAAACCTAGATAGCGGAGGGCCTTTACACCACCAATACCAAGTAAAATTTCTTGTTTAAGTCTGGTATCGCGATCAGCCACATAGAGTCTTTGAGTAATAGTTTTTTGATGCTCATTATTTTCAGGAAGATCTGTATCTAGAAGGATTAAAGGATTACGTCCAACTTGAACTTTCCAGATTTGATAGAAAATGGTTTCGTCCCCAATTTTCATTTTTAATTTTAAGGCTTGTCCATCTTGATCTTTAATCGGAATGATGGGTAAAGAAAACCATTCGTTCTTAGGATAAAATTCTTGTTGCATGCCTTCAGGATCAAGTCCTTGTCTGAAATAACCTTCTCGGTAAAGAAGTCCCACGGCAACAAGGGGAACTCCTAGATCACTAGCTGCTTTGAGGTGGTCACCGGATAATACACCCAGGCCTCCCGAATAGATTGGTAAAGATTCATGAAGTCCAAACTCGCAGGAAAAATAGGCCACATGCCCTTCTGGTTTTTTGCCATACTGTCCTTCATACCAGGTTTTTGATTCTAAATAATTGGTAAAAGAAGCATAGATTATATTAAGTTCACTTACAAATTCTTCATCTTTTGCAATTTCTTCCATCCGTTTTTGGGGAAGATTACAAATAAGTTTGATGGGATTGTTTCCGCAATCTTCCCAAATTTCAGGTTCAATTTTTTCAAAGAGCGAAAATGCATCTTTATTCCAGGAAAACCACAGATTGTTAGCCATTTCTAATAGAGGCTTAAGTTTGGTAGGTACAGTTGGTAATACAGTGAATGAATTAAGTTTGAACATTGATAACTCCATAACTTCTTCTTGAATTTGGTATTACTATTTTGTAATGCATAACCGAGGAGTTGTAAAGGTTTCAAGAATTTAACTTAGATCAATATTACGTTAAGATTAGTTTGGAGTTAGATTATATTTTATATAGTTAATAGCGTTGGAATAAGCTACGAAAGCCTCGTGGGGGGAATTAAAGGGGCTGAAGTAGTTGTGTACAGCTCCATCACTGTAGTTTTTTAAACAAGTATAATAACTATGATCTGATGAAGTTAGAATTTTCCAATTTCGGATCAGAGTTAAATTGCGTGATGCTTTAACTGTTTTTTCCAAAGAATAAAGCAGTTCGGTAGCAGAGTTTTGCAGTGGATTACCATACCAGGCTGAAAGATCTCTTTCTGTATCTGCCCAGGAGATAACGTCTGGAACACAGAGAGAACCATGGGATTTGTAGAGATGGGTGACGTCTGATGGTGTAGCCAGACAGAGGTCAGGGGAGTGGACAATCAATTCTAACAAGTTTTTTAGATAATCGATGATTCCAGAATCTTTCCAATGATGTTCGCCAAAGGTTTCGTAATCCATAAACAGGCCAATGACCTCGCTGCCGTTTCTCGCTAGTCGTTGTAATTTATCAAACAATAATTTATTGTTATTTTTTAAAACTACCGGATAGCGAAATGCCAGATCGTCAGAGAGTCGGTAATTTTTTAAAATAAGCATTAACTCTGGATACGCAACTGGTGAATAAAGAAAATTGGGACTTCTCCATTTGACTACACGATCAATGCCATCAATGATAATTCCCTTGAGGCCAAGTTCAAGGACATGCTTAGCTATGTGGTTACTATAAATAAGTTCAGTATTTCGAAAGATAGTCGGGGTTTGTCCGAATACACTTTGGATTATTTTTTTATGTTCCTCTACCTGATTTAAAAATTCTTCCTTGGAAAAGATAGATGAGAGTGAGTGATAGTAAGTTTCAGATAAAAATTCAATACAACCAGTGTGCGCAAGCTTTTGAAAACTTTCAAGTGCGGCAGGTGCATGGGCTTGCAATTGTTCAATAACCACTCCAGAT